>WNFC01002879.1_pt1 | contig 18549 bp, 14 predicted proteins | sample 5400541 | NCBI WGS metagenome assembly WNFC01 (sample SAMN13153342, study PRJNA577476) | soil metagenome | isolation source: 120 cm saprolite under Douglas fir tree site 2 hole 2 replicate 1 | place: USA:California | collected 2015-04-18 | reverse complement strand
GAGCGTGCTGAGCTGAATGCCGAGGAGATTGAGCAACGGCACCGATGCGTTCCGCAACGCGTGCGCCCAGACGATGCGTCTACGCCCCAGGCCGCGCACCTCGGCTGCTTCGATGAAGTGCTCGCGCATGATCTGAGCCACTGAAACGGTCAGCGATCGGATGATGAACGGCGAGAGCTCGATTGCCAGCACGATGGCCGGCAAGATCGCATAGGTGATACCCTGATAGCCGATCGATGGCAGCCAGCCAAGCTGGACCGTGACGATGAGCGCCAGCACGATGCCGAGCCAGAAGTTGGGCAGTGACACGAAGACGGATCCGGTGAAGAAGGCGAGCTTATCGGGCCAGCCCCCCGGCCTGAGGCCACCGGCGATGCCGAGCGGCAGCGAGACCAGTAACGCGAAGATGAGCGCTAGCGTGGCGAGCTCGAGTGTCAGCGGCATGCGCTCGATGATGAGATCGGAAACTTTGGCCATCTCGCCGCGCGTCGGATCGTTGTAAACGCCACCCTGCGCGATCGCGCCGCTCTTCGGTCGCTGGTAGGAGCGACCGAGATCCCCGCCGGCGAGGCGGGCGAGATAGCGTCCAAATTGCACGATGATCGGGTCGCGCAAGCCCATCTTGCGCGCCACCTCCTCCACGACAGTGTCGGGCGCCATGCCGCCGACAATAAGGCGCACCGGGTCGCCCGGCACGACGCGCAGCAGGGTGAAGATGATGAGCGTCGTGATGAGGACGATCACGACGCCCTGGCTCATCCGGCGGAGAAGGACGCCTAACAGGACCATGAAGCTGCCTCGTCGTGGGCCGCGTCAGCCCTGCGGTGCTCGCGTCGGCGGGCACCGCCGGTCGGCTCAGGTGATCGCTGCCTTGGTCACATCTTGCATTCCGTTGGGATAAATGTAGATGCCTTCGAGTTTCTTCGTCATGGCGTGGATGAATACCGAAGTGAAGAGCGGCAGCGACGGCACTTTCTGCGCCAGAAGCGGTAGCGTGTCCGTCTGCAGAATTTTCTTGCGTTCGGCAGTCGAGGAGGCGCCCCGCTCGCGGTCGAGCGAGGCGTCGATCTCGGGATCGACGATGCCGGTAATGCGTTTCGAGCTCGAGTGAAAATGCGTCCGCAACACGAGGTCGGGCTCGGGTGAGCCGGTACACCAGCCACAATCGATCATGTGGCCGGGACCACCACCCGGCCGGTCGTAGAGGAGATTGCCCCAGGCGGCGACCTCGAGCACGGTCAGCTTCACCGGGAAGCCCTGCTCGCGCAGCATTTCGGTGATCACCTCGCCGTATTCCTTGGTCTTCGGGTAGAAGCCCACCGAGGTGTAGTACTCGAGCTCCGGGAGCCCCTTACCCTTGGGAAAGCCGGCCTCGGCGAGGAGCGCCTGGCATTTCTCCGGGCTGAACTCGGGGAAATTCGGCACATCGACATAGCCGAACTTCACCGGCGAGATATGGGCCGCCGAAGGGTGGCCGGAGACCCCGAGCACGTCGAGCAGTACCTTGCGGTCGATCGCATGCGCGGCGGCGCGCCGCACGCGCACATCGTTGAAGGGCGGTTTCGAGCAGCGGAACCAGAGATATTTATTCTCGACCGAGATCGCCTTGCTGATCGTGAAGTTGGGGTTCTTCGCGATCGTCTCGACCTGCTCCTGCTCGAGGCGCTCGATGATGTCGGCCTCACCGGAGAGCAGGCCGAGCGTGCGCGTCGTAGTGTCGCCGACGAATTTGTAGGTGACGCCGGGCAGTTTGGGCTTGCCCATGAAGAACGCGTCACTGGCGACGAGGATCGTGCTGTCGCCCTTTTGCTCGACGAACTTGAAGGGGCCCGTGCCATTGGGCCGCGCCGCGAGCGCCTTCTTGTCGGCGACGTCGCGCGCCGACATAATCGGTAGGAATGACGAGAGGTAATAGAAGAGGCTGGCGGGATAGCCGAATTTCTCGGTCTTGATCCGCGCCGTGAGCTTGTCGACCACTTCCACTTCGACCGGTCCCGGATACCATTGTGCCGGCCGGTCGGCTTGCGAGCCGTATTCGTAGGTCGCCTTGACGTCCTCGGCGCCGAACGGCTTGCCGTCGTGGAAGGTGACGCCGTCGCGCAGCTTGAATTCGAGCGTGAACTTGTCGATCGGGTTGATCGCGGTGGCCAGCTCGAACTTCAGCTCCTCCGGATTGTCGGCCCGCATCGGACAGCGTGTGAGATACCCGAAGACGAAGCTTTCGAGGATGAGCTGGCCGAGATTGGTATGGGTGGTCGGGTCCCAATTTCCGGTCAGCGCCTCAGCCGCCAGGAAGATCATCGGATTGGTCGCGGTCTGCGCATAAGCCGAGGTGAACAGGAATTCGGGGTTGAGGCGCGGCACCGCCGTCGCGAGCGCGGCGCCGCCGAGAAATGCTCTTCTGCTGAAGCTGGTCATCTCATCCCTCCTCTGACGGCCGGAGGCCGGTTGCGGTTGATGCTGCGGGAATTCGTCACTTGTCGTTGCGGGACCTCGATTGGCTGTACTGGCTCAAGGGCGAAGCTGCGCGCCACGGCAAGGCATGCCGTCTCGTGGCGCAAGCGGTCTCTGGTGTTTGATTGTTGGGTTGATCAGGCATCCGCTCCCTAGCGAGAAAAACGTGCCCCTCGGGAATCATGACTGCATATTGATTGTGCAGATCGCCGATTTGTTGGTCTATTATTCGCGCATTCTTTGTGCATTAAGTAGATATCCTCTGCTCTTAAGTAAAAGATCCTTGACAACCGTATTGTTAAAACTCTGAGCTGTCAATGTGGTATTTGTTGGATTAACCATCATTTCAACGATGATGCGGCCACACTTTGCGTCGGGCCATGCGAGAGAGGCAGGTTCATGTACGATGTGATCATTGTCGGCGGTGGCTCGGCTGGTTGCGTTCTCGCCAACCGGCTCAGCGCGGATCCGGCGCGCAAGGTCCTGCTCCTCGAGGCCGGCGGACCGGAGATCCCGCTGGGCTCGCGGATGCCGGCAGGGTGGGTCAGCTTGTTCAACACCGAGGTCGACTGGGGATATCACACCGTGGCCCAGCCAGGCGCGATGAACCGTCGCCTCTACTGGCCGCGCGGCAAGATGCTCGGCGGCTCGGGCTCGATGAACGCGATGATCTATATTCGCGGCCTGCCGTCCGACTATGACGGCTGGCGCGACCTCGGCAATCCCGGCTGGGGCTGGGAGGATGTACGGCCCGTCTTCATCCGCACGGAGAACAACATTCGGCTCGCCAACGATCCGCTGCACGGCGGCGCCGGCGAGCTGGTCATCTCCGATCCGCCTTATATCGATGCAACCGAGAGGGCGTACTTAGCCGCAGCGCAGGAAACTGGTCTCCCCTGGAACGACGATTTCAACGGCCGCTTGCAAGAAGGGGTCGGCCTCTTCCAGCTGACCCTCAAGGACGGCGCGCGCTTCGGCACGGCGCGCGCCTTTCTCCACCCCGCCACGACGCGCCCCAATCTCACCGTAACGACGCACGCCTTGGCGGTGCGGCTGCTCATCGAGCGCGGCCGAGCGGTCGGCGTCGAATACCTGCGGCTTGGTCGCCTCGAAACCGCCCACGCCGCGGGCGAAATCGTCGTCGCCTCAGGCTCGATCAACTCGCCGCAGCTTCTACTCCTCTCCGGCATTGGCCCGGCGGACGAGCTTCGCGCCGCCGGCGTCACGCCGGTCCACGATTTGCCGGGGGTCGGCAAGAGCCTTCAGGACCATCTCAACGTGATGATCACCTTCCACGCTCGCGAGAAGATCGGATTGGGCGGCCTCTCGCAGACCGACATCGCGGCCGCCGCCGTCGAATGGGTGGCAACGCAAACCGGGCCTATGTCGAGCAACTGGGCCGCGGCTGGCGGCTTCGCTCGCAGCGGCACCGACGTGGCCGAGCCGGATCTCCAGCTCTACGGCGTCATCTCGGGCAACCGCGACCACGGGCGCTACATCGCGGCCCGCCCAGGCATTACCCTTCACGGCACCTTGCAGCGCCCGCTCAGCCAGGGAGAGATCCGCCTGCGCTCCGCCGACCCGCTGCAGCATCCAGCGATCGACCCACGCTACTTGTCGGATCCCGATGGCAAGGATCTCGCAACTTTGGTCGCAGGCGTGCGGCTCAACCGCCGCATCGCAGCCGCAGCATCGCTTGCCGGGCTCCTTGAGGGCGAGATCACGCCGAGCGCCGGCTGTGCCACAGAAGCGGAGATCGCGGCTTATATCCGCGCCCATTGCACGACGCTCTATCACCCAACCAGCACCTGCCGGATGGGAAGTGACGCGCAGGCGGTCGTGGACTCAACGCTGCGTGTCCATGGCATAGCGGGCCTGCGCGTCGCCGACGCCTCGGTCATGCCGCGGATGGTGAGCGGCAACACCAACGCCCCGACGATCATGATCGCCGAGCGCGCAGCAGAATTCATGCTGGAATCTCAAGGATAAGCGCGCATCGATTTCTTCTTCCACACGCGCTGCCACGCGAGATGAGAATTCGGAGGCAATCGTCGCTTAGCAGCCCTAGGCGCGATTAGACTCCCATTGCGTGAACGGCGGGTGAAGTCTGGCCTCTGCGAGGCACTGCTTCGCATAGCGCTCCACGCCTCATTCCACCTGACGGGAGTCAACGTACCAAAGCCTCGCCAGTCTTTGCGATGGCCTTGCGATAGTGCTCCGCATCCCAGTCAAGCAGTGCCCGTTCTTCCTCTTCCGGTAGATAGGTCGCGACGGCATCGAGCGGCAGACGCCCGATCACGAAAGCCAGGCAGCGCAGAAGCGCCTCGGCGCCGGGCAAAAGATCGGACCGAACCAGTGCCCCCTTTCCCGGAACCAGCATAACGGCCGGGCAAGGCATCGCCCTGGCAGCGAATGAGTGCGCCATATCGGCAATCCTCTCATCGGCCCGTAACGTCCGAACGCCTGACCCAAGAAAGACCACATGATCCGGATAGAGAGAGCCGCCGGTCGCGATCGTAAGGTTGTACGGATCGGTGGCCAGGCCATGGCATTCCTCGAACCCCGCCGGACGATAGTCGCTCTCCGCACAGAGAGCCTGCAGCCTCGCACGGTCGCCGGTGGGCGCCGGTCGTTCGGGGGCTTCGAGGCGTCGCTCGACGTCGTGCATCAAAGCCTCCGCCGCATTGCAATCTTCGCCGCCGACGACGAGGCCATGATTACCAAGGATGAGCACATCGAGTGTCCGTCCGGACGTCGCCGCCGCGACCGCAGCGCTCAGTGGCAGTCCGGGGCGGCGATATGGCAGCAATGCCCAGGAGAGCCCTGACAGCCGTCTTTGAAGTTCGGATTCGCCATCCCTGCGGACCGCCCAAGCAATCGTATTGACCGCATGGAGATGCAGCACGACGGGATGCGGCATCAGGGCGTGCAAAGACGTTTCGATCGAGCAGCGTAGTCCGGAACCATCGGCCTCGCTGAGGAGCGGCATCTTGTCGACACCCGCGACGAGCGCTCGTCGGGCACCCTCGAGGTCGACGGGAACAAAGATTTCGCGCCGGGCGGCATCGGCCAACCAGGTCCCGGAGGCCTTGACCCAGAGCACCCCGCCGATCTTGATCGACGTGTTTCCGCCCGATCCCTGCACCAATTTCACATCGCTGCCAATCCGGGCGGATAGTTGCGCCAAGGCCGCCAGCTCAACCGATCTTTCTGTCGTCATGACCGCTCTACCCCATCGTATTGCTCTTCACCAAGCAAGCCGCGGTATCACCCAATCTGGCATATGCTCGTTGTCGGCGGCGCGTCGGCGTACCCCCTCGATCAACGCGGCACCTTCATGGGAATCGCCGAGTTCCGCGGCATGCACGCCGGACGAGATCAAGGCGGTGAGCATACCGGCGCGGCGGCCACCCAGAATGTCGTGATCCAACGAATCACCGATCACCAGGGTCCGCTTCGGCGTGGGACAACCGAGCTCCCGCAGCGCAGCGGCGAACATTGGCGCAAAGGGCTTGCCGATGTAGTGGACCTGCCCGCCGAGCGAGTAAAACAACGCGGCCACGGCGCCGGGCGCCGGTAGCAGGCCGCCGGTGCCGAACATCGTCAGATCAGGATTGGTGCAGAGCATAGGCAGCCGGCGGCGTGCCGCCGCGGCCAAAGTCGCACCCCAGCTCTCCGGATCGGCTCGGCCATCATCGAGGCCGGCCAGCAGGATGAAGTCGGCGATCGCGAGGTCGTCGCTCTCCGCGATATCGAGACCGTCGAGGAAGGAACGATCGCTACCACGCGTGATCAGATAGCAACGGCGACCGAGCTGATCGAATGGCGGCGCCACGCGTTCCCGCAAGCCCTGCCAAGCGACTTCCCCCGATGTCAGCAGCCCATCGTAAGCCGAGGATGCCAGGCCAAGCGTCGCCAGCCGGCGCATGTTGTCGCCGGCGCGCCTGCCGGAATTCGACAGAATCAGCACCCGCTTGCCAGCGGCCCGCAGCCGCGCAATGCAATCGCGAGCGGCGGGAAACACTTGCTTGCCGTCATGCAGCGCGCCCCATTGATCGAGCAGCACGTCATCGAACCTGCCGGCGATCCTATGCAGATCCGCAATGAATGTCGGTCGAGCGTCCGCGTTCCTCACGGCGGCCCGCCATGCAAGGCCAGCCGCGCCGCGCCAAACGACGCCTCGGTGTGGTCTGCCCTCGTCACCGGCACGGCGAGGCGGCGCCCGCGAATGGCCGTCCAGGCGGAATTCAGCGCGCCGCCGCCGACGGTGATGACGCGTTTCACGGATGGCGCGCCCAGCTCCTTTAGCCGTTCATAAGCGAGGCCTTCCACCGCCGATATTCCCTCGAGCAAACCCTGGAAGAACCGAGCGTCGTCCCTCGGTCGCGGCGTGACTTTGGGCGCGAGCGTTGGATCGGCGATCGGAAATCGCTCACCCGGTGCGGGCAGCGGATAATAGTCGAGGCCGGTCGGTCGCCCCGGGTCTAGTCGGCCGCTCAATGCCGCCATCTGCGCCGCCGTGAAGTGCGCCAAGAGCGCTCCGCCGCCACTGTTCGACGCGCCCCCGACCAGCCAGCGGTCGCCCAAGCGATGGCTGTAGACACCTTGCTGCGCCGCGAAGATCGGCTGGTTCGACAGCAGCTTCACGACGAGGGTAGAGCCGAGCGACGTCACCGCATCCCCGATCTCGGCGGCGCGCGTCGCGATAAACGCGGCGACGCCGTCCGTGGTGCCGATGCAAATTTCGGCTCGCGCCGAGAGCCCCAGTGCCGTGGCCACGTTCCGGTCGATCGGACCGAGCAGCGTACCTGGAACCAGCACTTCGGGCATCAGACCGCGCGGCACGCCGATTTCATCCATCCAAGCAGGCCATAGGCGGGCAACAGGGTCATAGCCCAGTTTCAAAGCGTTATTTTCGTCGCTGAAGCCGAAGCGGCCCGCGAGCCGACCGGCGATCCAGTCGGCCTGATGAACGGCATGGCGGGCTTTCGCCGGCACCCCGTCGCGAAGAAGGTGCAGCAGTTTGGCAGCGGCGGCGGTGGCGCCGTGGGCGCCGCTCTCCGCGGGTGCAATGGTCTTGATCCGCGCCGCTTCGCCTGTCGCTCGAGCATCGTTGTACATCAAGCCACGGGAGCAAGGTTGCCCATCGGCAGCCGCCAGCAGCAGCGTTCCGGAGGTGCCGTCAATCGCGATCCGTCTGACGGCCGACAGATCGACCGATCCGCCCAGCGAGCGGATCGTCTCGGCGACGGCATCCCACCAGATATCCGCCTCCTGCTCGACCCTCGCTCCATCTTGCATCGGCAGCGGCATCGCCGTCATCGCAATGCCGGCAACCTCCTCCATCCTGTTGATCGCACAGGCACGGACCCCGCTGGTGCCCGCGTCGATACCGAGGAAGAGTTCCGCGGTCATGGGATACGGTTCCTTACCGCGCCCCGCCAGCCGCGGGTGACCGCGAGACCGCGCTGTCGGATCGGATGTCCGCATCGGTGATCCCGACAAGCCACGTCGCGAAGCTCGCCCGCTCCTCGGCGTTCAGATGCAAGCCGTGCTTGGTCCGGCGCTCCAGAATGTCGTCCGCCGTATCCGCCCACTCCGTCCGCCTCAAGTACAGCGCTTCACGCTCATAAAGTCGTGCGCCGAAATGCCGCCCGAGATCACTCATGGCGGCGGCACCACCGAGCAGCGCATCGGCACGCGTGCCATAAAGGCGCGCATAGTGATAAGCGAGGTCTTTCGGCAGCCACGGCCGGCGCGATTTGAATTCCGCAAACCATGGCTCGAACGCGGCCTCCGGGATGTCGCCGCCGGGAAGCGGTTGCGTCGCCGTCCAGGCGGCTCCCATGTTCGGGAAAGAGAATTTCAGCTTTTCCAAAGCGTGCTCGGCCAGCTTCCGATAGGTCGTAATCTTACCGCCGAAGATCGACAGGACGGGAGCCACACCTGGCTGAGCGGATCTCGGGTCGATGTCAAAGATGTAATCGCGCGTGACCGCCGATGGGTTCTGCGCCTTATCGTCGTAAAGGGGGCGCACGCCGGAAAATGTATGCACGAGATCGCCGCGGGTAGGCGGGTCGCGGAAGTAACGGGCAACAACGTCGAGCAGATAGGTAATCTCACCATCGTCGATCGCTGCGTCCTCGGGCTTGCCGTCAACCGGGATATCCGTGGTGCCGATGAGCGCCAGATCGCCCTCATAGGGATTGACGAAGATCACCCGCTTGTCGCTGTTCTGCAGCAGATATGCCTGCTCGCCGTCCCAGAATTTCCGGGTGACGAGGTGGCTGCCCTTGACCAACCGCACCCGGCGGTCGCTGCGCGCGCCGTCGACTCCGGTGAGGACATCCTCGACCCAGGGTCCAGTGGCATTGACTACGCAGCGCGCCAGCACGACCCGTTGCCCGTGATGCCGACGGTCGTCGAGTAGGACGCGCCAATGCGCCCCCTCGCGCCGCGCAGAGATCGCCGCGGTTCTGGTCAGAATCTCGGCGCCGCGCTGCTGGGCATCAAGCGCGTTCAGGACCACCAGCCGCGCATCATCGACCCAGCAATCGGAATACTCGAACGCCTTGCGATAGTCGTCGCGGATCGGCCTTCCCTCGGCCTCGCGCCTGAGGTCGATCGCGCGAGTCGACGCGAGCTTCCGCCTGCCGCCGAGATGGTCATAGAGAAAGAGGCCAAGCCGGACCAGCCAGGCCGGCCGCTGCTCCGGACTGTGCGGCAACACGAACCGCATCGGCCAGATGATATGCGGTGCCGCGCGAAGCAGGACCTCGCGCTCGACGAGCGCCTCGCGCACGAGACGAAATTCGCAATATTCGAGATACCGCAAGCCGCCGTGGATCAGCTTGCCGCTGCGCGACGAGGTTCCCTGCGCCAGGTCGTCCCGCTCGCAGAGGATGGTCGACAGGCCGCGGCCCGCCGCGTCGCGGGCGATGCCGGCGCCGTTGATTCCGCCGCCGATGACCAGAATATCAACGATGTCCATCTGTTGCCGATGCTTGCGATCCGTCGCTCGCACGCGAAATGCTGTGCGATCTAGCGTTTGCGTCGACCGGCAGACGCCGCCGGCCGCTTTGCGGGCGCTGTCCTTCGCAGCGGTTTCACCGAAGCCGTCGGCTTGGACCGCGGTCCATAATTCTTGAAGCGCTCGACAACGTGGCTGATCTCGGCGTCGGAAAGGATCGACCCGCCACCGATCATGAGCGACAGGGAATACTGCCTGGCCAGCGTCTCGACCTCGACCGCCAGCCACATCGCGCGCTTCAGGTTTGCCCCGGTGGCGATGACGCCATGATTGCCGAGCAAGCAGCAGGTCCGCCCTTCCAGCGCCTGCAGCGCATGGTCCGACAATTCCTTCGTGCCGTAAGTCGCATAGGGCGCCACGCGGATGGTCGGGCCGCCCGCCGATGCGATCATGTAGTGGATCGCCGGGATCTCCTTGCCGCAAATCGCAAGCGCCGTGGCGTAAGTGCTGTGCGTGTGGACGACCGAGCCGACATCCGGCCGCGACCGCATGATATCGAGATGGAAACGCCATTCGGAGGACGGCTCCAAGGCCCCCTTCCAGCTGCCATACGCGCCGTCCAGCGGCATGGCGGCAATGTCCTTCGGTGCCATCTCTTCATAAGGTACGCCCGACGGAGTAATCAGCATGACGTCGCCGAACCGCGCGCTGATATTGCCCGAAGTGCCCTGGTTGATCCCCAGCGCGTTCATCGAGCGGCACGATTTGACGATACCCTGCCGCAGCTCGAACTCTTGTTTCTTCATGCATGCCTGTCCTTCAGCACGGGTTCAAGGGCGGCTCGCCGGCCGCATAGCGGCGGATCTCCTCGGCAATCATCCGGGCGGCAATCCGCACGGTTGTCGTCGAAGCGCCCGCGATGTGAGGCGTGAGCGTGACGCAATCGAGCTTGAGCAAGGGCGCGTCGGGCGGCGGCGGCTCGAGCCAGAATGTCTCCAGCATCGCCCCCCGCAAATGGCGCGACGTCAAGGCCAGATAGAGATCGTCGTAGTCGACCATCGGCCCTCGTGCGGTATTGATGAAATAGGACCCTTGCTTCATTCGGGCGAATTGCGGTGCCGCCAGGAAGCCTTGAGTCTCTTCACTCACGCGGGCATGCAGGCTGACGATGTCGCTGTCCGCCAGAAGCGTCTCTAGATCGACCAGGCGCACCCCGTCCGCGCGGTCATTCTGCGATAGGTCCTTGTACGGATCGCTGACCAGGATGCGGCATCCGAAGGGCTTCAGCAGCTTGACCACGCGCGTGCCGATATTGCCGTAGCCGATAATGCCGACCGTCATCTCCGATAATTCGGCGTCGATCATGTCGAAGCGATAGAGCTCGCCGCGCCACACACCCTGCCGCAGCGCCTCATGTCCGGCGCGGATGAGGCGGGTCTCGGCGAGAATTGCGCCAATCGTGAATTCGGCGACGGCCGAAGCGTTGCGCCCCGGCGTGTTGACGAGTTGAACGTTTCGCGCCTTGCAGGCAGCGACATCGATGTTTACGGGCCCGCCGCGCGATACCGCAATCAGTCGCAACGCCGGCAGGCGATCGAGCATCGCATCGGTGATCGGGGCCAGGTGGTTGATGAGGATTTCTGCGCCATCGACGAAGCCGACGATCTGGTCGGGATCGCCGAGATATTCGCGCAAACCAGGCAGGCCGCCGTCGAGATAGCCGTGACGCATGGGCTCATCCGGCCACGGAAGCTCGAAGGTGCGGACACGCGCGTCGACGTCGGCGATTTTGGATAGGGCATCGGTAAACGCCGATGCTTTCATGAATTTGTCGCCAATCACGGCAATTTCACGCTTGCTCAATGGCAACTCCCTTGCCGGGTGGCCGCGAGATCTGCCCACAGTGGCGGCATGGCCTGCCGGGCCTTCACATAGATCGGAAACATCTTGTCATAATGCGCCTTGAGCACCGGGTCGGGCAGAACCGTGCCGCGCAGGGTCGGTGACACCCATTTGGTGACCGCCGCCGCCATATCGGGGAAGACGCCGATCGCCACCGCCGCCATCATTGCCGCACCGGCTGCTCCCGCCTCCTCTCGCGCGCTTTCGCGCACTGGCACGCCCAAGGCGCTCGCCAGCAGGACCTTCAGCGCTTTGGAACGCGCGGCGCCGCCGGCGATCCGAATCTCGCCTGGCAGCTCCCCCATCGTCGCATAACAGTCACGCGCGGCAAGGACGAGTCCCTCATAGACGGCGCGCAGCAGACCGGCAAAGCCGGTTCGATTTGACAGCCCGATGAACTGCGCACGCGCTGCGGCGTTGACGAAAGGCCCGCGCTCGCCCGCCTCATGGATATAGGGATGAAACAGGACGTGGCCGGGGTCGGTATCGAGGACACGCGCGTCGAAGGCGGCAAGCGCTTCGCCCTGGCCGATTTCAGTTCCCAGAACACGTGCCGCCTCGCGGCCGACCCCGACGATCCAGTCGATGTTCAGCGTCGCCGCCAGATTCGACTGCATTTGCGCAACCATGTCAGGCACCGGAAAAGCCATCAGGTAGCCGCCCGGCTCGGGAGCAAGCTCGAGGAGCGCCGCATCCGGCACGAGGCGCATGTGCATAGCGGTCGAGCCGACGATCGAGCAACCGACCGATCGGCCTGGCTCGTAGAGCCCGCCACCCAAAGCGGAGCACACGACATCGACGCTGCCAAGCGCCACTGGCAGGCCGGACGGCAATCCGGTCAGCGTCGCCGCAGCGTTGGTTAGAGCATGAGTCGTCTTGCTGCCATCGACCAACTCTGGCAGCAGCAGCCGACGCGCGCCGATGTCGAGCCAATCGAGAATGTCCGGAACATAGCGTCGCGAGCGAAAGTCGCCGAAGGTGAAGACGCCCTCCGAGACATCGGTCGCGCGCACGCCGGTCAGCCCGAGATAAAGCCAGTCCTTGCAGTGCTGCGCCGTGGCCGCACGATCCAGCACGTCAGGCGCATGGCGCTGCAGCCAGACCAGCTGGCTGCTTTGATTGCAGGCGGCGAGCCCGCAGCCGGTATGGCGGTACATCCGCCGCCGCACGCCATTGACCTCGAGCTCGTCGACGATCCGAGCGGCGCGCGAGTCGAGCCACAGCCAGGCGGGCGCTGCTGGCTGTCCGGCTGCATCGACCAGCCAGGTACCATCTCCCTGCCCAGTAATCGCAAGCGCGGCAACGCGATCGGCCAATTGGCTCGTCGTCTCGGCAAGCGCGCGCAGGACAGCGATCGTATCCCACCAGGTCCGTGCCATGTCCTGCTCGACCGCGCCGTCTGGACCGGTCTGGTAAAAGTTCGGCCGTATCGTGGCGCCAAGCTGCCTTCCATCCAGATCGAAGACGAGCGCCTTGATGACCGACGTCCCGGCGTCCACGGCAATGATCAGATCGCGGGTCACGCCTGAATGCCTTGTCGTGCGCCTCGGACGGTCGCCAGACCATGCGCGAGCGCAAGCCCAGAGCCGGCAGCAAACAGGTGCAACGCCGCCGGCGGTAAGCGAATCGGCAACATCTCGCCCTGCCGCGCCGCGATCGGCCGATCCGCCACGCCGACGACGGAACAGCCGCCGACGTCGAGGCAAATGTGGCTCTGATCGCCCAGCCAGTGGTTGGAGGCGACGCGCGCCATGACGTCGTGGCCTCTGGCGACGCCGATCTCGATCAGATGCGGTCGAATGCCAATGCGAACGCGCCGCTCCGCGGTGGTATCAGCCGGCTCGTCGCCTGTCATCCCGGTCGGGCAGACCGGCAGACGAAATGCCGTCTCGCCGGACGGGCCGAGAACGACCATGCCCGGACCGTCTTGCCCGGTCGCGATGATCGCGTCGAAGATATTCATTGGCGGTTCGCCGATGAAGCTCGCGACGAAAAGATTGGCCGGCCGTTCCTTGATTTCGGCTGGGGTACCGAATTGCTGCAACTCGCCGAGCTCCATGACGGCGATGCGGTCGGCCAGCGCGATCGCCTCGGTCTGGTCATGAGTGACGAACACCGTCGTCATCCGATGCTCGATCAAATAGTCCTTGAGCCGCGCCCGCAAGATCGCCCGCAATTGCGGCTCAAGCTGCGACATCGGCTCGTCCAAGAGTGAGACCGGCGCGCGGCGAATCAGGGCCCGAGCCAGGCTGGTACGCTGCTGCTGGCCGGCCGAAATGACCGCCGGGTAGCGATCCAGGATGTCAGTGATCTCCAGCAACTCGGCGACCTGGCGCACCCGGCTGTCGATGTTGCCGCTCGAGCGGCGGTTACGCAGCAGTGCGAATCCGATATTTTCGCGCACCTTGAGGGGCGGGTAGAGTGAATAGCCCTCAAACGCCATCGCAACATCGCGTTCCGCCGGGGGGAGCGCATGCACCGCGCGTCCAGCGATCCGAATGGCGCCATGCGTCACCTCTTCGAAGCCGGCGATCATCCGCAGCATGCTGGTCTTGCCGCAACCGGAAGAGCCCAGCAACGCGACGATCTCGCCGTCCCCGACATCGAGATCGACCCCTTTGACGGCCGTCACTGCGGGCTTGCCGCGTGGCCGGTAGGTCTTCGATACATTGTCGAGAACGAGATCCGCCATCGGGTCGCTCGTCAATCTGCCTGCGGCGCAACACGGCGCCCGCTTCCGGCGTCGAAGAACAGAATCTCGCTTGGCGCCAGCGCTCCCCATACCTGGCGATGGCCTCGTCCAAATCGCGCTGCCTCGGTTTCGCCGACCGTCGCAAGCAGCTCCTCGCCGGCAGGACCGCGCAGATAGAGCACGCTGCGTACATTGACCGGCATCACGGCTTCGAGCGCGAACGGAATGGCGTCGCGCACGGACGCGTCGTCGACGGTGATATGCTCAGGCCGCAATCCGGCGATCAGCTCCCGCCCGGCGGCGTGGGTATAGGCTGGCGACAGCGCCACATTGCGACCGAGAAGCTTGACACTGACGCCATTGCCGTCCCGATCGAGCCGGCAGGGCAGAAGGTTGATGGTTGGATCGCCGAACAGTCTTGCCACATCGATCGAGGCCGGCTCGCGATAGACCGTCGACGGCGGCGCCCATTGCTCGATTCGGCCGCCGCGCAGGACCGCGATGTGATCGCCCAGCGCCATGGCCTCTTTATAGTCCTGCGTCACGTAGATGACGGCCGCATCGAAGGTCCGCAAGAGGCGTGGCAGCTCCAGCCGCATCTCATAGCGCAGCTTCGCATCGACATTGCGTAGCGGATCGTCGAGCAGAAGCACCTTGGGCGCGGCGACCAGCGCGCGAGCCAGAGCCGTACGCTGTTTCTGTCCGTTCGAGAGCTCGCGCGGCGCGTGACCCAGCACATGATCGATCTTGAGCATGTGCGCGATCGACTTGACGCGCTGCACCACCTGATCCTGCGGTATGCGCCGCGCCGATAGCGGGCTCGCGATATTGTCGAATGTCGTCAGATGCGGAAACAAGGCGAAATTCTGGAAGGCCATGCCGACGCCGCGGCGGTCCGGCGCGACATCCGTCATATCTTCGCCATCGATGATCACGTTTCCACCATCGGGATCCTCGACACCGGCGACGATCCGCAGCAGCACCGTCTTGCCCGTCCCCGACGGTCCGAGCACCGCAACGATCTCCCCGGCCTCGACCGAGAGCGAGACGTCGTCGAGAATTTTGGTAGCCTTGAAGCTTTTGGCGAGGTTCTTCAAATCGAGGCGGACCATGGTTCAACCCTTCACCGCGCCGAGCGAGAGGCCCTCGACCAGGTAGCGCTGCGCGTACAGCGCCAACGCCAGCGTCGGCGTCACCGAGAGCACGATCGCCGCCGCGATCTGGCCGTATTGAATCCCCGAGGCGGTGACAAACGCGAGCGCACCGACCGTCACCGGTTGCTTGTCCGCCGAAGCGAGGATCAAGGCAAAGACGAAGTTGTTCCAGGCGAAAATGAAAGCCAAAAGACCGGCGGCGGCGATGCCGGGCTTGGCCAGCGGGATGGCAATCCGCCGAAAGCTCTGCCACCAGGAATGGCCGGCAATGCGATAGGCATGCTCGATATCCGGGCTGATATCCTCGAAATAGCCGCGAACGATCCACAATATGAGCGGCAGGCAGATCAGCTGGTAGACCCATACGAGCCCGACATAGGTGTCGGTCAAACCGAGCTGCTTGAAATAGAGGCTGAGCGGCAGGAGAACTAGCAGCGGCGGCGCGAAGCGAAAGGACAGGAGCGTGAAGGCGATGTTCTCGCCCAGCCTGAACTTGAAGCGGGCAAAGGCGTAAGCCGCCGGAACGCCGAGCGCCAGCGACAGCAGCACCGCGCAGATCGACAACAGGAGACTGTTGCCGAGGTTGCGCATGAAGGCGATGTCGAGGTTTCCCGCCGCGGTCTCCAGCCGTCCGGTGAGGAGCGCCGCGTAATTCGTCAGCGTCGGTTCGAACAATAGGCCCGGCGGTATCCGCAGGATCTGGTCGTTGGTCTGTAACGACATGAGCAGGATCCAGAAGATCGGGAACAGGAAGAAGACGAGCACCAGGGCGATCAGCACGCCACGGAGCGCTCGTTCGAATCTCGACATGCGTTCCATGAACCCGCCTCAGGCCAGGCTGCGCGCACGTTCGCGCAGCTTCAGCCAATGCTTGATGAAGATGTTCGAGAGGCCGTAGGTGATGGCCCAGAGAACGATCATCAATGCCGCTGAGCGGCCGACATTGGTGTATTGGAAGAACTCCAGATACGCCTGGACCTGGAAGACCATCAGCCGGTCCCCCGGGCCGCCCTGGGTCATCGAATAGATGATGTCGAACTGCTGAATGGAGTCGAGCAGGCGAAACAACGTCGCCGTGATGACGTAGGGCATGAGCATCGGCAGCGTGATGCGGAAGAACACGAAAGAGCGGGGAACGCCATCCAGAGAAGCTGCCTCGAATGGCTGCTTCGGGAGCGAACGCAAACCGGCAAGGAGGAGGATCATGATGAACGGGGTATAGACCCAGACATCGACGAGAGTAACGGTGAGCAGCGCCGTCTTCGGATCCGACGCCCATCTGAAATCCATCAGCCCGGCCAGACTCACGAGATAGCTGAGGATACCGAAATTAGGATTGGTCATCAGCTTCCACATCAGCGCCGCCAGCGCCGGTGCCGTCATCAGCGGCAGCAGCAGGAGGATCGATGCGGCGTTGTTGAGGCGCGTTGGCCGCACCAGCAGGAGCGCTATCCCCAGTCCCAGGACCAGTTCGATGACCACCGTCAGAAAGGCGTAGGTCAGTGAGATCGAGACAGTGTTCCAGAACGCCGCATCGCTTAGGAAGGCGATGTAGTTGTCGAACCAGATGAACCCCTTCATCATCGGCAGGCTGAGCCGGAAGCGCAGTAGCGAGTAGTACATCGCTGTGAAGAACGGAATCAGAATACCGACACAGACGAGCAACGCCGGCAGGCTGAGAACATAAGGCAAGGCGCCGCGCAACAGCCGCCGCCTGCTGGCGCTCCCGGTCACCGACCGGATCGTCGGGGGTGATGTCGTTGCCGCTCTCATGTTCTCACGCACAACAGTAGAGAACTCGCAGTCTTGCCTCGACTGACGAGGCGACCCGGCGGGTCGCCGAGCCGCCTTCGCCATACGCTGAGGGTCAGCCGGCGAGCCCGGCGTCCTTCAGCTTCTTGTCGACGCTCGCCGCAAGCTGGTCGAGGCCGTCATCGACCGGCACTTCCTTGGCAACCATCTTCTGCAGCGTCTCCGCCCATTGGGTAGTGAGGTCGAAGAACAACGGCTGGGCCGTGAAGTAGATCTTGGCCCCTGGCACTGAAGTGTCGTGCTGATTGAGGTACCCGGGATAGGACTTGTCGATGCGGGAGCGGAAATCTGGATCCTTCCAGACCGATGCCCGCACCGGGTTCACGAAATCCATCTTGCGGGCACCGAACAGGTCATGCTCGACCGAAGATGCCCATTGGATGAAGTACCAGGCCGCGTCCTTGTTCTTGGAGAAGCTGGACATCGCCAGCGACCAGATCCACACATTCGGCGTCGGCGCCGACGCTGCCGGGTTGGCCGCGAAGGGCGCATAGTGAATATTGGTCTTCTCCTTGTTGTCGCCGCCATTCATGAAATAGCCAAGGATGTCGGCGTCGAAGATCATGGCCGAGGCGCCGGCACCGAGGTCAGTGCCGACCTGATACCAAGTATAGGTCGACCAGTTCTTCGGCCCCGAGTCCTGGATCAGCTTCACCCAGAGCTTATGGAATGCCTTTGACGCGGGCGTGTTCATCGCCGCCTTCAGTTTGCCGCCGGCAACCGTGAAGTCTCGCTGGCCGAAATTCGAATAGGCCGAAAGGAAGCCGGGATGGATCGTTGCCCAGGAACGCGAGCCGCGAACGCCTACGCCATAGGGGCCGCCGGCGTCCTTGGTGAGCTTCGCCGCTACCGCCACCAGGTCTTCCATGTTCTTCGGCGGCTCGACACCGACCTTGTCGAACATCCTTTTGTTGTAGGATATGTTGTTGAGCTCATAGCCCCACGGCACGCACCATTGCTTGGCGTCGGCCGAGCCGAGCTCGCCGCCCGGAACGCCATTCCAAGCTGTCGAGGCGCGCAAACCCGGCAACACATCGCTCCAGTTGTAGTTGGGGTTCGTCTTCGCGGGATTCTTGATGTACTCGTTGAGGTCGGTGATCCAGCCGGCCGGGCCATAGGTCCAGGTCATGTAGGCACCGGTCATGAAGGCATCGTACTCGCTCGAGCTGGACGAGAGCGCGGCAGTCACCTTGTCGAAATAGACGTCTTCGGGGAAGACGTCGTAAGTGACGCTCATGCCGGTGAGCGTCTTGAAATTGTCGATGTCGGCGATCATCGCATCGACATAAGGATGCTTGTTCAACAGCAGCTTCAGCTTCGTTCCGTTGAATTTCTTCCAGTCGAAATCCGCGGCGAGTGCCGATGTCATCGCCTGATTGACTAAGAAACTGGTCGCCGCGATGCCGAGGCCAAGCTGGCTTGCCTGCCGCATCAACTCGCGCCGACCCACCTGCTTTCTGACGAAAGCGGCCGCTAGATCACGCCCTTTCTCGAACATCGTGGTGTCTCCTTCCCTCTTGCCCTTGGTGACTATCTTCTGACCTTGTGCAAACCAGTCGCAATCC
>WNFC01002878.1_pt1 | contig 18551 bp, 13 predicted proteins | sample 5400541 | NCBI WGS metagenome assembly WNFC01 (sample SAMN13153342, study PRJNA577476) | soil metagenome | isolation source: 120 cm saprolite under Douglas fir tree site 2 hole 2 replicate 1 | place: USA:California | collected 2015-04-18 | reverse complement strand
TTGGCGATGAAGTGGCGGTTACTGGCACCGTTTAAGATTTCTGAACCATCCTGATTGCCACAGGAGGTGGCACCTGGATTGGGGCTGCAAATCTGCCCCAGCAGAAACCCGGGGAAATCGTTGAAATTGGTCCGAGCCACCGCATTGTTCTTATTGATGACGTTGAGCTGGGTGTCATCGTAGCTGAAACCGGTTGCGATCGAATGCCGTCCGTGGATCCACTTCCAACCGCTGGCCACCTCGAAGTTGTTTTGGAAGATCCCAGCGTTGGCGAAATTGTCGACCGGCCCAATCGCCAGCGAGTCCGTGCTGTTTGGGTTGTTGTCTGCATTGTGGATGTTGATCGAAGGAAATAGACTCAGTCCCGGCAGGCTGATGCCGGCGTCGGTCGGCTTTAGAAACTGACTGGTGTGGGAGTAGGCAATCTCGCGAATGAAGCCGACTCGCTGATCCCAGGTGGCGTTCGGGGTCAGAGCAGTGGTGTTGTCGATGGATACCACTTGGCCGCCGGATTTCATCGCCTGCGGGAACCCCAGCAATTGGCTTTCCGCAAAAGGGGTAACGTTCGGATCGCGCTGAAAATAGTATTTTCCAGCCAACCGGTCTTTGGCTCCGAAGTTATAGTCCACGTTGCCATTCAATTGATCGGCGGTGAAGTGGGAATTGGGACCCTGGATGAAAGTGTCAGCTCTGTTGATAGCCTGTAGGCTCGAAAAATTTGGCGACGCGCTGGGAATGAAGTAGCCACCCCCTGGCGCCTTTTGCTGAAGAAGTGCAAAAGCCTGGTCCGTGATTTGGCTCGGTGTAATATTGGTCCCGAAATCCTGATTGACATCGTTGGCGATCACCTTTTTGCTGCTGCGGTCGTCTGTGAGGTGCGGCGGCACGGCGACGAACGAGGTAGCCAGTAACTGGTCGCTCACCCGCTGGCCCTGGTACGAGGCGAAAAAGAAGAGTTTGTCTTTCTTGATCGGACCTCCGATAAAGCCGCCGAAGACGTTGCGGTGCATTTGGGGACGGGGAAGGCCGTTGAAGTTGAAAAACCATTCGTTGGCATTCCATCCGGTTTGCTGGTGGTACTCATATGCGCCGCCATGGAACCCATTTGTCCCAGACTTGGTAGTGAGTTCGATTTGCGCTCCGCTGTTGGCCCCCTGAGAGGCATCGTACATGGCCGAGTTCGCGTGCATTTCCTGAATGGTTTCCGGCGGCGGCGACGGGAGTGCCTGGCCGATGGCCCCGTAGACCGATGTGCTAGTCACAATCTCGCCGCTGGGATTGTTGCCGTTCCCGTTCTGCCCGATATTTACTGCCACTCGGCCCGACGTGACCTGGCTGGTGGACTTGCCGTTAAAAATATTGTTGGCGTAGATCCCGTTGACCGTAAAACTATTGCTGGTATCGCGCTGTCCGTTAGCCCAGATGGCCTGATTGCCCAGCCCCGCATTGCTGCCCGCCGTGTTTAGCAAGTCCGCACTGACGCCCGGGCTTAAGACGGCCAGTTGGGTGAAACTCCCCGTTCCCAACGGGGTTTCAGCGATCTGCAACTCGTTCAGGGTGTAGCCGGTGGTCGTGTCGGTTTGGTTGAGAAGGGGCGTCGCTTCGACGGTCACGGTGGAGGCTACGGTCCCCGGCTGCAGCTTGGCGTTGAGCGTTCCAGTGCGATTGCCCTGAACACCAATTTGCGGATAGACGGCCGTTCTGAAACCATCCTTGGCAAACGTGACTGCGTAAGTTCCGATCGGAAGATCCGCGACACTGAAGGAACCGTCGGACTTGCTTTCGGCTCTCACTTCGAGATTCGTGGCGAGAGAGCGAACCCTGACGGTGGCTCCTTGAACAACGGCGCACTGCGAACCCAACGTAAAAAGGGCGATCGAGGCGCATCCTAGAAGGAACAACCTGTTCTTCCACGTAGAGGGTAGGGAATGAGCAGTCACGAATCACCTCTTGACTTCGGTTGGGAGGGAATTTTACTGGGAGCGGGTTTCAGAGTTCAAGCACGGTTTGTTAAAGTTTGAAAAATTGCTCCTGACGAACAACGCTCGCTTGAATCCTGGTCGCAAATCGCTGCGTGTACCGACCGAGACGGCTGCGTCGCGGAACGTCCCAACGATTTCGCGGGCATGAATCCTTCGAAAAACCTTGGCAGACCGGTTTAAGGGTCGGGGCTTGCACCGAAACCTCTGAGATAGAAAAACCGCGCAGCGCCGGCGAGCCCGAGTCGAATTTCCACAGAGGGAGTGCTACGATGTTGTTCACGAACTCCTTGGCAAGCGTGCGGCCACCGCTCTTCGATGACTGTCGAATGCGATCTCTCATTACCATGGCGTTTGTGAGCTACGTGCTTTTCGCTCCGTGCTTCGCAACTGATCCGTTACGTTGTCCTCCGCTGGCGCCGCCTTCAAAAAACGAATCTACCATTTGTGCCGTTCGACAGGAGAAAGACGGCCCTATCTTCAAACTGCATGTCCGAGGACGAATTGAGTACGGCACCTTCACCCTCTGGGCGGATGAAGCCACCTACAACTCCGATACTGGCGACGTTACGCTGAACGGTCACGTTGTGGTTGACGGCAGCGCCAATAATGAGCACGTTGAGGCGAGTCACGGGCAATACAACGTTCGCAGTGAAGTGGGACGATTTTATGATGTCACCGGGAGGATTGGATCTCGCCAGCGAGCGCGGCCGTTTGTTCTGACATCACCGGTCCCATTTGAGTTCACCGGCAAGGTTGTGGTGAAAACCGGACCGGATCATTACGTGGTATACGACGGCACCGTAACCAACTGCGAATTGCCGCATCCCAAATGGCAATTTAGGATGCGCCATGCCAATGTGACCGCCGGTGGCAACGCGACGATTTATCTGAGCACTTTTCGCATCGAGAGCATACCCGTGTTTTATTTTCCCTTCGCAACCCATCCCGTAGATCATACAGTGCGGCAATCCGGCCTCTTGATGCCAAATCTAGGCACTTCATCTATCAAAGGTCAAATGGTGGGTGAGGGTTTCTACTGGGCCATCAATCGCAGCATAGATGCGGTCGTCGGGGCGGAGTTATTCTCCAGGCGCGGGTGGGCGCAGCACGGCGAATTTCGAGCTCGCCCCAGCGAAAAGTCCTATCTCGACATGACCTATTTTGGCGTGCTGGACAGGGGCGTAGGCACGCCCAGAGTAAACCAAGGGGGGCAAGACATTCAGCTCACTACTGAGGATCGATTTGGGCACAACATTCGAGGGGTCGCCAATGTCGATTACTTGAGTTCTTTCCTGTTTCGGCTGGCATTTGAGCCAATTTCCACTCAACCTCTACGATCGGAAGTGAAGTCTCAGGGTTTCCTGTCAAACAGCACCAATGGATTTTCCTACAACGCACTGATCGACCGCTACCAAAACTTTCAGAGCGCTACTCGCGGAGACGTCATCAGCATCGCGCACGCTCCGAGTTTCGAGTTTTCAAGCGTCGACCGCGAGCTCGGCCATTCGCCTTTCTACTGGGCTGTCGATACCGCAGTGGAAGGCCTCTCGCGCAGCGAGCCCTCTTTTCACACCGCAACTGTTGTGGGCCGATTCGATGTCAATCCCAACGTCTCTCTGCCCTTGCTCTTTCGCGGATGGTCGCTGCGTCCGGAGGTCGGAATTCGTTACACCTTGTACACGCAGCAGCTCGTGCCTTCGAGCGGTTTGGGTACGGCTTCGAGTGATCCGATCAATCGCAGAGCTATCGACACCTCGGTTGAATTACGGCCGCCGACGCTGGAGCGTCTCTTCACTCATAGGTTTCTCGGCCTCAAGCTGAAGCATGTCATCGAGCCTAGTGTGGTCTATCGCGACGTAACTGGAGTCAACGGGTTTTCCAGGATCCTGCGCTTCGACGAACGCGACATCCTCAGCAACACCAACGAGGTCGAGTATCGCGTGATCAACCGTCTCTATGCTAAGAAAAGTGCTCCTCAGAGCGGGAACTGCAAGACAACAATTGAGTTGCCGTCATTGAATCCTCCGAGTACAGCGCGATCGGGGCCACCCGCTTGGGAACGAGACGATCAACCTCAGGGAACGCCACAGGGCGACTCGGAGCGACTTCGAGACACTTGTCCCGAATCATCGTCGTCTGCCCGCGAACTCGTTAGTTGGGAACTGGCGCAGAAGTACTTCCTCGATACAAGCTTCGGGGGAGCGTTAGTGAACGGGCAGCGAAACGTCTTCACGACGACTGAAGACTTAACGGGGTTCGCCTTCCTGGCCAGTCCCCGGCATCTTTCTCCGCTGGTTTCGCGCCTTCGTATCCAGCCGAGTTCGAATCTCGATACAGAATGGGACTTGGACTACGACTTCACGAGTGGGCGGATTAATGCAAACACCGCCATCTTGACTTATCATGTCGGTCAACTCAATTTCGCCGCGACGGATGCCTACCATTACATCTCTGGCACCCAACTCACGGTCTCGAATGCCCTTGGACGCTCGCGCTATCACCAATTCGGAGCTCTGGCACAGTACGGTAATACCTACAAACGGGGTCTCTCGGGAGCCGGGGCCTTTATTTTCGATGTTCAGAGTGGGGTGTTGCAAGTCTCAGCTTTTCAGGGCACATATAACTGGGACTGCTGTGGAATAACCGCGGAATATGCGAGGGTCAAAATTGGCTCAATCCGAAACGAAAATGTGTACCGCTTTAGCTACACCCTAACCAATATCGGTTCGTTCGGAAACCTGCTCCGGAGGGAGCGCCTGTACTGAAGGACGCTCCCGGTTGCGAAAGGATCGCGTCTTTGTTGAGTTTGAAGAACGATGGAATGGCAGACTGTCCCACCTCCAACGTGCGCGCGTGGAAGTTCTCCTCTTGTTAGACGCGGAAAGAAAGGCGCCTATTCTCATGCTCTAGTCTAGCAGTGGAGGTCCAGAGAAATGTGCACAGGCGTGCTCCCAGTCAGGCAGCTCCTTGCACCTCTGGCCGCTTTTTGGCGCTCAAAGCCGGTGCGCAAACCTTCCACTCCTTCTCCTTTATCCATCCTCGACATGTTATGCACGTCCAAAGCTGCTCCTCCTCCCGGTACCGCAACCACTCTCGTAATGTGCTCACGATCGACAGCCTGCGATCGACATCCTTGACCCCTGTGGATGTGTCGTTTAGTGTGGTCCGGTGTTCTTGACCAGTGCCCTCAATGATCCGGAAGCTTAGACTCGGCACGCCGGTCGTGTTGGCGGTCGTCTGCGCGCTGTCTTACTTCCAACTTCGGCAATGGCGCTCCTTTGATTGGGATCGCTTCCGGCGGGCGAGCCACGTCGACCTGCTGCATATCATGGCTGCCATTGGGCTGGTCTACATGACCAGCCTGCTGCGCGCATTCCGCTGGAGCATTTTCCTACAGCCCATCCGCCGGACGCAGACACACCGTTTGATCTCGGCGACGTTCGTGGGATTCACCGGGATTGCCTTGCTGGGGCGACCCGGAGAATTCATCCGACCGTATCTGATCTCTAAGAAGGAACATGTCTCGTTTTCATCACAGTTGGGTGTCTGGGCGGTGGAACGCATCTTTGATATCGGCGCATTCTCGGTGTTGACTGCGCTGAATCTCTCATTTTTTCCGCAAATACGTTCAAGCCCTTATTTTTCTGAATTCCGGCTCGCAGCAATGGCACTCTGCGGCTCGGTTGCCGTCATGAGTCTTATGGCCGTCATGATCTACAGGCAAACCGATGCTTTCGCGACTTTTTTGCATGGCATTGCTTCCCGTGGTTCCACGAAAGCGGCCTCTTATATTGACCAGAGGGTGCGGGCCTTTGGCGAGGGTCTGAATACCGTTTCCAGCCGAAAAGCATTCCTGCAACTGGTGATCGTTTCGCTGACGATCTGGCTATTGATCGCGCTGGCTTACCGTGAGGTTGTCCACTCCTATCCGCCTGAGCCGGAGAGCACTAACCAGGAGCGTGGCGCTTCCTTTCTGAATATCGGGACCGCAAAATTGGCGGCCGCGCCCGAACTATCCAGCGCCGTCGCTCTCGGGTCGCAGCGTGGTACCGTGACCCAGGCCGGTGACCTCCGACTGGTGCAAGACGGAAAGCCCGTCAAGAGAGTCCGTGAACATCAACACCTCAGGGATCTAGATATTTCTCGCGTGGTGCTGCTCATGGGATTCAGCACGCTGGGCTCGATTGTGCAGCTGCCAGCAGTTGGCGGCGGAAGCCAATTAGCTGTTATCACGGCCCTACAAGTGGTCTATGGCGTTCCAGCGGAAATGGCCGTCAGCTGCGGAATTGTGCTTTGGCTGGTGACCTCCATGAGCTGCATCCCGATGGGCTTGGTGTTCGCGCGCCGGGAGCACCTTTCGCTTCGTCGGCTTTCGGAGGAGAGTTCTCATGAAGAGCAGGAGTCCATGCCACTCGGTTAGCGAGCCTTAAATTCGGATTCGTCGTGGTATGCCGAACCAATTCCGTAAACGCTCTGAATCTTCTGAATGAATTGGCTTCTGCGATGATCCGTCTCTACCCCCGAATCTATCCCGCAGCACAATCTGCATTAAGCCCGGTGTTCGCTATGATGAAGCCTTGGCAACATCTCGGCAAATGCATTTCGGAACAAGAGGTACAATCTTGGTTGTTCTGATCGTGCTTGGCGGCCCTGAGTTCCGAGTCCGATGAGAGAACGAGTACGATTTCGCGAGACATCGCGGAGCAAAGTTTGCCTTAAACTTGTGCTCTGCTAATATTTGGCGACTACACAACGCGATCTGGAGATGAACCATATGTTTACCACCTCCTGCGAGGGACGCTGTTGCAGAGCGGCAACATCTTGAAGCGGCGAGTAGATTCATCATACGATCAGCCAGGGTAAACACGGCGCGTGTTCAATTTCCTTCGTTTTGGAAAGTCAAAAGCGAATCCCGGTAAAGTTCCCGCCCGCCATGAAGCTCCTCGAGCGACTGCAGGGACTCCGCTGCGATTCGCCTGCTCCGGTGAATCGGATTTCGTATTGCTCATTAGTGGCTCCGGCATTGGGGATACCGGGGGGGGATTATGCCTCTTTGACGGCTCCAGCATACAAACGATTGATCGGGTAAGCTCTGCCGGCTTGGCGGTCCAAGATGGTCGGCTGGCGCGCATTCTTTCAACTCCTATATCGACGGGCACGGGCGAAATCCTGATTTACGATGGCCGCGGCATCACACATTACCTGAGGGTGGATGAACTATCGGACGCTCACTACCTGGTTTGGGACGAGGAACATCTCGTCATCTCCTCCACCGGAAATAACAGCATTGTTTGGATCACGTTGGCAGGCGAAATCGTACGCCGCTGGAGGGCTCCGGGCGAAGACGATTCGTGGCATCTGAACGGTATATGCCTCTATGACAGCCAGCTTTACGTTTGCGCGTTTGGCACTTATCCGCATTACCGCGGTTATAAAGACCATCTCTCCCAAGGCGATGGATTCGTGTTTGAATTGGAATCCGGGCGCACGGTTGCAGAGGGCCTTTGCGCGCCTCACAGTCCAGTCCGCGTCGACGGTCTTTGGACGGTCTGCGATTCACTCCGGAATGCAGTGGTACAGTTCGATGCCTCCAGCGGGCGGAAAGTCAGCCAAGCGGAACTGCGTGCGTTCACTCGCGGCCTGGCGGTCACTGACGACTATCTGATCGTTGGTGAAAGCATTCAGCGGCGTGAGACAGGAAAGGATCTTCTTGGCTCGTTCGCCGTCCTTCGACGCTCTGACCTCAGCTTGGTAGCGCGGTTCCCGCTGCCGTTCCGCGAGGTTTCTGACATTGCCGTGGTGCCCCGTTCTTGGGCGCATGCTGCCAAAACCGGCTTTCGCACCAATCCGCTGCGTGTCAGCGAGACCGACCAACTCCAGATGTTCCGGGATGTCGGAATCGAGCCGACAAGGCTATGGGCCGTCGGGGATAGGCTGACCCCGAGCGAATGTGGGATCCGCGTACAGGCGGATATTCCCCTCCGTTTTGTAGCCGGAAAATTAACACTCGTCGATTGCACCGTAACCAATGTTGGCGAAGGTTTCTTGTGCTCGGAGTTGCCTTATCCTGTTTATCTCTCGTACAAGTGGCGGCGAACTGCGAAATCACCCGAATTCCCCCACCTGGAAGGACTCAGAACGCGCCTTCCGAAAACCCTGCCCCCCGGAGAGTCCATCCGTTGCCGGATCGAGCTTGAGGTGCCAGGAATTGAAGGAGAAGTAAAGCTGACCATTACCATGCTTCAGGAAAAGGTCGTGTGGTTCGACGAACTGGACGAATTGAATGGCTGCTCAGCAGTCGTCAAGATATGCAAGCCTGCAGGCAACAACACTGCACCAACAGGACATTAGCAAATGGCGGATTTTGAAAAAATGCCGGGATTTAAACGGGGCGAATTGCAAAAGTGCTTCTTTTGTCAGCGCCGGTCACGGGGTTCGATTTCAGAATGCGGCTTCGGCGCCGGAGCAGACTCGGACAGCAAGCTACCGGCAAGTTTTCTGACAGCTCGATCTCGCAAGCTTCCTGTGGGTAGCAACTTCTCTTTTGCGTTCTTATATTTCGCTAGCCAACCAGTTAGCTTTTCATTGCTCGCCTGAAGCTCGCGAATTACGCTTTCGCGCTCGCGACGCGCCCCGTCCATGCGACGTATTTGATCCTTCAGCTCCGAAACCGTGTGGTCTCTGTCCTGCACTGCATTGCGCAGGTCCATGAGTGTCTTTTCCAGGTTGAGCACGGTTTTTTCTTTTTCTTGAATCTGCGCCTGCAATGTTAGCAACGTATGCAGCTGAGCAGCCGATGACTTCACCGGGAATGCTTTGACTACAAACTGCACTGTGGCCGCGTCCGGATCATCCTCGATGAGCCTCTTCAGTTCCGGAGGTAACTCTGGCTGGTCCAGCTGCGGACGATCGATGTAAGGCTCCTTGAAGGGATCCTGACGCACCCTCTGCACATCGACAATCGCGAAGCCTGCGTCGGTAAATAAACGGAGGATGCTCTCGAGAGTAAAAAATCGGAGATGGGTTCGATCGAGAATGCCAACGTCTTTGTATTCAAATTTTCCTTGCAGCAGAGACAATCTGACGCTCCCATGCGCAATATTAGGGATAGAAGCGACCACGTAGCCCTCCTCGGACAGGTAACGCTTCAGCTCCCGCAGTAGCTCAAGCGGATGGGCCAAGTGTTCGAAGAAATCGCCCGCCAGAATCACGTCGAAACGCTGTTCCCCGAAAACCTCTTCCAGTGAAAGCCGCTCGACGTCACCTACGATGACACGAGAGCAATAACGCTCAAGCTTCGGAGCCATGGTCCCGTCTTGCTCCACCGCAACGACCCGGCACCCCCGCTGGCTCAGAACGCTTGTCACTCGCCCCATGGCTGGGCCCAGCTCCAGTACGGTTTTTCCAGGCGCAATAAGCCGTAAAGCTAGCGTACGCGGATCGTTCGCGTTATTGAGATCCAGCGGCGAATCGTAGATATATGCACTTCCACTGTTATCGTTCATCCGCTGCTTCCCTGCCGCCCATCCTGAACCGAGAAAGTTTTTAAGAATTCGGTCTGAGTGCAGATGCAACCATGGCACCGCCAGCAATACCAGTCCTTATAGTGGTATCACGATGACTGAGTCAACGTGGAGCTCTTTCGCCCGTGCAAACGATCTTTGCGGTCAGATTAAGACCAGGGAGCGGTTTCTTCAGCTGGAGGTCGGCCGCTCCGCTGCACAGCTGCTCGAGCACGGAAAACTGCACTCTTCCCCTTATGCCTGAGCCGGATATGTTGAATCATAGATCGCGCCAGTCCGCGCCTGGTGGCGTCTGGCGCTTCCTCCTCGACGTCTTTGAATCCGACATGTTGAAGCATCGCCTTGCAACAAGCCGTGTTAGGGAACCAAAAACATGTCGGGTCATGGAGAGGATGCTCAGCGGGACCACTCTGAATGCCAAAGGGATGGAACTCGGTCAGCGGTCTGTCATTTTCGATGCCGCAGGTAGCTGTCTGCATCAATAGGGTCCCGGTACACACAGAGTGGATGTTTTCCAATGCGAGCAGGGGATGGCGGAGATGGTAAAACACGCCGAAAAACATTACCAGGTCAAATGTGCCGAATGTCTTTGGCTTGAGGTCGTACACGCTGGCCAGGTGCGAACGAGCGTGTGAATCTAAAGCTGCCCGGCAAATCTCGAATTTGCGGACCATAGGCGGATAATTCTCGATTCCGATGACCTCCGCTGCGCCTCTTCGCTCTGCTTCGAACGAAAAGAAGCCCTCTGCATGACCGATATCCAGCACCCGCATCCCGGTCATCTTCTCGGGCAAACCAAAGTAAGGAAGCTTATCGATCTTTGGATCGCTCCAACCCGGCGTAGTGAGTCCTCCAGGGAGTTCCATCCGATGAAACCAATAAGGCTCTTCCTTGATTCTCTTGCCAAGCCATTCTTCGAGCGTCACGGAGGATCCGCGAACGTCCATAAATCCGTCCCTCGAAATCTATGTTCCAATTGTATTAGTTGGCTCGTCGCAAATGGCCACGCCGCACAGGCTCCGCGAGTTCACCCTGTTCTGCGGCTAATCATCTCACGGAATGTTCTGCTCCACGATTTTGCAACTGTGTTTCACTCGTGCATAATGGGAACCTGACGGGAGACACAGGTGATACTCGTCGGGTTCTCAATGGAACCACAATTGGCCAGAAACAACGAGGGGGATGCGCCCGAGATGGCTTCCAACAAAGCCGATTTGCAGCAGGACATGAGTCATGCGCACACTTTGGAAGGCGCGCCGTTGTGCGATCGAGACCGTCCGGCAGAAGACTTCCGACCCCCATCCAAGCCACAAGAAATAATGACGCAGCCAGAAGGCCGGTTGGCTGCATTGGAAGCTAAACTCCTGACAAAAGAGAACGAAATTAATTCCCTACGACAACGGCTGAGCGATCTTGAGGTTTCGGCGACGCAAGCGCGGATTGCTAATGAGACGCTGACCTACTATTTGGAACGCTACAAACGCGTGAAAGACAGGTTTTTGCCTCCTGGAACTCTTCGGGAACGGGTTTGCAGGCGGATCGCCCATCGCATTCTTGCCCGCCGCGCCGGGGCCCCTCAGTTGCAGCCCAGACCGAGCAAGCAGCCCACGGGCCTCAAATCCTACAGTGTCGCGGAGAGCACAATTGGAGCAAACATTGTCATAGAGCCCCCTCCTGAATGGTGCGATAGCCCTCACCAACCGCCGGTGGTCATTGCCATTCCGAACTGGAATCGGATGGATCTGCTGCGTCGTTGTATAGAGAGCATTCTTGCAAAGACTGGATACGAGCGATACAGAATCTGCGTTTACGAACAGGGCTCTACGGATGGATCCAGAGCATATCTCCAATCGCTCGCACCTCACGTAGACGCGATTCTTGGCGATGAAAATGTCGGTTTCATCGACGCGAATAATGCGATTATCCGCCGCTATCCCAAATGGGATGTCGTATTCCTCAATAACGACACCGAAGTGAACGATGGTTGGCTCGAACGCTTAGTCGAGACTGCGTACCGAGCGGACAACATCGGCTTGGTCGGGCCGAAGCTCATATACAAAGACGGCCGTTTGCAGGAAGCGGGCAGCCAAGTTTTTCAGGATGGAAGTGCCCGAGCATACGGTAGGTACGCCGATCAGGCGGACCCAATATTTAACCAATTGCGAGAAGTCGATTACTGCTCTGCTGCGTGTTTGTATGCGAAGCGCAAAGTTTTTGACTGCATCGGAGGATTTGACGGACGCTATTCTCCGGCTTATTACGAAGATACTGACCTAGCATTTGCTGTCCGCGAGGCTGGATTCAAAGTGTTATACGATCCGCGCAGCACTGTGATTCACCATGAATACTCGACCTCAGGAGGGACGGCTTTCGAGCGGATGGAAGCGAACCGATCGAAGTTCCTTGAAAAATGGGCGGGGCCATTGAAGCGGCAGCAAAAGAACTTTTGGGAAGCCGTTTCGGTTAATCCACGGGAGAAGGTCCTCGTGATCGACAACATTGTCCCTGCCCAAGACCGCTCCTCCGGAGGAACTCGCTTGTTTGAGTTCCTTCTTCTTCTGACTCGCCATTATCATGTTGTGTTCGCCTACGTGGGTGCCTATGCTCTGCAAGAATACGTCAAGCCCCTGGAGCGTTACGGAGTCACGGTCTTTTATCCCGGTTATGCCAAAGCTGTGAACAACTATGATCTCGATATGGGAGCCGTCCTGCGGCACAACGATTTTAGGTTCATCTTCTGTGAGCTATTCGGTATAGCTGAGCAATACCTAGGTGTCGTCCGGCAGTATTCTCCTGGGACTCCAGTCATCATAGATACTTTTGACGTGCACTTTCTACGGGAGACTCGGGAGGCCATGACTGCGAACGATGCGGGCCTGCTCCGTAAGGCGCAAGAGACCAAGAGGCGTGAACTAGCGGTCTACAAACAAGCTGACCTAATCCTGACCGTGACGGCAGACGACAAGCAGGCTCTCCTCAGAGAAGATCCTCAACTCAATATCTCAGTTGTTCCCAACATTCACGCTCTTCCACCCAACGTTGTGCCTCGAGACGGCAGGCGGGATCTGCTTTTCGTTGGTGGATTTTCACACACGCCCAATGTGGACGGAGTTTTGTACTTCTGTCATGAAATTTTTTCCCTGGTGCAGCAGCGACTACCGGATACAAAACTCTGGATAGTGGGTAATGCCCCTCCCGCTGAAATCGTTGCGTTGGCCTCTGAGAATGTTGTTGTCACCGGCTACGTTCGCAATCTCGCTCCCTACCTAGAGTCGACTCTGGTATCGTTGGCTCCCCTGCGATTTGGATCAGGAATGAAAGGCAAGATCGGCGAGGCGATGGCATGGGGAATCCCCGTTGTCACTACAACGATTGGGGCGGAGGGAATGGGACTCCAAGACGGCGTCGATGCTCTAATCGCCGACACCTCGGAAGACTTTGCGGAGCGGGTTATACAACTTCATGAGAAGCCCGAGCTTTGGGACTCGCTTGCCCAAAATGCCAGAAAGCATGTTGAGCGGGAGTGGAGCCCCGACGCGGTTGATAAATGCCTGACAGAGATCATGGCTGGGGTTCGCGCCGACCGACTTGCAGCTGTCCCTTAGTTAGGCCCAGCTCCAACCCGTGAAAAGTCGTCCGGACTCGCCCCTCATAAATTGCCGGCGTGGTCGGCCACGGCTGCAAGTTTAGCAAGCGCTATTCGATGTTCCATCAGAGTTCTCAAACCAGCCAAGGTCAGACACACCAGACCGAGAATAAGCGATCCCACATACATTCGAAAAACTGTCAAAACCACCCCGGGCTTAGGAGCGTTCCAGAATCGGACCATAAACGACTGCGGCTGGCAAAGATCACGCAGATCCACGCTTTTCCACTCCTGAGCTCCGACCGGAGGACGCCATACCCAGGTGTGCTTAGGAGTCCACAACACTGGCCCCGCCCCTTTTGCGAGCCATACCCGCAGCAGACGAGCATTGAATGTCACATGGTTCCAGTCGGTGTCTCCGGTAATCCACTCGATTGTGTTTTGGCCTGCACGCGCAGCCGCGATGTCTTGTACACCGTAATAATAAAATGCGCCTAAGAATGAGATAAGGAGCCCTAACGCCGCAAGAGCTAACAAGGGGATGTCCCTCCGCCATCGAAAGCGAGGCCAAGCAGCGCCGACACATAGGAGCAAGAGGGGAACGGCGGTATGAAGGTAACGGGGGCCCCAGGTTTCGTCCACTGGGGTGCTCAAGGGCGCAAGCAGGGCTAGCGTGCCTCCCACAACGAGCAGGGTATAGATTACCGTCGGTCGGTGTATTCGGAAGGCTTGTGGGATGGCATAGAGAGTCACCAGCAGGATTGGGGCGTAGACAAACAATCCCTTCGTGGGCGAGCCGAAGAGGCCGATCACGTTGGTGAAAAGTTGAAACGGTGAGTCTGTCAACCATGTGCGCAGGTTGTTGACGCCGCCGCCTTTGGGACCCCAATAGTAATCTCGACTGATGGCTCCCATTGCCCAAATCGCCCCCACCACAAGAAGCAAGATCAAAAGTTGCGCCCGGCGCGACCGCCAATTATCCCGGAATTGAACGTAGATCAAGTACCCAATTGCTGGAAACAGGATGATGCCGGTCGACTTAAGGCTGACACTAAGGCCGCAGACCACAGCGAAGGCGAGCACACGCGGCCAATTGAGCATTTCTCCCATGGCAAGCGCTAAATACCCTGCCAGGAGAACGAAGAGAGTTTGTTTGGTCTCCAGGCTTATATAGGCATAAGGCCACAGCATAGTGCTGAAGGCGCCTGACATGGTCAGCAGAAGACTCATGCCCGGCGAACATAACTTACGAAGCCAAAGGTATAGGACGGCCAAGAGCACCGCAGTGAGCAGTACAGGTTGAAAGGAGAGCATGAAGTCCGACGACACGAAACTTTGCCCCAGCTCGATAAATGGAAGATCGAAAAGGACTGGAATGGGCCCGTGGCGTGACCACACCATCGGTGGAATCGGGCTGCCCTTCATCCACGCATCCGCCACCGCCAGCATTCGCTCGCCTGACCTAAGCTCCTCGGCAGTGTAGCCTTGTCCAGCGATCGCGGCAGGAGACAAGGACAAATAAAGGCCGGACAACCCGAAGAATAAAAGAACTGCCGTTTGCCGTGATGCAGTGAACTTTAGCAAGATGTCACGAAGCGCTTGTATCAGGTACATGGGCCTTTCCCACCATTTGCCATCCCCACGGGGAGGAGTTGATGTTCAGGCGAAACAACCGGCGAAAGACGGCCATTCCCATCCGAACGTACCGCGAGGACGAGGGGCTCTGTCGTGCGCTTACGTCTTCAACCAGCTTCTCCCCACGAAGCACAATAACGCAACGGTAAAGATTGAAGAACGGAAAACCTGCACCTGTGACTTGCTCGGGGACATACCCTGCCCCGCGAAACAAGAGTTCAATCCCGGACGACCGGAAATGTCTGCGATGTCCTATATGTTTGTCGAAAGCGGACATGGGACCGCCGGGAGCGGTGACCACCAATCTGCAACCGGGACCCATGTACTGGCGAGCACTCCGCAGCAACTGAAGGGGATCGTCAACGTGTTCGATGACCTCCGAACAGACAGCGTGCGTTGCCCAGTGACGCAGATCTTGGGGCGGGTTAACGTCTTCCAGCAGATTGCATTGCACGAATCGCGCGTCCGGGACCTTGCGCCGCGAGATTTCCACACCCGACCCACTCAATTCCAGTCCCAATATTTCAGCCGATGGGAACTTGGCGCGGACCATCGCGGCCATGTCTCCTTGGCCGCTGCCGACATCGAGCATCCGAATGCCAGCGCCGGAGTCAGGCAAACCGAGGAAAGATAAAATTATCCTTCGGCGGTACTCCTGCGCAGGATTCTCTTGGGCAGCTTGGCTATACTCATCCCAGTGCTGATCCCAATTGTCGCGAGCAGATGACGCCATATTCCCTCCAGATCACTTACAGCCGCGCGGCTTTTGCATCGGGCAGCATAGCGCGCATCGAATCGCGCAACGCCTCGCGAGAGCCGGAGCGGCAGGTCCACCCGAGGCGGCGAATGCGGTCGGTGTTAAGTCTGACGATCGGAATGTCTCCCTTCCAACCGCGATTCCCGCCGGTGTACTCGAACTCCACGTCGTCCCGATTTAATCCCACACACTCTACCGCCAATTCTGCGATCTCCGTCACGGTGATGTAATCTCCTGTAGCCACGTTGTAAGCCGCAAAGCCGTCATTCGAACTTCTCGCAGCTAACAGGACTGCATCCACCACGTCCTGCACATGAACGTACGATTTGCTCTGGGTGCCGTCACCCAGAATCCGCAGCTTACGCGGATTCTTCAGCAGTTGGCGAAGGAAATCGAAGCCCACGCCGTGTGTTTGACGAGGTCCGACCACATTCCCGAAGCGGAAGACCCAGCCGGTAAAATCGAACATGTGGCAGTAAGCCGTTATCAGGGCTTCGCCCGCCAGTTTGCTGGCCCCATACGTAGAGATGGGGATCAGCGGACCATAATCTTCGCCGGCCTCCTTCTCGCCCAAGTCGCCGTAAACGCCGCTGCCCGAAGCGTAAAGAATCGTTGTGGTTCCCGACCGGCGCATCGCCTCGACAACCTTATTAGTTAGATAAGTACCTTCGCGGAAATCGATATCGGGCTCAGTGGCAGCACGAGCAATGTCAGGATTAGAGGCGAGATGGATAACAACGTCGTGATCCTGCAGGGCTGCCGTGAGCAGATCAACGTCCTTAACATCGCCGCGAACAACTCGGAATCGTGAATCGCCGTGATGAGTTTCGTAGTGCCATTCCCGGCCCGAGGAGAAATTGTCATACAGCGTTACTGCCGTCACGGAAGCATCGGCCAACAGCCGATCGGTAAAGTGGCTGCCAATAAATCCCGCGCCACCCACGAGGAAATACCGCCGAGGAATGCTGTGTTCTCCGCTCATTCGCAATGTATGGGATGGCGTTTCAAGATTAGCATGTCCGATGTATAGGTGCCCGTCTCTGAATGCGAGGCCCCGCGATCATGTCCAGGAAATCGTTGCAAACCTTAGACCGGTAACGTACGTGGCTCTGGGATTCTTGCCTCTACTGTCCTATTCCTGACGTTCTCGTCCGTTTCGAAGCCTAAAAGAATCCCGCATGCTATAGACACCAACAAAATGGCAGCCGGCGCATTATGAATAAACAATCGTGGAAGTGCAGCCTTTACGTGTTGCTCGAAGGGAAGCCACGCGCTGAACACAAACACACACGGGTACAGTAAGAGTGGTAAAAAGCGCATTGACGACTAAGGTATACCATGTGTCGGTGCGCTTGCGACTCACGAGAAACGCGCCTCCAACCGGCGTTGCCGGCCACAGGATACCCCAGTGATTCCACATGAATAGTTCTTGAGTCGTTAAGTGCACCAAATTCCCTGTGCGGTTCAGGTGCGCCAACAGGTTTGCAAGTGTGAATGGCAGAAGATCCCCTTCCTTCACATGCGACAACTTGATAAGCATATGCCAGCCGAACCAAACGCCGAAACTCGGTGTCATTATCCATGCTGCTGCCTTCCAGTTCCGCTCCCGCACAACCTTCGGCATTATCGTCACGCCCAAGCAAAGCAGTGCTATCAGTCCATCGTTCTTGACAAATGGCAGGAACATGGCGCTAGCGCCAGTCAGACGCGCAGCAGACAGCGTTCCCGTTCTCAAGTACTCGATCGACTGAACCAGGGCGCAAAGCCACACCACCGCCAGTGGAAAGTCGGCATAGCCTGACGATACGCTCCCTCACCCAATATGCATGCGGGCACCAACCCAAAGAGCAGAACAGCAATGATCGCGACACCCGTAGGCTATTGACAATAGACCTTGTTGAACTGATCAGAAGTAATACTGCAGCCAAGTACAGGTAAGGCCCATTCAGCTTGATCGTGCTCTGATTGATGTGGCCCAGCCACTCATAAATCCAGACCTGAAGCAGCGGGAGGAAGACTGGGTAGGCAGCGTGCGTGATTTCGTAACCGCTGGTATACAGCTGCAGTGGAATCGCTCCGTTGTGCCGGAAAGCAATAAGTGCCTTCGCTTCCCAATTAAACAGGCCGTCCCATCCCAAGCCGGACTTATATAACGACAACCAAGTGACAAACCAAAGCTGCCCCATCACGAGAATCCCCAATAGAAGAGCGTTGAGTCTTGGCTTCTCCGCCTTCCGAATCTGTTCCACGTATCGAACGCGTCCGAAAGCGAAAAGTGTCACACAGGCCGCGGTTATGATCCACCGCAGGAGACTGCCTTGAATGACGAAGCCCAGGCAAAACGATAGCAGCGAAATGATCCCGGCACCCACGGCGCGGATAACCGAGAATCAGAAGTTCATAGTACACTTGCATTACTCGCATCGAAACCGGATTACTTGTCGGAGCAATTACCAATAACACGTTGTTCTCACTCCAAGGTCGCAACATTTCGTTGACTGCATCACTAGGATGGGAAACACCAATAGGAGCGAGGACAAAATCCGACGACACCTCCGGGTCAAGCCGAAGTTTTAGCGTGTCGCGCTTGACCGCGTTAAACAACGCCGCTCCTCCGACCCATACAAAAGCCGTTAGCAGTACGACTGAAAGAGCACGAGCGATAACCTTCCAAACAGACATTTCAGCGCCAAGCGGATTAATTTTCAAGGGTGAGTTTAACATCACTTCAATCAAAGCGGCAGAAGATTCCTCGCAGGTGCAGCCGTTCGTCCTGAGCTGACGCCTGGGGAAGGAGGAGGTGGGCGGGCACAAAGACGCTTGGGGATGAAACTTTTCTCTCTCGAGGTCGCCTGGCCCCCCCCTCATCCGGAATGTCTAGCCCGAATGTCTCACAGCGGGGGAGGGTAGCGACGAAAAGTAGCTCGATCCGGCGACGGAGGCAGGTCAAGATCCGGAAATTATCGTGCGGACCTTCATCGGCGGTCTTGCTGGCCGTCCTCGCCCCGGGGGTTCCGATTTTTGGTCAGGGAAAAGACACACCATTCCCCCGATGGTTGTACAGCGCA
>WNFC01005026.1_pt1 | contig 18552 bp, 19 predicted proteins | sample 5400541 | NCBI WGS metagenome assembly WNFC01 (sample SAMN13153342, study PRJNA577476) | soil metagenome | isolation source: 120 cm saprolite under Douglas fir tree site 2 hole 2 replicate 1 | place: USA:California | collected 2015-04-18 | reverse complement strand
AAGAGAACCTCGGAACGGGCGCATGAAAGATGTCAGGTCGTGCTTCCAAAATCAACCCGATCGAGACAGCGGCGAAATTGATTCCATGTAAACTCAGGTCAAAACGGTTATCTCCAGAACCCATCAGTGTTCCACACTCACATAGAATTAGATCAATATTTGGCTTTTCAGTGCCAGACGTTTGACCAAACGATGTCCACCTTTGGCAAACTGGGGCATGGATCGCCGCCACCGCCGCCGTCTCGACGAGATCCAGTCGATGATCAGGTGGACACAGATCGACATTGTCATTGGTCTCGACGGCGATAATCTGGCCAGCTTCGTCTTTCACAATCCGTCCTAAACCTTTTGGAAGTTCATGGTCGCTCCCGCCGCTCATCGACACCGTTGGGTCCGACCCATCAATGGAGGGAGCCTCATTCGCTACTGTTCGTGCTTCTGTGACGGAAGCGGCGCGTTCCCAGCCCCCAGATGGGCTGGGATTCAGCGAAACAGCCAAACCCAGAGCTGCGTAACTGGCAAAAGAACCGTGGCGAGTTGCCCCGTCAATTATCAAACATTCCCTGTCACGGCCTGTGTATACGTACTTTTGTCGGACCGTTTTATGTTTGTCCCATGCTTCCTGTAATACCTTTGGACCCCGAATGGCTTGATGAATATTAAAAATTCGAAAATGAGCGTCGGTTGTGCGGACATCTCCACACAAAGCCTAACGCACGAGGCTGCTTCTTGAGGAGCTTCTTCGCTTGCCTCGAATGATGTACCGGTTTGTGAGTGGAGCGCACTTTGCGACGTTGCCGAGGATTCGCCATGAACCTGGTTCAATCGCGCACACGATACGATAAGTAGCAGGTGAAAGCACAGACGTAAAAAACCAAAGAGTCGTAATTGAGATTATGGAGGAATGAAGGTTCCGAAGACGACACAGGAGGTGGAGTGTCCCAGAGTCCGCGTTGTGTCCGAGTTGCGAAAATTGCGCATCGACATCCTCCGCCCCCGGCTTTGGCCGGCCCCGGCCGCCGTCTCCCGCCCGGCTCACAACGAGTCCGCAACCGGACGACAACTTGACTACACACCATGTCCCGTCTCGCCTACTATCCGACTCCTGTAACCCGCAGGCTGGGAACCTTCACCCTCCATGCACGTCCTTCTACTTCTCTGCGCTCTGCTACCCATTCATGATTTCACAGACCGCCAAACGATGGTCAGGTAGTCTCGGCGTTTGGGGCATAGGAGCGGGCACTGCCCTCGTTTTCGTACGTCTCTTCCCCCAGTCCTTGTTGCGAACTGTTTTTTCTGAACGAAAGTTCCTTTTTTTTTTTGCCAGCTTCTTTCTGTGACGCCAAAGGTGAAAAACACCTTGCTCCTCAACATTCCTGTTGTGTGTCACCTACCTTTCCTCGCGTTCGATTCCTCACGGGTCTATGCCCCGTCACAGGTCAGCAGCTACTACGAAGATAAAACCCCCGCCTCGGACAAGCCATTTTAAATTGCTGCTTCCCTGAGAACATGGAACATAGGAACATTTATTAGATGGATTAATTAACACTTTTTCCAAATACGACGACGTGTACTCCGCGGTGTAGACGGAGGAGAGACCACTGCGTGCGGATTGGTTCAAAGTTTTGATGGCACATCTACTTCGGATTCCAAGTCTGGCGTCAGGTTCATGCCCAATTTGTCCCCCAATATTCTGAGGGCGGACACTGCGCCGCCTATCGGAACATCTATAACGCGTGTTATGGATCAGACATTGGATTGTTCATACAGAAAAAAGCAAGATTCTGACGTATTGTTTCCATTCCAAGCTCCTGGGCAGTTTTGAGATTTCTGTGAGACGTCATACTCCGTCAAGCACGGCAAGATGCGTTTGCGAGAGATTTCGACAAAGGAAAGACCTGCTGACTCACAAACCCAGGTCATCTAAAAAGACAGCTTCTTGCGGTCGGATATGATTCCGCTCACAAGCAAGGAGGTAGAACCGATGCTCGGGCTTCCTAAAGGTACAGAGCGGAGATTAGCGTGCCTTGCTCGGCCCCATCAGGCTTAGCTGTCAATTAGTGAGTCGCCTCACCTCATGCCAACTTCGCTCGAGTCCACGAAATCGTCAAATAGTTCGCGAATAGGTGCCGGAACCACGCCACTTTCCCATCCAAGAAACCTAAGTTCGGACTCTAGAGAAACGCCAGGGTATCGTGTCAAGTGTCGAGAATCGATGCCGAGGAATGTTGCATCAATTTTCGAGTAGTTATTCGTGAGAGCGATGACGCGCCAACGCTCAGCCGCTAAGGGAATGTAGGAAACGCCGATAAATCGAAACAGAAGAGCGTCATGAGGTTATCGAACCTCTGATTCGCAAGATGGCTGCACAGAAATACTTGTCCACCTTCTGACCAGTTCTCATCATGCGTCCGAAAAGCTGCCATGCTGGTGAGAATCTGTGCATTAAATGGTGGACAGGGCTCACTTCCCGGCCGTCGGTGGTCAACTTCTGTGGAAGCTCGGGACATGCTGTCACCCGATTAAAATCGTACCGGCGTTTGTGGAAAATGACTCCATGGCTTACCTATATTCTTCCTCTCACAGTACTCGACGTACCATTTATTGCCATTATGCACGTCAGACAGCTCTTGGCTGAATTGTTCATAAAAGGGGAACAAGGCAATTTGTCCCCGCTCGAATTTCTGCCACGCCCCTTGCGGGCCCCGTCCGGTGCTGCGCAGTGGATTCATGGTCCCTCATGAGTATTCGGGTCCCAAATTTAATGTCGGAAAGCGGAGAGCTCACATCATGCAATTGATGTAGTTATTGGGGAGGTCATGCTCGATTTCGTAGTCACGGATTGCCAAGAGCGGGCTTTGCACGACAACTCCGCCAATCTTGGAGAAATGATGATTAAACATACATGACGGTGGCGTGATGGGAAGAAAGACGCACGTCAAACAAGACTGCCTTGAGATGTGGATTTGACATGGCAAAGTGCAGCTTGAAGCGTCAGGACAGAGAAAACGATGGAATCCTTCCGGAGGCAGAGCGTCAGTGTCGAGCATGAATGCCAGGTAGGAACAGGGGAGATGTTTCCCTCGCACTTGCTACTCTAGATCGTATTGCTCGTCAGAGGGTGCCGTGTACGGGTATGGTACTGTACACTGTACAATAAGTGGGGCGCAAAGAGTACAGTAAGTTAATGCCGTGACTGACACGTGCCCGCTATCCACACGGAACGTAGCCGGACGGAGCACGGCGACACGGCGACCGAGTATGCGAGTATGTACTAGCAGGAGCACTAAATGACGCAGTGTCGATTTCAGCTTTCGAATTGGAAAAGGTCGCATTGGAACTAATTGTCATGGGCTCTGAAGATCTGAAGGAACAAAGCAAGGAGCGTCTGAGCTCAGACGAGGCGGTGGCTAGTGGCTGGGGCTGGGGCTGTATCTAAATTAGGCTTCATGGCGCATGGCGCTGAGTGTGATTCGTTCGCTAGCCCATCTCGTCCTTGCCCTAGTCCTCCACCCTCATTCTCTTTCGTTCGATGTACCCCAACTATGGTGGTGGCGGCCACCACGGCTCTCCGTCCTCCCGAGGTTATCAATCCCCTTATCCCAATCAAAGCTATTCGGGTCCCCCTCACAATGCGGATCCACAGCTTTGGCAATGGTTCACCGCAGTTGATACGGATAGGTCTGGCTCGATCAGTGTGGCCGAGCTTCAAGCTGCATTGATGAATGGTCAACGTCCTTTTCCCATGTCTTCCTCAAATGTGGGCTGACGGGTCTTGGCATATCACAGGAAACTGGACGAGTAAGTGTCGTTGTTCCGAGGTCGAGCTACCTCTATCGCGACTCGAGAAAATGCGCCTATCCCTCCATCCGAGTCTTGAAGCGCGCTCCGGTTATGTCAAAATGGCACATTCCCATGCTTATCCAGCTACGTTTCCTTAGGATTCGACTTGGATACCGTGAAAATGCTGATGAATATATTCGTAAGTCATTACTCTCGTCAGATGAACGACAATGATGATGACGCTGCATATCATCGACTAGGACACGGATCGAAATGGGACCATTGGTTTTCAAGGTATGTGGCCCCCAATCCAAGTTGATGTCCTCCGCCTAACGAATCAACGGAACAAGAGTTCTCGGGTCTTTGGAAGTACATCAGCGATTGGCAAGGCGTTTTCCGGCACTTTGACAGGGATCGATCCGGTACTATTGATGGGCACGAGCTAGCTGAAGCTCTACGTAGTTTCGGATACCGGCTCGCACCAAGCCTCCTCACACTTATCGAGCAGAAATACGGTAAGTTCTGTATGGAATCCATGCGTCACTTTGAGGTGACAGTCCCGAAAAGCTTCTGGACCGTCCACGGGGTACGGCCCTCCACCAGGGATCACATTTGATCGCTTCGTGAGGGCTTGTGTTGCGGTGAAGACATTGACTGAAGCTTTCCAACGGTACTTGTGTTCGCTTTCGCTTCCACGAGGGTGTATTTTGATCTGAAATGAAGTGCCGACTCGGACCGGGATGGATGGGTCACGATAAATTATGAGGAATTCATGAAGGTGAGTCTTGGTCGGTTCACTTTCTCGACGATAGAGTCTGACGGGGACTGGGACTATGGTAGATCGTCCTGAATGCTCCATAATTGCGTGGTTGTGTAAATACTGGTCGCTATTTAAGATGTGGATGTGGATAAAGGACATTTAAAATTTAAAGCAATCTAGCCGCGGATCGCGTTTAAGGGGGTGTAACTCGCACGTGATAAATGATGGCAAAAAAGTCAACGGCGTTATTACCCGGTTTCGTCGGTCAGCCGAAGGAAGGCTTATAATGAAACACAAGGCTCGCTAGCTTGGAGACGCTCATCCATCCATCTAGCCATGGCAATCCACAGGGTAGTCCCCATACCGGACAACGTCGACTATGAGAGACAGGCCTTTCAAGTGCCTGGAACAAAACGTCCTGGCCAGACTGGTATGTCACTCTTTCGATTTTTCTCATCTGGCCTGGCCATCCTGAAAATGAAAAATATTTTTCACCAGCTCATTATCAGAATGGTGTGTCACCTTCCCAGATTCCCGCTCGTCTTTGTAGTTTTACATTTCATATTCATCGTAGCAACTTTCGGCTATGTGGACTTTGACACTCCTGGCTCTCTTACCACCCTTCCCGAAGTTTACGATGCTGGTTACGCGCTTTCTAAGGATGATACGTTCTTGGGACACCGTCCCATCGTTTCAAGAAATCCCCTCATATATGCACGCCACTACGTCTGGCAAACATACGCACAGGTAGATGAGAGGAGACGCCACATAGGGAGTGCTATTCATTCTCTCTTCGAGAATGGAACAGTGGGCGGTGGGGAATTGCCCACTGTGGGTCTTTGGAGCCCAAACAGACCTGGTAAATTTCTCACTTTTGGCCGGTAAAGTCTGTCGCTCAATGTTAACCTTCATTCAGAGTGGATGGTCGTTGAGCTGGCGTTAAATGCGTATGGAAAGGTCGGAGTCAGTCTCTATGATACCCTTGGAGATGAAGCTGTCGGTGCGTTCGCGAGCCTCAACGGCCGAACTCACCTGGAACTAACTTCGATATCTCTCAGAGTATATGTAAGATCTATGCCTACGACTAAACTATGAACGATCTGACCGCCGTTCAGCATCGACCATGCTCACCTTACCCTTATCTTCATCACCTCCTACCACTTGGTCGCATTACTCAAGGCCGCACCGCGTCACCGTCACTTAAGGCTTATCGTGGTCATGGATGAACTAGAACCTGAAATCAAACAGTTCGCAGCGGCATGGTCCCAGGCTCAGGGCGTCAAGATTCAAGAACTAAGCGAGTGTAGGTCGTACGTTGCCTCCTGTGCTTGCCTTTAGGCAATAACGCACCTCCAGTGGAAGAGTTTGGAAAGAAGCACTGCCGTAATATCATCAAACCCTCACCCAGTGACCTTGCCACCATTTGCTACACTTCTGTAAGTTTCGTCCAACCCTGTGTCATATTTAGTTTGGCTGAGGTGAATCGGTTCATCAGGGAACCACTAGTGTACCGAAAGGTGACATACAATGTTTGGTCAATTACTCCACTTGATTTACCTAGCTTCCTTCAGGTGCTTTGCTCACCCATGGTAACTTAGCTATGGCGGCTCAGTCAAATCTCTACGGATATTCGATTGGGCCTGATGAACGTGTCACGTTGTTGTCCTATCTTCCACTGGCACATATCTATGAGGTTTGTTGGCCATTTATCGTTCGCTGTTCCTTCTCAAGTATCGGCCGCAGCGTGTTAATCAAATGGCTGTCGTTGCTCTTGGAGGTGCTGTGGGCTTTTTCTCTGGTGATCCTCTTCGACTACTTGAGGATGCGCAAGTCCTCAAGCCCAATTTTTTCCCCTCCGTGCCACGGATTTTGAATCGCATATATCAGGCTGCCATGGTCGCAGGGAATGTCCCCGGATTGAAAGGCGCCATATTCCGACGTGCCGTGCAGACAAAGCTCGATAATCTGCGTACCACGGGGGTAGTCACACATCCATTATGGGATAGACTGGTGTTCAGAAAGGTAAGATGGTGTTCAGTATCCCTATGTGATCGTGTATGGACGTTGTGGGACAGATTCAAACCGTTTTGGGAGGCAACGTGAAATTGATGGTCTGTGGATCTGCTCCAATCAGTGCCGAAGTGCTCGACTTTCTCAAGATAGCTCTTGCCTGCGATGTACTAGAGGGCGAGTTGTTCATTATCTCCTTGACCCATGTCTGACCTTTTCCCTGTCTCAGGGTAAGACACTGCCCTCAGGCTATATTATTTACCCTAACTTGACTTGTATAGCTATGGCATGACAGAAAACAGCGCTCTCTGTACAAGGTGTCTTGCAGGGGACCCTACATCGAGCGGAACTGTCGGTCCTCCCCAGCCTGGTGCGGAAATGAAACTAGTTGATGTCCCGGCTATGAATTACACTTCATCGGATAAACCATTCCCCCGAGGAGAAATATGCTGTCGGGGCCCGGCTGTTTTCATCCAGTATTACAAAGGTCAGTCCGGAGCTAGTGTTTGTTGAGCGCCACTGACGAGATGAGGTAGACGAAAAAAATACCAAGGAGACCATAGATTCTGAAGGTTGGCTACATACTGGCGACATTGGGGAAATCGATGATCACGGGCGATTTAGGATTATTGATCGCATGAAGGTGCGTATAGCGAGACTCCTGACAGTCCCGTGCATTACTCAGTTCGTGGGTAGAATATCATAAAGCTTGCACAGGGCGAGTACGTGGCGTTGGAGAAGATTGAGGACGTATACTCCCGTAATTCTATCGTAATGCAAGTTTTCGTCCACGGGAACGGTTTGAAGTCATACCTTATTGGCGTAATCGTTCCGGATCCCGTGCAGTTCGCTCCTTTCGTTTCGCGGATTCTCGAACGTAAGGTCGATGCAACAGATACGCGGGCGTTGGAGGAACTTTGTAGGGACCCACGGATTATAGATGGCCTCCTGGATGAATTGAATAAGACAGCTAGAAACAGTCTTAAAGGGTGGGTCATCCTCCTGTGTGGGCTTTGAGTATCATCTGGTTAATGGCGCTTGTGTTGTTCAAGATTCGAACAGCTGAAACGTATACACCTGAACCTTGACCCCTTTAGCGTCACCGATAACACGTTGACGCCGACTCTGAAACTCCGAAGGTGCGCCAGACGTTGGTCTCGTCTGACGCTTACGATCAATGCTAATACTCGCATTCCCAAACCCCGGTAGACGGGACGCATATACGAAGTACAAGATGGCACTAGACGCACTCTACGAGCTCCCAGATCCTGTCCCTTTACGGGCAGGATCTGCAAAGTTGTGAATGATGATCGGTGGCGGTGGCACTTAGCACGTATTCATTCCACAATTAATGTTTGGGGTCTCGCACAGAGCGGTACTCTTTTTAGTCCCATCTTCCGCGTTTTCCGCAATCGTCTACAATAAATCCGGCGCGTAGGAGCCCCTTTTTTGAGCATCGCGGGCGAGTTGAGAGTGACGAATGACGTGGCAGCCTGTTAAAGGGCTCTTTGTTTAGCCGACCTCATGGTACTCAGCTCAAAGAACGCTATGGAGTCACGGGATTCCGAGCACATCGGCAAACCCAAACGATAATCAGCTCGATCCATCAGGCATCTGCAGAGTTCTCGTACGCGCCCGATCGACGAATCGCTACCCAATGTCTGAGGCATTCAACTTGAAGTTGTTTCACGCGTTAGAGCACAACACATCCGCAATATTACGGCATTTGCATACTAGTTGGAACATTGGTCGTCCAGACCAGGACGGGCGGAGGCTCGTCATCGTCGAAACAGTAAAGAAAGAACGACCAGCCAATCTAGTTGATACATCAGACTTATTTTTGGCTCTGAACGCACCGCCCCACGGGAACAGATGTCGCAGCCATATCGTTCCATAACAAGAGAGCTGAGCACACGTTTTCCTTTCATGGACGAACGAACGAACGGTCGCATTGCTCAACCCCAAAATACAGCCCACCCTGGCAAGGAACATCGTTCCAGGGATCGGGGATCGTTTCCCCCCACGAGATCCATCCTGCTGCGATCCCCAAGTTGCATCCGCTGATAGGCTATGATGCTGATATGTGCTACGTTTGTGTTATGAAAGGACTAGTCCCGAACAGAACAGAACACAACGTGACGATACGGCCCGGTGATATAGAGAGCGAGACGCGCAATGCAATACCAGTCAGGGGGTAACGACGATCTGATTATTGTAGAGATGCGAGTGCCGGCCGCAAAGTTACGTTACCCCTTTACGCGCGGTTCTCATGAAGTGGACCGACGAATGTTATTACCAAGTTGCCGTTGTGCCGTAGAACGAAAGGAGTAAGAGACGCTGTTCGCTACCGAGGAGTACGCCAGACCCAGGTGAGAACGCAATACACGGAGCGGGATATTGGAAGCCGACGCCTCTTCGCCCCTCTAGTTGCGTTTCTATGAAACTATGAAGACTATCTGTCGCACGTGGAACATGGGGCCCGTGTGTTTGGCAGGGCCTGGATGAATGGAACATAAGCGGGTTCATTAAGGAGGGTAGGGAAGTTAAAGACAGGATTTCGGATACTTTATCGATGAGACAGGTATTGCTGCCGTAGGAGTGAGCGCGGGGATAGAGTTGGAATGCGCAAGCGATGGACATCGCATGAGCCTCCTGCCTCCTGAGACCAACTGAAGTTCGAGTCCCCAGGCGGGGACACCGCAACGGTACCGCGGTACTGATGAGACGGATAGCGATCAGGCGATCAGGAGAGTTCACGTGACCTGTTGGAAATATAAGTAAATGATAACGTTTTTCTTCTCGGGGGGGGTCCATGAACTCGTACCACCACCATGGCAGGTTTTCCCACACCAGGCAAGGGTGTGCGACACACCATCGCTCTCGGACACCACGGCCCCAATGAAATAAACTAAACTTGTTTGCAGTCAACAGCTACAACCCATACTTTACGGGAAGATGCAAAACTTATTATACGTTGAGAACATGGGATCTGACGGGTCTCCACTATGACCTACCTTCCTGAGTGACATTTACTTGATGAACACAATTTTAGAGAATATAGAATGACAAGTATCTGTGTACTTTTCATGCATCCGGATGTAAAATAGAAACTGAAGCCTGAATCACTGGACAGCTCACCGGGAGCACAGAGCGCGCGAGACCGCCCAGGACGTACACAATACTATACACAACCAAAGACAACCAAAGACACACCACCCATCAGAAGCACGCGCGCCCGGCACGCACCTCAATTTCCCCACCAATAATGCAAGGAGAGAGACCCTTCAACCAGCAGAAATGCAAATTGTGAGGTTTTAGTGGGTAGGAGGCCATGACCTGAGTCCCACACTACCCCCATACCAGGGGGTGTGTGAAACTGAACTGCACATCCGGACCATTCCGGCCCGCCTTCAACCACGCGCAGGGCTGATGACCGTCTCCTTCTCGGTCCTTAGGAGTAATATTATTAGGTAATTCGAGAATAATGCGTTTTCAAAAAAAATAAAAAAAGTAACGTTTTTCTTCTCTTTGGATAAATACAGGGACAGGGACTTCATACAAAAAAGGAGCGAATAATCCTGGGAGAGATCCCAATATCATATGTAAAATAAGTACTGGTGGATATGTTCGTGGATAAGACGATAAAGCGGGGCGGGGGATCTGACAATAGAGTTACACAGTGGGGATAACACATCCAAAGATGAACGTCTGGGAAATAGTCGGGGTGTACGGTAGTAAAATATGGAGATAATCTGCAACGAGCTCCAAGATGCATCAGAGCATCGCGAATTGCGAGCACAAGGGTAAAACAATATCGATATCGGTCATATTTCCGAAGGATCGATTGTTCAAGTCATATCGACTCGAGCTCGCTCGGGGTCGGAGAGGGCAGTGCGACTGAGGCAGGAGAAAGAGCCCGATCCTGCGGGAGATAGGGAGCAGGGACAAGCGATGTCTCATAGGAGGCGTGACGTTGAAAGGGATTGCGAGTGTGTATGCGGGAGATGGGGGAAGCTATCGACACATCAATGGACAGGTGGGTCAGCGATACGGCTTATGGGCGCTAAAGATGGAGGAAGACGATGAAGACACAAACAGCGTACCTAACGGACCGGAACTAAAAAATCGTGTAGGTGTTTCTGGGCTCAAGTCATTCTCTTCGTTTTCGCAAAGCTGGGGAGCGCGGGAGCTGACGGGAGCACCTGACTGTTTCACGGGAGTGCGAGAATCGTCCCGCGGGAGAACAGAGAGGTTGTCGATTCCGCCCAGAGGCTTGGACGACAGGGTAAGTGTGCGATCGTGGAGCGACGGAACTGGGTATCTAAGCGGGCGGAGGATGGGGGAGCGTGGAGGAAAAAGGGACGGCCTGAGGATAGAAAGAAATTCCTCGAGTGCTTCTGAGGTCAAGCTAGATCTAATAAGAAGATAGGTTAAAGAGGGTAACAAAGGGGCGGAGCCGGGTTGGGAAGGAGTAGGACGGGAGGATGGATGTACATTTACCTTGGCGATGCACGGGGAGACGCTTTCGGAGACTTTGACTCAGGGTCCAAGTGAATGAGGGGATCGTCGTCCAAGGGAGAGTCAGCGGAGAACAATCTGTCGACTGAATCGGCGGGCGTGGAGGCGATGCGACGGGGATGATGTTGGCGGTTTGGAGAGGGGAGATGAATAGAAAAGTTGGATAGCCGGACGGGACGTGGGGCGACGAGAGTGATGTTGTCTGTGTTTGACGGCATGAGAATGAGCGTAGTGTGGAGGGGACTGTATGCGAGGGCAAGGGCAAGGACAAGGCGAGGCGAGGCTGGGCAGGCAGGGCAGATGAGATGGGAAATAGGCTCGCACGATCAGGTGATGCGTCGGCTTTCGGGGATGTTCGCGCAGGCGCAGGACTCGGACGACAATGCGCGGCACGAGGACACGAGGCACGTCGTCGGGTGACGCAGACGATGGTGCGACGTAAACTGGTCAACCTTAAAATTCTCTTATAACAGACATCGCCAGATGCACACACTCTTTTCTCCCAGCTCGTCGTCCTCCTTGTACTCGAGCACATGGCACAGCGTGCCCAGCTCTACCTCTCCCCTCGCTCCGCCCCCAAGAACGATCAATGCGCGACTCACGATGAATCTTCTCCTCTTCTGGCACACACTACTCCCAACACTCTAGAGTCCCAGGCGGCCTCCTTCCCGGCGGCTAAGATTCAGTCTACGTCTACCCCACTTCCAAGGGCTCAGTTGATCTGTCTATGCGTCATTCGTCTCGTCGACCCCATCGCCTTTACGCAAATCTTTCCCTACATCAACGAGATGATGGCCCATCTCCACCTCACCAACGATCCCTCTCGTGTCGGCTTTTACAGTGGCTTGGCGGAGAGCGCGTTTTCCGTCTGTTCCCTTTTCTCAATTTATCAGTGGGCTCGTCTTTCCGGTGCGATCATTTTTGTTGTAATATAGATTTCTTATCTCTTACATCATCGATTCATCTCAAGACGTAATCGGTCGCCGACCTGTCATTTTCATCGGCATCTTCGGAGTCAGCTTGGCGACCTTACTTTTTGGTTTACAGCGGTCCCTCCCTGGCGTATTACTCGTTCGTTGCATCGGTCCGTCAGTTCGACTCTATATCATCAGATCGCGTCTCTTATCTCCATCACCACAGGTGGTTTCTTCTCAGGCAACACGGCTGTCATCTACTCAGTATTGGGCGAGATTACCGACTCCACGAACCAAGCCATCGCGTTACCCATCTTTGCTCTGGCCTGGCCAATTGGTTCTATCATAGGGTAATTTGTTTCACCAACCGCCTCGGCTCGTTGATCATCCAGCTCGATAGTCCTCTCATAGGTGGAACATTCTCAAATCCCGCCAATGCTTTCCCTAACTTATTCAGTCACGACCTATTCCGCACCTATCCTTATTTTCTTCCCGGGTGCATTGCAGCCGTCATTTCTGTGACTGGCGCCATCTTTGGCTACGTCTTCTTAGAGGAGGTCCGCTCTCTCCCAAACCTACCTTTCTCGTCGCGCTCACGTAACATCGTAGACTTTGCCTAGCAAACGTCGTGCACTTCCCATTTCCAAATCAATCACGGAGGAACACCAGGAACGAAAATTGGAGCCCTACACATTCAGGATGCTTTTCTCAGTGCCCATCATTCGTGCTCTTAGCATCTCTGGGGCCGGGCTTAGTTTCACGTATACGGCCTTTGACATACTCTTTGTCCTTTTCTGCTACTCTCCCATCGAATCGGGCGGTCTCGCGTTCTCCGTATGTTTACGCCTTACTTCACTGGATGTTCGCTAACATCCTGGTGACAGACCGCGCAGATCGGCATGTGCCTCGCTATCGCTGGCCTCGTTTCTTGTGTCATCCAAGTGTTTCTCACACCCGTCCTTCTCGCGCGCTGCGACCATATACGCTTGTATAACAGGTGTCTGAGCCTTTGGCCTTATTGCTTTCTCACGCTGCCACTTCTCAATATCATGGCTCGGATCGGTCTTCCGATAATGGATCGTCAAATGTCTGAGGGGGGACTGCACCTGGCAGATGCGGATAGCCGTGTGCAGGCGATGGTTTGGTGCGGTATCACGGCGCTGTTAGCGTTATCGAGGCTGGCCTGCCTGGCATTTGCGTGCGTCGATGCATACTTGCGTTGTTATTAGGGGGCCTGAGATGCGGTAATCCTAGGCTCAGCATAATATTGGTCAAGGAGAATGCGCCGACCCCCGACTCTCTTGGGGCGACGAACGGACTTGTCCTGTTTGCGATGTGCTTGACGCGTTCATTCTGTCCTGCTTTCGCAAGGTACGAGGTTAACCAAAGATAGTACTTATGTTGAGGATCAACGTCTGACGCACGTATTCTTGTAGCTCGCTTTTTGCGTGGTTGGCTCATAGCAAAATCCTTTTTGGTTATCTCTGGGTTGTCATTATGGCAATTATATCGTATGCGTGCTCCTTACTTGGGAATCAAATCGAGCATGGCCGGCGATCATCCGCCGTGACTCATGAATGTGGATCAAGTGAGTAGGGCGCGTTTGTTGGCCCACACGAACAAAACATTTCTAGAGTTTCTTGCGCAATATTGTCATATTGGGGAGTCATGTCGTATTGTGCTGTTCACGATGACTTTACGTCGAATCATGAATGGATTAATTCACACTTGCAGCGATAGGTTTGGAACTCATTCGGTAAGCTAGAGAGCCTTCCCGTTGTGGCCCATGTAAAAGCAATCTTCAATGCGTTTACCAACCTGAATGGAAGCTACCGTTGAAACCCAGGGACGGGAAGAGTTGACTGAAGGTTCACTTCGTCCTCGATGTAGATGCCTGGCTTGTTCAAGCCTCGTTAGAGAACATGCTTTTGGCTTCGATGATATCAACCCCTGCCGCCTCGCAGATACAGTATGGTTAATTCATGGCCTTCGAGGTCGACACCTGCCAAAGGAAGTCGAGCGTCGAAGAAGAGGACAGAAACCCCTGCCAGGCCTCACAGCCGCAGCTGATAGGATGCAGAGGAGCAAACCATGACCCCGACGATGAGTGAAGCTGTGAAGTATTGTACGATGCCTGAGCGCTGAGCGCTTGAAGAAATCGCGTGCCTCATCATGGATTAGGTCAATGGATTAGGTTCCAGAGCTTAGCGTGACGTCTCGTTGGCGTTGATGGTTGATGTCAACGGGGAAGTACAAGGGTTAAAGTGACGTCGGGTAATGAAGGGCGACAAGGGAATGAATGCTCTGGCGAGCGGAAACGTACGCGCCGTCGTCATACACCGCGCTGAGATTGACCGTCACCGTCCTGACCTCCCTGACTCGAGAATGCGAGTTCTTGCCATGCTGGAGGGATACCTTGAAGATTTGAAGGCTCCTGTCTGCCCGTTTCAGGCGCGGAAGCCTGTCCTCTCCGCGGTACTTAAACCCCAGCCAGCCAGAAGCTTCCCGCTTTCCAACACACCGCCATGGCCACCAACAGACTCTGGCGTACGCTTTCTGCCTTCGACTCCTCCACCCGAATGTGGGCACCCGTATCTTCGAGAAACGCACAGAGTCAAGTCATGCAGAGGCTTTCTCTCACATCATGGAACATCGACGCCTTCTCCTCGCGCGCCGTCTCACGCGCCAAACTCATCCTCGGCCATATCCTCGAGGGACCGAATCTCCTGATATCATCTTTCTCCAAGAAGTCACGCCCAACCTCTGCGCCTCTCTCCTGGACGATGCGAGAGTGCGTGCTGCCTTCCTGGCGACTGAAGCCGAGGACCAAACGTCGTTTGAGAAAGTGCCCTTTGCGACCATGACGTTGCTATCCCGCGCGCGTTTTGCCTCCGGCCTGGATTCGCGGAAGGAAGGCGATGGGATCGAGGGAGGGGAAAAGTTCATGCTCGGGCGCGTCTCCCGCGTGACACTCCCGAGCAAGTACGAGAGGAATGCGCTTTGTGTGGACATCATCCCTCCAACCGCGCCGGGCACAGTCTTCCGTCTCATCAACGTGCACCTCGACTCGCTCTGGGATACGCTACATTACCGCGCCCAGCAGTTGGAGATACTGGCCAACGTCCTACGCGAGCCGGGATGTGGTGGCGGGATCATTGCGGGCGACTTCAACGCCATCAGCCCCGAGGATGATGGGCTCGTCAACAAGAACAAACTGGTAGATGCGTGGGTCGCATTGCATGGGAGGGCAGACCCTGATGGAGCTACGTGGGGTGTCGGCGTGGAACGGCGGGACGCACTTGGGCCTGGCAGGTTGGACAAGGTTGCAATGATGGGCTTAAAGGTTAAGGAAATAGAAGTCCTGCGCCCTGGTCTTATTGAGGTGCCCAGGCCGGGCGAGAAACCTGTCGAGATCCCTTGGAGTGACCATTGCGGGCTGAGATGTACCTTTACTATCAATGCGCTAATGAGATGACATCAAAATCTGCTCGCAATAGTCGGCGAGCTTCGGATTCGCGGATTCCCAATGTGAAGCCTCGGGTGGATGACGCGTATAGGCGAGAACAGTGACCTGCGTATATTACGGAACAGCCAGTTTTGTCGTCGTCGTTTCAGAATGGTCTTCGCTTAAGGAGCTGGAGAGCACACACCACTTGGCACGTCCTTCAAGTCCTCACCCGTCCCCCCTCGACCTCCCCGAGTCAGGCCCCCAACTCCGTTAACATACATGCCCGCCCGAGAGAAAAGGAGGGAGGGATGGGGCGAGAAACGTGAAGAAAGCGTGTGTGCGTACCTCGCGGGCACATTCGAGCGCTTACAGCCCATCCCTAGACTTGCGCTCACGGAGCCAGCGTACCTCTACGGGCGCACCGACGACGCGGGAACAAGGCGCCGCGCGCGCGACCCCTATCCACGGTGAAGCGGGCGTAATGTCATCGTCGAGAAAGATCGTGCCGCGCGCGCGGCGGTGATCCGACTGACCGGATCTACTACATTCGCATTCGAATCTGCATTGGACCGGATCCTCTGCCCGGTGAGGTGCGCAACATCCGCGCACGCGTTGCCTCGAATTCGGGCGCGTTGAGCAGCGACGCGGGCGGGTGGCTTCGGTCACGGAGTCGTGCCCGCGGTCGTGCTCATCTCGTGCCCCATCGTCCCTATCCTCATGCCTGCCTTCTTATTGGGGCGTAATGACGAGGGGGGATGAGGAGCAAAGGGCGCCCGGATAGGCGCCAGGCACTCCCGGGGATGTTGTTTGTGAGGTTGACGGCCGCGACGGACGCGCCCAACTGTGCGTTGGGCGCGCGCGCATTGCGCTCGCTGGGACCCTGCTGCCGGTGGATGGAGGAAAGAAGACTCGGCTATGGGTTCGTGGCACGTGCGCGCAGTGGTGTGGAAATGGCTCGGGGCTGGAGTCGTTGACGAGGTCGGGGCCGAGCTCCTCGGAGGAGGCGCGATGGTAGAGCCGGGCAAGTGCGGCGGCAGTCAGTGGCGAAGAGCCACGCAAAGGAGCGGATATTTTTGTCGATAGCGGATGCACCGACCAAGACAAATTTGACGACGTGATGATTAGAAGCGGGCGGATGCTGAGAATTGACCATACAGTACCCCATCGCTACTCGTATCGCCCGTGATTCACCTCGATTGGATATCACAACCAAAAATTTAAATCTGAGCAGAACAAAACCAGAACCTTATAAAGTTAGTCCGGCCTGACATATCCAATTCTAACAACGCACCCAACACGAAACACTGCCCCCCTCCTGTTTCACTGCAATACAGTACTTTTTTTTTACAATGGTAGCTATTTTGTTGCATTAGCGATCTAAAGGGTTGTGATTCGTGTCAGGGTATCACATTATGGGATCGGTGTGCTTCTCGATGTAGAAGCACCCTATTACGAGCTGCCAGGCGCAATTGGTGCTTGGAGATTGTCCCGGAGATGCATACAGTGCCTGCGCTTTTTGTTGTGAAGTTGTCGACTCAGGTCCCTTAATCACAAGGGCCGTAGCCGACATGGTAGACGCGTAAGATCGATCAGGCGCCCATGTGAAACCGGTTGGCCACGTCCGTTCATGCCAGCAGGCGACGGAGCCGGATATATTCGTTGGTGACATGAGAATACGACTTCTTTGACCGCCTGTGGCGCATCAGTGTTCATCAGTACCAGTCCGAGACATGTCGGAGGACGCCCATTGACAGCAACCTCCAGTGGCGCGCTTCGCACGAGCCGGAGAAAGCAAGCTAGGACAAGAGGGCCCAGACAAGGGACCCTGCTCCAAGGCGCTCAATATATCATTGGGGGTGTGTCACCAAAGGGGGCGTCGGCCGGGTATGATAGCTAGTAACTCATGCCCTTGCCGGTGAGAAGCGTGTCATTGCGATTCTATTAATAAACAGTTTTCATGAATGCATGTGTCGAATCATGTTATGTATGTATGCCGTATGTATGTGCAATGGTGTGTTATCTGGAATCAGTGGAAAGTGAGTGGTCGCGTGGGGACTGCAGAATATTCGGACTACTTACGATGAATGAACGAAAATTCGATGAGGTGTGAATGTAATGTGTTACAACAAAAAAAAAAGGTAAAAAAAGGAGGGACCCGATCAAGTCACTTTGAAAAGCGACGCTGCGTCCTGGGACCGTTCAGCCCTCGGAATACGGAGTCGGTGGCACGTCGCTTAGCGGTGGAAGAGGTGGCAACAAGGTCATCCTGTGCATCTCGTGCGCGCTTTCGCTTCGAGCTGGAACGCGTGTAGGGCGGGTGCGAAAGATCCTCATCAGGATCGGGAAGTTCAAAACTGTCAAGAAACGCGGGCGGTCGATATGGAAGAGGCTTGGGTGCCAATAATGGCGCGTTGCACACTACATGGAGAAACTCCGGCGCAGGTGTGAGTGGCGCAGCAGTTGACATCGGCGATCCAGGATCCGAAGGGGAAACGGTCGACGCTGAGAAGCCCGAGTAAATAGAGGCCAGGACCCCAAATTGGTACCGACAACAAGACTCACGTTCCAGCGCCGGCATCGGGAGAAAGATGGGAAGCGCAGGCAGCGCAAGGAGCGGGGGCGGCACCTGGGTACGCAGTGTGGGGTGTGCCCTCGTACGGGAAGAATGGGAGTGCATGGGTCTGGATGAGGACGGACTAGCCGCAGAGTGTTCGAGGCGGGGATAGGGCCGCCGGCGGGGTGGTGGGTAGGGATTGGAAGGGTAGGCGAACCATGAGGGGTGTGGCTTTGCAAAGGCAGGGACGTCGGGCCAGGAGGGAGCCCATTGGTCGAGGAGAGGAAAGGGGAGCGGGTGGGAAGAGTGGTGCATCATGGGGAGGGAAACGCAAAGAAGAAAAGGGTCAAGGCAGACGGGTATAAGAAGGGCGGCATAATCGGCGATATTATGATATATGGATGGTAGGGAGACGGAGGGGCGGTGTGAAATCTGGAGATGCTCACATTACATTATTACACCACAGGGGGATCCCTTGACTCTCCCTGCCTCTGCCTCGAAACGAAACACACGCCACGAACAATTCAAATTTTTGATTCCTCAAAGATCTTCCGACCCAGACCGA
>WNFC01003609.1_pt1 | contig 18553 bp, 17 predicted proteins | sample 5400541 | NCBI WGS metagenome assembly WNFC01 (sample SAMN13153342, study PRJNA577476) | soil metagenome | isolation source: 120 cm saprolite under Douglas fir tree site 2 hole 2 replicate 1 | place: USA:California | collected 2015-04-18 | reverse complement strand
GCTCGTTGGAATACGCACTTACGCTTCGCCCTAACTACAGGGCTTCGCTTCAGTGCGCATTCCAACGAGAACACCACAACACAAAAAGGGGACATTTCTAATGAGTTAACGATGGGGACATTTCTATCGAGCTTTGACACTTCTGGGCGATTACGATTGCATCTCCTACCAGCCTGCGCTAGGCTACTTGGGCTCTCGCGGTTCTTACCTTCCTTCCCAATCCAAAGCCGTAAATCAAGGTAACAGTGCATAAGGACGTCCAAATCACGTGGTTTGGACGAGTTACCCACAAGATATGGTGTTTTACTACTTGACCCCGGCACAAATTCGTCAGTACAGTAGGACTAATTTGTGCCCCGCCCTGTCCAGCCTGGGACGGTTTCGCAACTGGCGAACTGGCGGAGGAATCTGGTTGGTAAACCCGTCCGATGTAGGATGCCCTCCAACATTGAGAGGCTTGCTTTCCAGCGGCCCAGAAGCAGGTCGGCCCATGACCGCATCAACAGGAGCACGAGGCTTATCGGTACGACTTGAAGGCATGCCGTTCCACGACTCCGGACAACCAGCGATTCCGGCGCACCCAAGGAGTACAAGTTGCTCAAGCTAAAGAAGCTACAGATCCTCGGATTCAAATCGTTTTGCGACCGAACCGAACTCAAGTTCCATGGCGACGGCATTGCCGCGATCATTGGGCCAAACGGGTGCGGAAAGTCGAACATTGCCGACGCCATCTCGTGGGTGCTCGGCGAGCAGTCGGCGAAGACCCTGCGCGGTTCCCGAATGGAAGACGTGATTTTCGCCGGCACTCGCGATCGTAAGCCCACCGGCATGGCCGAGGTCTCGCTCACGCTGATCGATCCCGCGGAGTACTCGGGCCCGGACAAAAACGACCCGACCGAATTGGTGCTGCAGGAAGAAATGCCCGCAGAAGACTGGGATGAAGCTGAGATTCGGGCGAAGGCAGCGGAGGAAGTAGAGCGCATTACAGAAGAGAACCAGCCGGGGACTACCGAGGAAGTAGAGATTCCGCGATCCAAGATCAAAATGGTGGCGATGGCCTTCCCCGACGACGAACCCATGTTCGCGAATAATGTCGTGCCCTTCGTGCCAGCCGGTGCTACGTCAGCTGCGTCCGCCGAGGCCAGCGGCCAGCAGGTGATCCTAAAAATCCGCCGCAGAAAATTTCAGCGCGAGTTCCATGCCGGAGAAATCGTCGTCACGCGCCGCTTGTTCCGCTCCGGAGATAGCGAATATCTGCTGAACGGAAAGCTCTGCCGCCTGCGCGACATTCAAGAATTGTTCATGGGAACCGGCCTGGGGCCGGAGTCGTACGCGCTCATCGAGCAGGGACGCATCGGGCAAATCCTGAGCAGCAGGCCAACCGACCGTCGCGCGATCATCGAAGAAGCTGCGGGAATCACGAAATTCAAAACCAAGAAACGCCTCGCCGAAGCGCGCCTGGAAGATGCCAAACAGAATCTGGCGCGCATCAACGACATCTTCGAAGAAGTCACTCGCCAGATGAATTCATTGAAGCGCCAGGCCTGGAAGGCCGAGCGCTACGGGCGGCTGCGCGACGAGATGAGGGCCAAACTCCGTGTGGTCGTAGCCAGCAAGTTTGCGCACTTCGATTTGCAGAGCGCGGAACTGGATTCCGGGATCAACACCGTTTCCCAAGACATGCGGCATCAGACTGATGGCTTGCGTGAAATGGAAACCGAGCTAGCCGAACGCACTCAGCGGGGATACGCCATCGAAGCTGAAATCCGCGAAAATAGCGGCCGCCTTGCGGTTGAACTCCAATCGCCAGTCCCTGAATTCCGCCGCCGCTGATCTTGCAGCGGCCCAGCAGGAGCTCGAGGCCAGCCAGCAGCGGGCGGTCTCGGCAGCGGGCGTGCTGGCCGAACTTGAGCAACAGCAGGAGCAATCGCGGGTCTCGATTCTCGAATCCGTGGCTGCGATTTCCGATTTGCGCAACCAGCTCACGCAGGCGGAAGAGCGGATGGCCGCGGCTGACCGCGAGGCCCATCGCTTGCAGGCAGAAATGGCAACCGCGCGCACGCAGGCAGAAACTTTCGGCGGCGAGCGCGGCCAGTTGGCGATTGAGTTTGAATCAGTCTCGCAAAGGATTTCCGGTCTGACCGAAGAGATAGCGCATACTCGCGAACTGCTTGAACTCAAGCGCCGGCAGGAAACCGAATCCAAGAATCATCTGGACAGCTTGCGCTCCGAATTCGCTACGGCGCTGGGCAAACGTGGCTCGCTCGAAGCCGTCATTGCCGAGCACGGTTATTCCACCGAGTCGGTGCGGCGATTGTTTCAGTCAGGAGTATTTCAGGGTGGAAAGGCCCCGGTTGGCGTGTTGGCGGATTTTCTGGAAGTTGATCCGCGCTATGAAGGCGTGGTCGAGGACTTCCTGCGCGATGAATTGAACTACATCGTCGTGAAGTCGTGGGACGCGGCCGACGAAGGCCTGCGCTTGCTACGTTCAGACGTTGACGGGCGAGCCACTTTCCTGGTGCATCCGGACGATTCCCAGGCGCGTTTCTCCTTCGCGGTTCCGGACGGAACGCCGGATCCCCCGAACGATTCGATTCTACCGCTGAAGCACACCATCCGGGTGCTCGACGGCTTTGGAAAATCGCTGGAAGTAATTTTGCCCAAGTTGCGCGATGGATACATCGTTCCCGATCCCGCTTTCGCTCGCGATCTGGCGCTGGAGAATCCGGACGCATTCTTCCTGTCCAAGTCAGGTGAATGCTTTCACAATGTGACCGTCACCGGAGGTAAGCAGCGCGCCGAGGGTCCGCTTTCCATGAAGCGCGAGTTGCGAGACGTGATGCGGTTGGTGGGAGAACTCGAACAGGCATTGCGGCACGAAGAGGCGCGCGCCCTAAACCTGGGCCATGAAATCGAAGACCTGACTTCCCTGCTGGAACGGCTGGAAGCCGAAAAGCGCGAATCGGAAAAGCAGGCTATGACTTCCGGCCACGCCTTGCACCAGATTGATTCGGAGATGGCGCGGGTGCGCGAGCGTTGCGACGTTTCTGAGCGGGAATTGGCGCGCCTGTCCGCGGAACGCGCGGCGCAGGAAGATATTGTTTTCACGCGCCGCGCGGAACTCTCCGAGATTGAGATTCGGCGAGCGCAACTGGAACAGGAAGCAACCGCGGCACATGAGAGGCTGGCATCGTTGCGAGAGAACCGTGATCTAGCGGCGCAAATTGTCTCCGAACGCAAGGCACACGTGGCGACGCTCGAAGAGCGGCACCGGTCCGCGACGTCGGTGTTAGAGAGAATCGCGCAACTGGTTACCGAGATGCGGGCGCGAGTGGATTCGCTCGGCTCGCAAATCGAGTCGGCCGCGGCTGAGAAGACCCAACGTGAACTCGAAAATCTGACAATCGCCGAAAAGCTGGTGGATCTCGAAGCAGAACGGAATGCGTGCGAGGTCCGCGCCGGGCTGCTGCAATTTGAATCCGAGCAAGCCCGAGCGCGGCTGACCGAACTCGACGCCCTCTTGCGGGAAGCGCGCCGCCTGCTGGATGCGTCGCGCGACCGTAAAGCCGAGCTTTCCACTGCCCTGGTCAAACTGCAGTCTGATGCGGAATATCTGGCGCAGACCTGCGTGAATGAATTGAGCGTCCAGCGCGCAGAGTTGATCGCCGACACCACTTTGCCTCGCGTTTCCGGCGAGGAGCTTGGCGTGGAGGAGCACGCAGTTCAGGAAATGCGCTCGCGCCTCGACGCCATGGGCCCCGTCAACATGATGGCGCTCGAGGAATACAAAGAAACTGCCGAACGGCAGGCGTTTCTGGACACCCAAAGAAAAGACTTGCTCGACGCGATCGAGAACACCCAGGCCACGATCAAAGAAATTGACGTCTTCTCGCGGCAGAAGTTCGAAGAAGCGTTCAACCGGATTAACGAGAATTTCCAGGTCACCTTCCGCAAGCTGTTTGGCGGAGGCAATGCCTTCATGCGCCTCACCGACCTCGAAAACAGCACGAACACGGAGAGCGGTATCGACGTGGTCGCGTCCCCTCCGGGCAAGCGGTTGCAAAATGTCCTGCTGCTGTCGGGCGGCGAAAAAGCCATGACCGCGCTGGCGCTGTTGGTCGGAATTTTCCAGTATCAGCCCAGCCCATTCTGTATCCTCGACGAGGTGGACGCGCCGCTCGACGAAGCCAACATTGGCCGCTTCACTGAATTGGTAGAAGAAATGAGCGTGCAGACCCAGTTTGTGCTCATCACCCACAGCAAGAAGACCATGAGCATCGCGCCTGTTCTGTATGGCGTAACCATGCAGGAGCCGGGCGTGTCGAAGCTGGTGTCGGTGCGGTTCGGGGCGACGGCGTAGAACACACAGTGAGAATTCCCATCGGCCTTGCGGATGCTGCCATCGCCGCAGAGGCCATTCGACTTCGAAGATCGTTCGCTTCGCGAATGATCTTCTTCGCTCAGAATGACGGCCGTTAAAATATTCCGGAAATTTTCCACAACTCCGTCTCCTTGAACTCCTTGACAAACGCCCGCTTCAGGCGAACGCTGCTTTGTCAATCGCACATCGGTGGAAAACGCGGAAGCCGGAAATCGGCTATCATGTCAGCCGTTGACAAAATTTTCTGAGCGGCTAAAATACGCCACGATTTCTAAATCGAAATTTTCCGCATGACTACTGACCTACTCGATCCCGTTCTCTTGCAGACTGACTTCCCCGGCCTGGAGTTATTCGCCAGCGGGAAAGTGCGCGACGTGTACCGACTGGGCAGCGACCACCTGTTGTTCGTGGCCACCGACCGGATCTCGGCCTTTGATTACGTGCTGGCCACCGGCATTCCCAACAAAGGCCGGGTGCTCACGCAGATTTCTCTTTTCTGGTTCGATTTTCTGCGGGACGTTGTCCCCAACCATCTGATCACTGCCGAGGTCAACGAGTATCCGGCGGAGGTCCGGCAATATGCCACCCAGCTTCGCGGACGCTCTATGCTGGTGAAGCGAGCAGAGATGTTCCCGGTTGAATGCGTGGTCCGCGGCTACCTGTCGGGATCGGGATGGAAAGAGTACAAGGCCAACGGCAGCGTTTGCGGCATTGAGCTTCCCGCTGGGCTTCGAGAATCGGACGGACTGCCGGAACCGATATTTACCCCCGCCACCAAGGCTACGACCGGACACGATGAAAACATTTCCTTCGAGCACATGACGCGGCTGGTGGACCCCGAAGATGCACGCCAATTACGCGATCTAAGCCTGGCGATTTACAGCAAGGCCGCGGCCTACGCCCGGCAAAAAGGCATTATTATTGCCGATACCAAATTTGAGTTCGGGCGCACCGCGGCAGGGATCACTCTTGCCGACGAGGTGCTTACGCCCGACTCCTCTCGGTTCTGGCCGGCCGATAAGTATTCGCCCGGCATGGCCCAGCAGTCGTTTGACAAGCAATATGTGAGGGACTATCTGGAGGAGATTCGCTGGAACAAGCTGCCTCCCGCGCCGGCCCTCCCGGCAGAGGTGGTGCGCAAGACCAGCGAGAAGTATGTGGAAGCGTATCGCCAGCTCACCGGACGTGGGCTGGATGTGTAATTTCGGCGCGGGGAAAGAGGGCGCCGCGTGAACGTTGCAGACTGGATCATTCTCCTGGTTTTGCTGCTTTCGGTGGTGCAGGCAGCCAGTTCGGGATTTTTCCAGGAAGCTTTTGGCATCGCGGGGCTGGTGTTCGGCTATCTGATCGCTGCTTGGCAGTATCGACACCTGGCCGATCACTTTGCTTCCTACATCAGTTCGCGCTGGCTGGGTGAGATCGTAGCGTTTCTGGCGATCTTTCTCGGTGTGATGATAGTAGCGGGGGTGTTAGGCAAAATCGTTCGCTGGATCATGAAGGAAGCCGGACTGAACGTGGTGGACCGTTTTCTGGGCGGAGCGCTCGGCTTGGTACGCGGATGTTTGCTGGTGGCGATTGTTCTGGTGAGCATGACGGCGTTCACTCCGACTTCGCGCTGGCTGCAGGGTTCAAATCTGGCTCCGTACTTTCTGGTGGTGGGAAGGGCGGCGATTTGGGTAGCGCCTTCGGAATTGCGGGCAAAGTTTTATGAAGGATTGGATTACGTGCGTAAAGCGCAGATGCCGGCCCGTCCCCCGGCCAGGTAGTTGCTGTTGAAGTCAAGGCCTTATGTGCTGACGGTCAACAAAAACGAAAAGAGAGATCCCGTGAAAGATCAACTGGAAGCACTCGTACAGCAGATGTACCGAAGCAATATTCTCTATTCCGAGGCGGTACGCGAATTCAAGCGGCGTTTTATTGCGACCGTGCTGGAAGAAAACAAGGGTAACCAGTGCCGCGCCGCCCGCCAGTTGGGGATGCATCGCAACACGCTCAGCCGCACTGTGGATGAACTGAAGATTGATGTCCGCCAATTCCGCGATGGCGGCAAACGTCCTCCCCGGAGCACCCGCCCGCAGCCTGCATTCGAGAAGAAACTGGCGCGATAAATCCGCCCCATCCAGATGCAAGAAAAAAGGCAGCCTCGAAAGGGCTGCCTAATTTTTCCCCAAAGCTTGTTACTGCGGTTTCTTAGCCGGGGCACGGTGATGCACCGGCGGTTTCGGTGCAGGCTTTGCGCCAGCCTTCTTCAGCAGCGCACCCTTTTCCATGGTCATCATGAAAGGCGCAGGAACGTAGGAAACGGGCGTTCCTTCAAAATCCAGCGTGTCGCCTTCCTTCGGCATGGTCCGGGCGGGAATCGCGCCGGTCATCGTGATCGTGATGTCGGCCTGCTTCTTCTCGATGTCGTCCTCGCTGGCTGCGATCTGCAACACGCTCACCGCTGAGGAGGGTGGATCGGCCTCCGGAGTAGAGGCAGTAAGCACGGTACCTTCCATCTGCAACGGCACACCCTTGATTACGTTCCACACTTTGTCCTGGTCTTCCTGTGAACCAGCAGAGAGCACCAGCTCCCACTCGCCAAAACTAAGCTGCTTGATCTGGTCCGGGGTTTTGTCCTTGACCAGATCGTGCGCCTGCTCGGCAGGGGTAGGTGGCACGTACTTGGTGATACTGGGGCAAGCTGTTGTCGGGAGCGGATTCACTTTCGCGCAGGCAATGACGTCAGTCCAGCCTGCATCGGAACCATGGAAGTTTTTGTAAACTTTCTGCCCGTAACTCTGTATCTGATCCTTCCCCCCGGGGCCTGCCAGATTCACCGCCCGGGCTATGAAGAACAAACCATTCAAGCTGTCGGGAGGTTTGGGGGTGAGATATGCCATCGCCAGCGGATAAACATTTTGAATATCATTCGGGTCAGCTTCAACCGCTACCCTCAGATATTGTTGGGCGTGCTCGTAGTCTTTGTTTTGCAAAGCGGCAAATCCAGCGCCGCCGTTGAAAATGACAACCACTTGGTTCTTCAGCTTGTCGAAGTCGGCTTGGGACATGGTGGCCGGTTTCTGAGCAGTCTTCAGGCACTCCAGGCCCTTGCTGGAATACTGCGCTGTGTCGGCAAGAGCTTGCTGACTCTGGGCAGCTGTCTGCGCCGTGGCTACGCTCTGTCGTCCCAGAGAGGTGAGCAAGGCCAGCGCGCGCAGGTTGCAGGGATCCGCCACTAGCAAACGTTTCGCTGCATCCACCACCTTGGCCTGGTCATTTATCTGCAGGTAAGTACCCATGAGTAGTTCCAGCGAGGTGGTTTTCATCACGCTGTTGGGATACTGCGCCAGAAACGCCTCCAGGGCGCTGACTTTGGCTTTGGGGTCCGTCTGTTGCACTGCTCCCACGTAGGCGTTGTACTCGGCCCCATCCTTGATCTCCGGCCCCTGGGCCTGTGCAGCTGCGGGGGCAGCCGGTTGAGTTTGGGGCGCAGCTTGCGCGGCAGCCGCGAAGGCAACCGCAAGCACAATCGCCAGTAGAGTTGTTTTCATTCCAATAGCTCCTCGGGTTTTAGGGAATCGAACTGCAGGAAACCGATGCAACGCCGAATCTGAATCTGAATGGATTTCAGCGCGGTGCGCCCCCAGAGTATGGCCAGGGATACTCAGCACCCCTCCTGCCGTCCTGGGCAGAAGCTTGGTTCCAGTGAGCGGGATTATATGGATGTACCTCAACTTACGCAAGTTTGTTTGCACCAGCGCGTTCCTGCATACTGTCATTAGATGCAAAGCACGATATTCCTGCGCTCCAGGACAATTAAGCTGGACTAAGGGAACAACTTCCATGGACTCTCTAACCCCTCTTAACGGACAAGTTGCGGTAGTAACCGGCGCCGGGAGGGGCATTGGCGTGGCCACAGCGCGTAAGCTGGCGTCCCTCGGGGCCACGGTCGTACTTTGCGGCCGCACCCTCTCGACCCTGGAGACAACCGCTTCCGACATATCTGCGCTCGGAGGCCAAGCCCGAGCCCTTCAGTGCGATGTCAGTGACCTCGGATCGGTGCAGGCACTGGCGGCCTCGGTAGAGCAGACCTTGGGCAAGATTGACATTCTGGTAAACAACGCAGGCATAGGCTCGTTCGCCGCTCCCCTGCATGAAATGACACCGCAGGTCTGGGAAAAGATCCTGAACACCAATTTGCGGGGCGTTTTCTATTGCGTCCGAAGTTTTGCGCCCATGATGATCCGGGCGGGCACCGGGCACATCGTGAACATCTCCTCTCTCGCCGGAAAGAATGCGCTTCCCAACGGCGCCGCCTACGCGGCTTCGAAGTGGGGCCTGAACGGCCTGAGCTATTCGATTGCAGAGGAACTGCGAGTGCACGGCATCCGCGTTTCTGTCGTATGTCCCGGATCGGTGGACACCGATTTGAGTCCGCATACCGGCAAAGATTCGACCAAGATGCTCAAGCCGGACGACGTGGCCCACGTGGTGGCCATGCTGGTAACCCAGGCGCCACAGTCGTTCGCCAGCGAAGTCCTGCTGCGGCCAACCCAGAAGCCATGAGGTTTTACTTACCGTGAGGTTTTACTTGAAAAGATCGTCGAACGCCCGGCGGGCATCGTCGCCAGGACGAGAAGCGGCGCCGGTTGAGGTCTGCTTCTCCACCCGCACGCTGATGGAGTAAAACTTGCACTCGTTGCGCGCATCTTTCTTGGAGATTCTCTCTGGCACGGGCTGCATACATTCGAAGCGGCTGGAGGGGTCGAAATAGGTGCATTGTTTGCAGGAGTGCAGCTCAAATCCGCATTTCGCGCATTGCCCTAATGGCTCGGAAACTAGAGTCAGCAGCGTTCCGCACTGGCCGCAGCGGGACACCGAGTGCGTCCCCGGCATTTGCACCGGACGCGGACCGAAGGTGTCTTTCCGGACAGGCTTCTCCGTGGAAGGCTTTTGACGTTCGCCTCCACTATCCTGATATCCGTGCTGGCGATATTTAGCAGACAAAGTGTTTTGCTCGCGGCAAAGGATGGAACTGAACATTCTCTCCCTTGCGAGGCTGGAGTACAAGCCCAGGCACCCAGAACGGACCTGTTGGCTCTTGAGGCCTAAGCCTTCCGTAATTTACACGCAAGAGACATCATGAACCGGCATCATAGTAGAATCAGCGAAGCCCCATTTCAGATGCTGAGAGCAGTTCATCCGCGCGCCCTCACGCTGGCAAGTCGTGCCAGCGCGTTAGCTTGTGTTTGGCTGGTCCTGTTTATCGGATTTGTTTCCGCGGTTCACTCTCACCCGCAGGCTTCGCGGACTTCTGAACGCTCGTGCTCGGTTTGCGCTCTGGCACACGCCGGAGTTGTCCCGGTTGCTCTCAGTGCGCCAGCCCCGGTTTTTGCCAGTTCCGCGGTGCACATAACCGGCGCAGTCTCTCCACAATCTCTGCTCTTCGTTTCATCCCTCTGCATTCGTCCTCCGCCAGTGGTTTAGCGCTCCGACCCCCAAAGACTTTTTGTATTGGCGCGTTCGAAAACCACTTTTATTGGAGGAAATCATGCTGGCTTCTTATAAGAAGTCGCTTCATGCGGCTTTGCTGATCATTTCTTTTTTGGCGTCTTATCTGGCGTTGGGCCTCACGGCCAACGCTCAATCCGCTGGGAACTCGACCTCGGTTACAGGCGTCGTCGTGGATCCCACAGGCGCCGTCGTTCCCAACGTGAGCATCGAGATTCACAATCCGGTCAGCGGCTTTGATCGGACTGTGGTCACTGACGCCGCCGGACAGTTCTCCATCCCCAACGTTCCGTTCAATCCCTATCACCTCAGCGTCAATGGTGAGGGGTTTGCTGCCTATTCTCACGACATTGACGTTCGTTCCGTGGTTCCGGTGACTCTCAACATCAGCCTGAAAGTAGGTACCTCCGAAACCGTAACCGTTGAAGCCGGTGGAGCTGAAGACCTGCTGGAAAACGACTCAACCTTTCACACCGACGTGGACAAGAGCTTGTTCGACAAACTTCCGCTGGAGAGTTCTTCATCCTCGCTGAGTTCGCTTGTTACACTGGCCACACCAGGAATTTCAGCCGATTCGAACGGCCTTTTCCACGGCCTGGGCGATCACGCCGAGAATTCATTCTCGGTGGACGGCCAGCCCATCACCGATCAGCAGAGCAAGCAGTTCTCTAACCAGATTCCGCTCGATTCCGTGCAGTCCCTGGAAGTCATCACCGGCGCGCCGCCTGCCGAATACGGCGACAAGACCAGCATCGTGATCAACGTGACAACCCGCTCCGGCCAGGGCATGACCACTCCCAAGGGCAGTGTCACCACCTCGTACGGCAGTTTTGGGTCTTCCAATGTTGCTTTCAATTTGGGTTTCGGCGGAGCCAAGTGGGGGAATTTCATCTCCGTGAGCGGACTGAATGATGGCCGCTTTCTCGATCCCCCGGAATTCCAGGTTACACACGACAAGGGCAACCAGGAGAATCTGTTCGACCGCGTCGATTACCAGTTCTCGACCAAAGACTCCATTCACCTGAATCTGGGCCTCACCCGCTCTTGGTTTCAGACGCCAAATTCTTTCGACGCCCAAAACGCAACGTCATGGAATGGGCTTGTTGTGAACAATGGAGGCCTCGATCCCAACGGCAACGTCGTCGGCCCGACCGACCAGCGTTCGCAGATTAAGAGCTTCAACATCGCGCCGTCATGGACGCGATTGCTCAACAACACCACCGTGTTCACGCTGGGCGCCTTTGTCCGGCGCGATCAATACAACTATTACTCGAGCGCCAACCCCTTTGCCGATCTCGCCCCCGCCGGTCTGCAGGCGGAGACGGTGGGTCAGGATCGGAGCCTGACCAACACCGGTCTCCGGTCGGACGTTTCTTACGTGAAAGGCATCCACAACCTGAAGGTAGGGGCAACCTACGAACAGACCTTTCTCGACGAGAATGACAAACTCGGCATTGTGGATCCGACCCTTCTTTCGAACACCTTCGGCTGTCCAAATGGGCAGCCCGCCCCAGATCCTTGCGCTGTCCTTCCGCCCCATGACTTGACCCAAGGAGGCACGCTATTCACGTTCCTCGGACACACCGACGTGAAGGAGCTTGCTCTTTATGCTCAGGACACCATCACTAAAGGAGAGTGGGCTTTCAACGTTGGTCTGCGCGGCGATTTCTATAACGGCCTGGTAACCCACCGGGAGGCCGAGCCGCGCCTCGGAATTTCCTACAACATTAAGCCGAGTAACACGGTGCTTCGCATTTCATACGCACGAGTGCTGGAGACTCCTTTCAATGAGAATCTGGTGCTCGCAAATGAGGGCTGCAACTCTCCCGTCTTGAATCCACTGCTCGCGTGTTCCGCGGCCAATGCCACTCCGTTGAGCCCCGGATGGCGCAACGAGTTCCATGCCGGACTGCAGCAAGCCTTTGGCAAATACCTCGTGTTCTCAGGCGAATACATCTGGAAATACACCCACAACGGCTACGACTTCAGCATTCTCGGCAACACCCCAATCACCTTTCCGGTCGCTTGGGACAGATCAAAAATCCCCGGGTTTGCCGGCCGGGTGAGCGTGCCCAACTTCCATGGATTCTCGGCCCTGATGGTCTTCTCCAGCGTGGCTGCGCGGTATTTCCTGCCCCAGGTCGGTGGAGCCGGAGCTACTCCCTCCGCGCCCGGCGGGGTCTTCCGCATTGACCACGACGAGAAATTTAATCAGACGACCCACCTGCAATACCAACCGTGGAAGCGGGGCCCGTGGTTCGGCTTCAACTGGCGTTATGACAGCGGCTTGGTGGCCGGTCCGGTGCCATGCGCCGGCGGCAACTGCAATAACGGACCAAACGGCAGCGCCAGCGTGGTGGATACTTCCATCATCAGCCCCGACCAGCAATTTCAGGCTGGCCTGCTCTGCGGGCCCGTCCACGCCACCCAGACCACGCCCTTAAGCTCCAGTCTGGGTACGAACTTGTGCCCCGCATCCCAGTACGGCTCGACCTTGATCACGATTCCCGCGCCGGGAACTGAAAATGACGACCACAATCCACCGCGTATCGCTCCGCGGCACTTGTTCGACATTGCCCTAGGAGACGACAACCTCTTCCATGGCGACAAACGCAAGTGGAGCGCTCAGCTGACGGTGATAAATCTGACCAACAAGGTGGCTCTCTACAACTTTCTCTCGACCTTCAGTGGAACGCATTACGTGACGCCGCGCGCGTTGACCGCGCAGGTGGGCTTTAATTTCTAGGCGGGAAAAGCCGGTTTGGAATCGCCGGCGCTGCTGATTTGGGCAGTGGTCCAATCTTCGAAATTGGCCCACTGCCCGGACTTTTGCCTGAATTGTATTTCCCAATAGCGGGTGCTAACATCCAAGTGTTGCAATCATTTGCTGGAGGTCATCTATGTCTGACCGAAACGGAAGTGGAGTACTTTGGTTTCTTGCCGGCCTGGGAATCGGTGCGGCGGTTGGAATTCTGTATGCACCGCAGTCGGGAAGCGAAACCCGCGAAATCCTGATGGCGAGGGCTGAAGAAGGACGCGACTTCGTACGCAAACGGGCGCGCGACGCGCGGGAGCAGGCCGAGCAGTGGGCTGATCGCGGGAAGGAAGTCCTAAAGCAGCAGAAGGACCAGTTCCGTTCCGCAGTGGAGGCCGGACGCCAGGCGTATCGTGAGAAGACGACCGCGGCGAGCGACGGCGGCGAAAACTTGTAGCTGGGTTCGGCAAGAGTGGTGTGAAGTAAGTTGAGCGTATGAACACTCTGCTTATTGTTTTCATTGTGGTCACGGCGTTGGCGGTGGTTATCCAGGCGGGGATTCTCGCGGGCATGTACGTTGCTCTGCGCAAGACCACCGGCAAGGTCGAGTTGCTGGCCGAGGAAGTGCGGACCAAGGTCATTCCCACAGCTGAACTGGCGCACGCAATGATCACGGAACTACGACCCAAGATCGTCACCACGACGGACAACATCAGCGCTTCGACCACGATGTTGCGCACGCAACTCGAGCGCGTGGACGCGACTTTGACCGACATCGTTGACCGCACCCGCCTTCAGGTGATCCGTGCCGACGAGTTCGTCAACAGCACCATGGACAAGCTGGAAGAAACCCGCGACGCCGTGCAGCGCACGGTGGTCTCGCCTGTCCGCCATCTCAGCGGGATCATGCACGGCCTGTCGGTCGGCGTGGAAGCCTTCCTCGGCCGCCGCCGCGAGCGAAATGCCGCCACCGTCCCTCAGGACGAAATGTTCATCTAGAAAGCCAGTGGGCAGTGATCAGAAGATCGTCTCCGGCAACTAATCACTGACAACTGACCACTGCCCGCTGGTTCTATGCCCGCATACGCCTATCTGATCCTGGTTGCCGGGGTGGTTGCCTGGTTCACTCCGTTTGTTCCTGCCCATCAGAAAACCGGTCCTGCCAAAGTTGTGAATCGCCGCTCCCGCTGGGGTGTGCTGTTGCAATTCGCCGCCTTCACGCTACTCTGGCAAGCTCATTTCTGGGAACGTTCACTTCCCGGGTGGCGGACGTCGCTCTCCATCGCGCTGTTCGCAGTTGCCGCCGCTCTTTCCTGGACTTCTTCCCACGCGCTGCGAGGCCAATTGCGGATTGACGCTGGGCTCGGTGCTGAGCACAAGCTCGTCCGGTCCGGGCCATATGGCATGGTTCGCCATCCCATCTACACTTCCATGTTGGCCGTGATGTGCGCGACCGCGGTGATTGTGACGCCCTGGCAGCTCTTTCTGGTTTCGCTCGCTCTGTTCGTTGTGGGGACTGAGATTCGCGTCCGCACCGAAGAAAAGCTGCTGGCGTCGCAGTTCGGCGATGAATTTCAAGATTACAAGCGCGCAGTTCCGCCCTATATCCCGTTTTCTCGTTTCCGCTGACGCCACCGAGTTGAAGCCAAAATTCCGCCCTCAGGAAACAGAAAAGAGACAACAAGGTCCTGGAAAAGTGTTCTAATTACTTGGGCAGAATCTTTTAGCGGTTGGCACTTGGCAATTTGCATTTAGTTCGGATGGCCAAATGCCGAGTGTCCGTGTTTCTGGGAGGTGTTGTATGTCCCGTGCTTACTTCCGACCGATCATGCTAGCGACTCTGTTTTGGCTGCTGGCTTCACTTCTGGCGTTCTCGGATTCCCAGGTCCGCATGGTACGCCTCAGTTACGTTGAGGGCACCGTGCAGATCGCCCGCGACTCCTCGCCAGGCTTTGACAAGGCCTTGGTGAATTTACCGGTTGCCCAGGGCGCCAGGCTCCGGAGCGGCGATGGCGGGCGCGCGGAAGTTGAATTCGAAGATGGCACCACCGTTCGCCTGACTCCCAACAGCGCGCTAGAGTTCACTCAGCTTTCGCTGCGCGACTCCGGTGGAAAAGTGTCCGCGGTCGAAGTGAAACTGGGAACGGTTTATGTGGATTACGCGGGCGAAAAGAACGAGGAGTTCACCGTCCTGTTTGGCCACGAAAAGCTTGCGCTGTCCCACTCCGCGCATTTGCGGATTGGAATCAGCGAATCGGATGCAACCGTAGCCGTCTTCAAAGGAGATATCCAGATCGAAGGCCCCTCCGGCACCGTCAACGTTGGCAAGGGGCGAACAGAGAACTTTGATTTCCTGAATAACGACCACAACTCGCTGGCCAGAAGCATTGATGAGGATCCCTACGATGCCTGGGACAAGCAGCAGGACCAGTATCACCTCCGCTACGCCAGCAACTCGTACAGCAATTACTCACCCTACGCGTATGGCGTGAGCGACCTCAACTATTACGGCAATTTCTTTAACGCGCCCGGCTACGGCATGATGTGGCAACCGTACTTTGCGGGAGTGGGCTGGGATCCGTTCATGGACGGCGCGTGGGCGTTCAATCAAGGCTGGGGTTACGGGTGGGTGTCGGCTTATCCCTGGGGTTGGACTCCTTATCATTACGGAACGTGGGTCTTCCTGCCTGGACATGGCTGGGCTTGGCAGCCAGGCGGCGTTTGGACCACCTGGTACGCTCAGCCTCGTGTTTTGAATGCACCTAAGAATTTCTCTGTGCCGCAGGCTCCAGCCGCAGGCAAGAGTACGGTGGTGGTGAACCGCGGACCTGAGTTGGCCAATCACTCCGGGAGCAAGGTCGTGATTCGCAACAACTCCGCAGGCCTTGGAGTTCCCCGCGGTGAAGTCAACCACCTAGCGAGAGTTTCTCAGCAAGTGCAAGTGCGCGGGACAGTGACGGAGCGTGTCCACGCGGCGCCCGTGGCCCAATCGCCGTCATGGGGTGCAACCCAGGGTGAAGCCCGCGGCGGCTCGTCGTCGAGGGTCTCAGCGCCAGCGCGGGTCAGCGCGCCCCCACCGCCTTCCCACAGCACTCCTCCGCCTGCCGCACCGAGCGGCCGGCCCCGGTAAGAGCAGTCTGCTTGTGTGAGGCGCCGGTGAGATTCTAGTTTCCGGCTTGCCGGCCCATCGTCCACAAACGGTCTTGGCGGTCGCTGCGATCCTCAAGAGCCGACGGCGTGCGAGCGCACCTAAATCTACGGTGGAATCTTCCGATCGCATATCCGGCTGAATACGAATAACTTAACGCGCTGCGTGAGAATGTTTCCCATCCTGCATCTTTCTTATCTCCTCGCCCGTATATCCGGGTAGCATGAACGCCGCAGCATACTACTTCGTGAATGCGATGGAATCCGAAGCCAGCGCAATTGCTCGCGGTCTCCGACGGCGCGATCCGGACTTGATGGACCGTCTGATCGAGCAGTATCAGCACCGGCTGCTCCGGTATCTGGTTTACCTGGCTGGGAATCGCGAACTGGCCGAGGACCTCTTCCAGGAAACCTGGATTCGCGTGCTGGAACGCGGCCATCAGTACGACGGCAAGCACGAATTCAGTACCTGGCTTTACGCGGTTGCGAGAAACCTGACGATTGATTACTTGCGGAAGAAAAGTCCGCTCAGCCTAGACGGAATAAACGATGGGCTGATGGAGGACGAAGGGCGTGCACCGCTCGAACCGGCCGACACCCGGCCCCTGGCGTGGGAAGTTGTGCAGCAGCACGAGCACGCTGAGCGCATCAGTGCAGCGTTGCTCAGCATTCCGGCGGAATATCGCGAGACCGTGGTGTTGCGCTTTCAGGAGGGATTGGCTCTGGACGAGATTGCCACGGTAACCGGGGCGCCCCTGGGTACGGTGAAGTCGCGACTGTATCGCGGATTGAATCTGATGATGTCGCGGCTCAAGGGAGCAGGAGCATAGACATGACGCGGAACCCACATGACGAGGCCAGGGAGCTGATCAGTCTGGGGGAAGGTCTCCCGGATGTGCAGCAGGCCTGGCTCCGGGCCCACCTCGATGAATGCGAAGCGTGCCGTGACTATGCGGAAGCAGCAAATGGGGTGGTTCGTAGTTTGCGTTCGTTGCCGCTCGCCGCCGATTCCCGCCTGGTGCGAGCCACGCAGATGCGGGTGCGCTTCCACGCCAGGAGGCTTCGGGAGACGCGGGAACGCATGTGGCTAGTAGGGATGGCTTGTCTGGGTGTGGGCCTTTCCGCGACCCTGACCGTCCCGCTTTTGTGGCGACTCTTTGCATGGATGGGCCAATCGGCGGGAGTTCCGACAATGGTTTGGCAAGCCAGTTTCATTTTTTTCTTCATCGCGCCGGCTCTGGTGGTGGGCCTGTTGTTGCTGGCGCGGGGCACTTATTTGGCGAACGACGAAGAACGGTCGCGGCAATGGCGATAAGAAAGCTGAGAAATTTATGCAGGTGAAAACCGAAACTCAAACTCGACTAACTGCGGAAATCAAGATTGTTCCGTGGTGGGCATGGATTCTCGCGGGAATCGCATTTGTTGCCGCGCAGATTTTCTTCAATGGAGTGGCGCTTTGGCACTCGGGCGCGCCGCCGGCATGGTGTCGAGCGGTTCTTGGGCTACTGGCCGGCATCGGGGGAGGGTGTGTACTGTTGCTCATCGGCTATATAAACCGCGACGCAAAACGCCGCGGCATGAGTCCTACACTTTGGACGATTATGGCCGTTATTATTCCCAACGCTTTGGGCATCATTCTTTATTTCCTCCTGCGGCAACCGCTGGGCAGTGCCTGCCCGCAATGCGGGAACGCCGTCCAGACGGGATTCAACTTCTGCCCTCGTTGCAACTACAAGCTGGGCCCAAGCTGTCCGCAATGCCAGCGCGTGGTCGGGGTAAATGACGTCTATTGTGCGTACTGCGGAACGTCGCTGAAGAGCACTCGTTAGTCACAAGAAGGAGCGCGGAAGAATGCGATTGCCCTTATTGGTTTTTCATATCATGGCCGGCATCATCGGGATACTGTCAGGCACCGCGGCAATGTCTTTCCGCAAAGGTTCTCCCCGGCATGCCCTGGCTGGAAAGGTCTTTGTCATATCGATGCTGACCATGGCTGCCAGCGCGGTGTACCTTGCGTTCCTGAAGCACCAAATAAACAATTTCGGCGGCGGCATTCTAACGTTTTATCTGGTGGGAACGGCCTGGCTGACCGCCAGACGCAGAGACGGAGAAACGAGCATTTTCGACTGGGCCACGCTTCTGATTCCTCTCGCGATCGGTATCGGCGGCTGGATCAATGGTTTGGAAGCGCTGCGCAGTACAAACGGGTCAAAATATGGGGTTCCGGCTGGGATGCACCTCTTTATGGGTTCTGTGTGTCTGCTTGCTGCCGCGGGGGACGTTCGCATGCTGGTGCGCGGCGGCGTTTTCGGGGTACAGCGCATCGTGCGTCATCTCTGGCGCATGTGCTTTGGGCTGTTCATTGCCACGGGGTCGTTTTTCCTGGGACAAGGCGCTAAGGTATTCCCCTCCTTTTTACTCAAAACGAACATACTTTTTGTCCCGGCTATCCTGCCACTGATATTGCTGATTTTCTGGCTATTCCGAGTTCGCTTCACAAATGCATACAAGAGAATGTCGATGCCGCGCGGAGGCGACGTTTACTCCTTACGGACCTAGCCTTCGAGCTCGATTCACCGCAAGACACGCAGAGGGGAATAACCGTGACCTCGCCTTTCGAGGTCATTTCCGAATAAGGGGCCAGTACTAAGCCGCTGGCGCGGCGGACGCTACGCGTGTTGCTGGCTCGAAGTTGGTCTTCGAATAAGTCTTGTCGCTCAACTCGAAGCGCCGTATGATTAGCTGCCATGGCAAATGTAGACTACCCGGCACAGAAA
>WNFC01012815.1_pt1 | contig 18557 bp, 13 predicted proteins | sample 5400541 | NCBI WGS metagenome assembly WNFC01 (sample SAMN13153342, study PRJNA577476) | soil metagenome | isolation source: 120 cm saprolite under Douglas fir tree site 2 hole 2 replicate 1 | place: USA:California | collected 2015-04-18 | reverse complement strand
AGGAAGCATCACCGCGCTCCTTTCAGAAGCTCGGGCGTCACCCGCATCCGGCCGCGAGCGGAACCGGGTGTAGGATCACTTAGCGCTGCTGTCTCGGGACCACGTATTATGCTTTGTATAAGAAACCAGAGGAATCCTGCCATCAGAAGCGCATAAACCACAACGAACAAGATGAAGGTAGCACCCACGCTTACCGCTGCAAGACGAGAAGCCGCATTGACTGTGCGGACAACACCGTAGACGACGTACGGTTGACGGCCTGCTTCGGTGACGACCCAACCCGAAATGGTCGCGACGAACCCAAGCGGACTAGCCAGGACCAGCATCGTGAGGAACCACTTCCTGGTGAACAAGCGACCACGCAATCGCAAGTAAGCGCCGAGCATGGTCAACACGAGTAGCACAGTAGCGATACCGACCATCGCTCGGAAGGCAAAGAATACAATCGGCACGTACGGACGGTCACCGACCGGAACCTCCGTCAGTCCTTTTACTTCTCCGTTCCAACGATGCGTCAGAATCACGCTGCCGAGGCGCGGAATATCGACCGGCCACAGATTGGTTGCGGCTTTTTGATCCGGCAGCGCGAATAGCGTAAGCGGCACACCCCGTCCGGTTTGCCAACGAGCTTCGATAGCCGCGATCTTCATCGGCTGATATTGCCGGGTGTTGAGACCATGCTGGTCGCCCAGAAAAATCTGAAGCGGTACAAGAAACAAGGCGAACCACATCGCGAGTGACAGGCCGGCGCGCGCGAAATCACCGTGTCGTTGACGAAGCAGAAAGACCGCCGAAACTCCGGCGACTACAAAAGTTCCGCTGACGAGGCTGGCGCAGACCATATGCGCAAAACGGTATGGAAAAGAAGGATTGAAGATGACCGCCGCCCAACTAGTGACGTGAAAAATACCGTCGCGGCCCAGCTTGGCTCCTTGCGGCGTCTGCATCCAGCTGTTGGCCGCCAATACCCAGAAAGCGCTGAGCATCGTGCCAACTGTTACCATCAGACTGGCGAATAAATGTGCCGCCGGCCCGACGCGTTTCTCACCGAACAACAGGATTCCGACGAAGCCGCCCTCCAAAAAGAAAGCGGTCAGCGCCTCATACATCAAAAGCGGACCAACAACATTGCCGGTTATGCGCGAAAATTCACTCCAATTGGCCCCGATCTCGTACGATAACACCACTCCCGTAACCACTCCCATTACAAAACCGAGAGCAAAGAGGTGCAGCCAGAAATGCATTAGTTGCTGGTACGCGACTTTTCCGGTACATAGCCACAGGATATTAACCAGGACAATAAACCAGGCAATGCCGATTGAATACGTCGGCCAGATTATATGGTAACCGATAGTAAAGGCGAATTGCAGCCGCGATAGAGTTACTGTGTCCAGCGTCATGATTCCACACCCACCGCCGATTGAAATCCGCAGAGCGGATAGAGATGGTTCGCAGAGGCAACTGGCGGGCTGTTGAACAATTCTTCGCAGTCTGCGCTCACCCCTGTAATCTGCTCTGAAAACAGAAGACAACCCCCACCTAACCCATTCGTCGCCGGCGCTTCTCAGGGCAGGCTCTCCTCTTCCCTGGTCAGGGGGAGGGATTGGATTTTCATCTCAGCGTGGGTGGCTCGCAGACCCATGAGCACCTCCTTCGCAAGCGGCAGCGCACTGAAGGAAGCCGGCTTTCACCCAGGGCGTTGAGACCGAGTCTCTCAGCAAATGGCCTTGGCAGCCCTTTCTCAACACCCTGCTGAGGATCTCTTCAAAAGAACCGGAATGGCTTTTGCGCTGGGCGTTCCCGAGAGAGGATCGTACAAGTGCAAAGGTAGGAGCCGGTTCGTCTCGGGATAGTAAGCGGCGCACGAACCGTCAGGTACGTTGTAGCGCACAACTGCCAGCCCTCGCACTACACGCTCGACGTTGTCCGAAGACAACGTCTGAATGTCCACCCGATCCCCGGCGGCCAGGCCGCGCTTTCGCATTTCGGCGTCGTTCAGAAACACCACGTCGCGCTGGTTGAACACGCCGCGGTAACGATCACTGTTGGTGTATACGGTTGTGTTGTATTGATCGTGACTACGAATCGTACACAGCCAAAGCGCGTCTGGATTGCGTTGGTGCTCATCTTCCTCGAGTCCCGGAAACAGAATGAAATTCGCTTTGCCGTTCGGAGTCTTCCAGATGCGCTCGCGCGCGGTGTTGGTCAGATGAAATCCGCCCGGTCTTGCTATAAGTGCGTTATATCCGCGAAAGATCGGAAAAACCGCTTCGATCTTCTCCCGAATGCGGGAATAATCCTCTACGAGCCATTCCCACTGGACGACCGATCGGTCGCGGAGCGTGGCACGCGCCATGTGCGCAACGATCCAGGGCTCCGAGCGGAGATGAGGACTTGCCGGCACGAGCACGCCCCGCGAGCCCTGCACCATCGACATCGAATCCTCCACGGTGAGTTCCTGCACAGCCCCGTCAGGCGCCCGGTCGACCTCGGAACGAGCCAGGCATGGCAGGATAAAGGCGTTGCGGCCGTGGACCAGATGACTCCTGTTGAGTTTCGTCGCCACGTGCACGGTCAAGGTAAGTTGCCGAAAGGCGTCGCTAATCACCGGCGTATCGGGCGACGCGGCGACGAAATTGCCGCCTAATGCGATGAATGCTTTGGCCCGTCCCCCGACGATGGCTTCGAGGGCGTGCACGACGTCGTGTCCATGCTCACGCGGCGGATCGAAACCGAACACCTTCTGCAGTTGATTCAAAAATTCGGTCGTGGGCCGCTCAGTAATGCCTACGGTGCGGTCGCCCTGGACGTTGGAATGGCCGCGGACGGGAACTATGCCTGCGCCGGGCCGCCCGATATTTCCCCGCAACAAGAGTAGATTCACGAGCTGCTGAACATTCTGCGTTCCGCGAAAATGCTGCGTGATCCCCATTCCATAGCAGACCATTACCCTGTTGGCTTCGAGGTAGACTTGCGCGGCCTCTTCGAGTTGTAAGCGTGAGAGACCGGACTGTCGTTCGATGCCAGGCCATGGCGTGTCGCGCAGGTCGCGGCAAAAGGGGCCGAATCCCGCGGTGTGTCCCTCGATAAAGTCGACGTCGAGTACACGCGGCTCGCCATTGCCCAGCGCGCAATCGTCAGCCTCGATAGCCGCCTTCATCATGCCCTTGAGCGCCGCGGCATCTCCGCCAACTTTTACCTGATAGTAGTTCGTCGCGATCGGGGTCGAGGTCATCGTTGCCATCTCGATCAGGTTCTGTGGAGCCTGAAAACGTTCGAGCGCTCGCTCCCGCAAGGGATTGAACACAACGATGCGCCCACCACGGCGTGCCGCATTGCGCAGTTCAGTCATCATCCGGGGGGTTCCCGTGTTCTGGCCGAAAATGAAAATGGCATCGGCCTCTTTGAAATCCTCGAGCAGGCAGGTTCCCTTGCCAATACCGATCGCGGGCGGAAGGCCCTGACTGGTGGGCTCGTGGCAAAAGTTCGAACAGTCCGGAAAGTTGTTCGTTCCGAATTCCCGAGCGAACAGTTGATAGAGGAAAGCAGCTTCATTACTCGATCGTCCCGAGGTATAGAATTCCGCCTCGTTGGGGTGCGCCAAGGCACGTAGTTCTTCCCCGATTAGCGCCAATGCTTTCTGCCATTCGACCGGTACATAGTGATCAGAACCGGGGTGGTACATCATCGGATGCGTGATACGGCCTTGCTGTTCGAGCCAGTAGTCAGATTGCCGCGCGAGTTCTGTTACCGAATGTCGTGAGAACAATTCCGGCGTTGCCCGCTTCCTGGTGGACTCCCAGGCCAACGCTTTTGCGCCGTTCTCACAGAAGACAAAGGGATCGGAATCGCCGGGTGCTGGGTCAGGCCATGCGCAAGATGGACACTTGAAACCGCCCGGCTTGTTCATGAAAAAGAGTGCGGCACCCGACTTCAGCAAGACACCCTGCTCCACAAGCGCGGCTCCAGTCGCCAGGGCCGCGCCCCATCCGCCGGCGGGTTCATGATATTCCTCAATGCGTGGTTTTCTGCTCATCTGTCTCCGTTGCTCCTGTAACGATTCGCGGAAGGAGACGTTCTTTTATTGAATCTGCGGACCTGGCAGGCTGCGGAAAAAGGCCTTCCGCACCCCGCTAGTAACTAAGTTGCGTAAATCCGCGTAAAGTTTGTAGCGACCGAACTAGTGAGTCATTTTGTCCCCGCATTTACAGCAGTCAGGCAACCCCCACCCTACCCTCCCACTAGTCAGGGGGAGGATCAAAGGCGCGCCCCGGCGCCCTGGACCAGACGGCTGGCTGACAAGGCCGCTCTGGCCGCCCCGCTAAACGGATCGAGTTGCGAAAGCCGACGCGCCACTCAATAGGCGTGGGGATTCACTTGCGGCTGCAAGAAAGATCCTTCCTAAGGAAATTGGTTTTTTCCGCAGCCTGCTAGAGCGCGCGCAGGAAGCTTACGAGGTCTTGCTTTTCCTCCGCCGTCAGTTTTGTTCCATCGATCAGGTTGAAAAACTCAACCGTGTCCTCCAAGGTCAGCAGGCGCCCATCGTGGAAATATGGCGGCGAGTCTTTAATCCCGCGCAAAGGAAAAGTCTTGATGGGGCCGTCGCCGACAGCCATCATGCCGTTGATCATAACTGGCTTGTAGAAGCGCTCGGTTTTGAGATTGTGGGTGAGATTGTCAGTGTAGTATGGCGGCACGTGGCAAATTGCGCAGTTGCCCTTACCGAAGAAGATGGCTTGTCCCCGCAACTCCGCAGGGGTTGCCTTTTGCGGGTCGAGTTTTCCATAGATGTCCAGCTTAGGCGCCGGTGGAAAATCCAGCAGCTCCTGGAATTCAGCCATGGCGTTGACCTGATGGCCGCGATCCAGGATGTTGATACCCTTCTTGGTGGCGATTACATCGTCGCCGTCGAAATACGCCCCTCGCTGCTCGAATTCGGTGAAATCCTCGACCGTTTTGAGTGAGCGCAGAGAGCCGAACAGCCGCTGAATATTCACGCCGCGCAATGTAGGTGTCTCGATGCGATGGCGAAACTCCTGTGGACGAGCACCTTGTTCAAGGTGTGTGGCGCCGTTGGTATGGCCGTTCGCGTGGCAATCAAAGCAGGCCACCCCGCGGCTGGGTTTGTCCGAGCGGCGATCTTCGGTTTGGTTGAACTGCTGCTGGGGAAAGGGCGTCAGCAGCAGGCGGAGCCCTTCCAATTCCTTGGGGTTGACGATGCCGTTGAACAATTCATAGTAGTTCATGATCGTCACCAGTTTGCCCTGGGAAACGTCGCCCAAGTCGGGGCGCGTGGTCAGATAGAGCGGCGGCGGAAACTCGGGAAGAACATGATCCGGCAAGTCGAAATCTATATCAAACCGGGTCAGATCGCGCTCCTCCTGTTTGTTGATCTCGTCGATCTCAAACTTCGGAAAAACCATTCCACCCTCCGCATGCTTGGGATGAGGTAGCGGGTAAAATCCTTTGGGGAAGAGGTTTTTGTCGCGGATTTCCTCGGGGCTCATAGCTGCCAGCTTCTCCCATGTCATGCCTTCTGACAGCTTGACGCGAACCCCCTCTTGCACCGCTTTTCCGCGCGACATCGTGACACCTTGAGCAGGCCGATCGCTCAGATCGTACCGCTCTTTGAGCAGCCCGCCGTGTTCCTTCTCAACCTGGGGCTTCGCTGCACTCAGTCGTGAACGGATAGAATTGAACGATGCGGAGATATCTACCGGCATGTAGCTCGATTTGCCGCGTTGCTCGTGCTGCGCATAGGCGAGGTCTAAGGCCATCAGTACGGCGGCAATCGCCAGCACCGGCCGGAGGCTTCTGCTTGCTCGAAACTTCATATGATGCTCCTTGGGGGGAAAAGCGTTCCGATACAGGGGAAGGTCTTTTTCCGCGCAGCCTGCTAGTGCTTAGTTGCGTAATTTTGCGTAACAAGGATTCGGGGATGCTGGACTCCGGCTAATCGGATTGTTTCTCGCGCGTAGCGCGGAGTGTGCCCTCCCCCTGACCAGGAGGAGGGAAGGGTGGGGGTTGTCTCACGTTCGCTCTCAAATACATGGGCAAAATGGCTATATCCGGAAAAGTTCTTGCGACTCGGGCACTATGCTCGGCCGCCGGCAGACTACCCCCAACCTAACCCATTCGTCGCTGGCGCTCCTCAGTGCAGGCTCTCCTCTTCCCTGGTCAGGGGGAGGGATTCAGATGCAGCCTCAATGTAACCATAATTTACGCAAGTAAGTACTAGGGGTGGTCCAATTTGTTCAACAGCGCCTCGACAATGGTTCTGTGGCGCGGCATGCCGACTTGGTTGTAAGTATCGCGGGCCTGTGTTAGCAGCGCACGGGCGTATTCGTGATCGCTCGATTCGTCACGCTCGATGAGCATCGCGCCATAAAAGCGGCGGACCTCTGCCAGCTCGACCACATATGGAAAATCCTGCGCTTGGCGTAAAGCTATCTGAAAGTGTTGTTCCGCAGCGTTCCATTGCCGCGCCGCCGCATTAGCAACGCCGGCGATTGTTTGTGGAAAGCGCGAGATGAATGCGAGGCAAACCGTTCCGGTGGCAATGAGTCCGCGCACGCGCGGGTAAAGCGCGGCCGCCTGCCCGCGCTCGCCAAGTACAACGAGGCCCTCGATTACCAGTAACAGCATTGCCCACGAACCGTAGGTGTTGGCTTCGCGGGCGCGCGCCAGCTTTTCAGAGTGCTGGCGGAGAAGCGCGAACGCGCCGTCCCGGTCACCCGCGTACGCCTTTTGACGGAACAGCGTTCCAATATTGAGCGCTCGCATAACATGCGGCGCTTGAGGCCGGCACGCCTCCTCAGCGTGCTTCAGACCCTTGTCCCAGTTTCCGCGCAAGAATTCTGCCACGCTCAATTGCGTGTGCGACAGAGCGACGAACACGTCGAGTCCGGCTGCCCGGTTCGCATCAAGATCCTGCTGCAGCTTATCTTCGAGTTGGATGAGGTCGGGCTGCTTGCCAAACTCGGCCCAAGCCCCTAACCGATGACAATACGACAAAGCTGCAACATGGCCGATCCTGGTCGCCAGCGGCTCCAGCTCCTCCCCGACCTTCGCAGCCTCCTGCACCCGGCCGAGATGGTGCAGCGCGCCCTGCGTCCAGCAGAGCCGCTGCGCGCGAGGCCAGGGACCGCTTCCCGGCGCTGCCAATTCCGCACTCTCGCGCGAGTCTTCGAGCCCCTCGCGTAAGCGGAGAAAGAAAAAATTGAACTGCAATCGGAAGGCGAGAATGGCGCCCCTGAGACCGCGGTCGGAAAGCTCTTCAGCTACCGCCAACCCCGTTTTGAACGCTTCTTGCGCCGCCTGATAATCTCCCTCGACCGCTTTGCTGAGGCCGAGAGTGGCCAGCAAGAGCGCCCGGTCACCGCTGATCGCTCCTTCGAGCCGGCTCAGCCCGCGCGCAGCTATTTCACCCGCTTCGCGCCAATGACCGGCCCAAGTGAAGCCCTGAGCGATTCTGAAACACACCTTGCCGATGGCCTCGCGGTCACCCTGGGCGGTAAAGATGCTAAGTGCCTCCTCCCAGCGGAGGTGCGCGTTCTCCCACCTGCCCAGACCGCGTTCAGCGATTGCCGTGCTATAGAGCAGTTCCGCTCGCCGGCGCAAATCGTTTTCGTCAACCCGGGACAGCGCCGATTCGAAATGAATGAGGGCCGCCTCATACCCACCCGCCTCCACCGCCGCACGGCCTGCCAGAGTGAGGAAGTCGCCGGTCCTTTGCCGGTTGGCAGCCGAGCCGGCGTGGACCAGGTGAAGCGCGATTTCAGCGACACGGTCGTTGTTTACGCTCGCATCGACTTTTTCAAGCGCGTCAGCCACGCGCAGGTGCAATCGTTGACGCCGCGGCAGCGAGATATCAGCTAGTAAGGTTTGGCGAACGATCTCGTGCGCGAAGCGGAAGGGCGCCTCTGGTCCCTCGGAACTGGAGATAATCAGCCCCATTCGCTGCGCCTGCTCAACCGAAGTCAGGAGATCGTCAATGTCGATATCGCTGAGGAGGGCCTCCAGCAGCTTGAAGCTGAAGCTGCGGCCGATGACCGCCGCGGCCGTCAAAACATGCTTGGCGGCCGGCCCCAGCCGTTCGAGCCGGCGGCTGACGATAAGCCGTACTCTGTCGGGCACCTCGGTCTCGCCTAGCTTGATGTCATGGCGGAACCCGCCCGACGGATCGAAAATTTTTTTCTCTTCGGCCAGATGTTTATACAGTTCTTCGACGAAAAACGGATTTCCCTGCGTCTCCTCAAAAACCAGTTTGACGAACTGCTCGGGCGGCTCGCGACGGCTCAAGTCACGCAGCATCACCGCAACGTCGCGATCAGCAAGAGCCTGCAGCCGGATTGGACTTAGACCCGTGCGATAGAGTTCCTCGAGCGTTCTCTTCAGTGCCGGCGTGATGTCCACCTCGGCGTCGCGATAGGTCGCGACGATCACAATAGGGAACCGGGCGACCCGATTGGCCAGATGCATCAATAGGGCGAGACTGGGCTCGTCGGCCCAATGGAGATCGTCGAGCACCAGGAACAGCGGCACTCGGCGCGCCACTCGTATGAGGGTCTCGGAAACTACCTGAAAAAGGTAACGGCGGGTCTCCTGCGGCGGCAGCTCCGCCGGCGGCGGAATATCCGGGAACAGGCGGCGCAGGCGCGGCGCGATCTGCGCCAATTCGACTGCATTGTCGGCAATCGCGGCGCGAAACTCTTCGACCCCTGGCGTCTCGCGCAGCGCCATCTCGATGATTTCCTCAAATGGCAGGTACGGACGTAAGACCTCCCTTTCGTAGCAATGTCCCATCAGGAATCCGAAGCCACAGCCGGACGCATAATGCGCCGCTTCCAGCGCCAGCCGGGTTTTGCCGACACCGGGTCCACCACCGAGCAGGACTATCGAGCCGAGGCTATCCAGTGCGGAATGCACGAGCTCGCGCAAATGGGTGAATTCAGCTTCTCGGCCGGCGAACGAAGTCCCAAGAGGTAGGGCAACCGAAGGACCCAGCAGCTCTGCTGTCGCCCCGATGTCCGGCGTTTTGCCTGGAACCGATACAGGGGTCGATGAGCGCTGCAATTGAGATTGCGTTGCTCCGCGGTTGGTAATTGTCGCGCCGAACTGCCAATCGATGGCGAAATTGCGGTCGGGAGTATAAGAGCGCAGTCTTGATGGCTTTTTTGGCTCGCTGCCGCGCTCGCTCCGTGGCCGACGCGGCGCGGCGATTGCGGCCGCCAAGGCCGACGGCCCGTGATAGTTCGGCCGCGAGCGTCTCGATTTCTTCTTCGATCTGGCCGGCGCGTTCAGTATTTCCGAGTTCGGTTGCGTCCTCCAACTCCTCATGAAGCTCGATAAGCCGCGCTTTATAGGATGCCTTGGCCTGCTCATCGAGCATCTCGCCGGCGTCGCTCAGACCACCAACATGAATTCCCGAGGCCTCAAGTTCCTTCGGGTTCATCGTTAACGCGCCGGCAGTTCGTGCACGATCTGGTGGCGAGGGCCCGAAATCTTCGGTTCCTTCTCCCAGGTCGAGCACATGGAACTCCATTACCGGATGATGCAACAAAAAAGCTATATAGGAGAGGCCCTTGGAGTGCTTGAAGCGGAAGACCTTCTCACCGTAACCGATAGTCCAATACTCGCCCTCCTTACGAAAAACACCTTTCTCGAGCGGACCGCTATCATGCAGGGTGTCCGCCGGGATCTTCGAACCGGGATTAAAACTGTTTATCTCCGATGGCATGGGAACGATCGCAAAGGGGATAACGCGCTCGCAAAGGAATTATATTAACATCCTGAAAGGGCCATGCCCACGAGCGGGCATGGCGTGCGGCCGCCACTCGATTCGACTGCTGGCCAAGCTCGCCGTCAGATATCGACCCTTCTCGCGTACCAGCCTTCTTGATGTTTTTGAGGTTAAAGACGAAAGCGCGGTTGCATTCATTCCCGCGCGCGGCTGCAGCGCGAAGAATCCCGTTCATTCATCACCGCTGCACCAGGCTTTATCGCGGCTGTACTTTAGTCCAGCCATTCGCCACTATCTGTCGGGACCGGGATTAATGCTAATCGCAATCACCGTCGCGATCGTGCTTTCTGTGACAGCGCTGGCGCTGCTCGTCCTCGAGCTTGTGCTTGGAGCGGATGTTGTTGAAGAAGCAATAGTGCGTTCTGTGAAAGCAGTGCCGCTGGCTGTCTATCGACTCGTATTGGGGCGCCGCCTGCGAGATACTCTGGTGGAGAGCCCGCTGCAGGCAAGCGAAGCTTGTCCGGAGCCATTGGTCGTCGAACGGCGGACTGTATGGGACGTGCTTCGATTCGTTTCCGGGCCGCTGCCACTTTCAATCGCGCTGCATGTCGCCGTGCTGCTGGCGATCCTCTGGAGTGTCCACTTCGAGCAGGGGCGTAATTTGATCACCGTCAACTTTCAGGCCGGTGGTGGCGGCGGCGGTACCCAGGAGTTGAAGCAGCTCGAGGTGCCGGAAATGCCCATGCCGGAAATGGCGTTGCCGATGCCGATCGAACGGCCAATTGTCGCGCAGCACAGTACCCAGGCGATTAGCGAAGCGACGCATTACGTGCGTTCTGCTGGTGGCGGAATCGGGATCGGGCGCGGGGGTGGGATCGGTTCGGGCTATGGGCGCGGAATCGGCGCCGGCTTCGGTGGCTTTATCGGCGGGCTCAGGCGCAGTGGGCTCGACGTCGCACTGGTGATCGATGGCACCGGTTCAATGAAGCGCATCATCGACGACGTCAAGGGCAAGATGAGGCTGCTCATCCAGGCAATTCATCGGCTGGTGCCGACGACCCGCATGGGCGTCGTCGTGTTTGGCGGCCGCGGCGAAGCAATCCAGATACAGCCGTTGACAATTTCGCCTGACACCCTGCTCTATTTCCTTAACAACATCCAGGCCCAGAATGGCGGCGCCTGGCAGGAAGACACGTTGGGCGCCGTTCGCACCGCGGTGGACCGGCTGGCTTGGCGGCCGCAAGCCAAGAAAGTCATCATTTTAGTTGGTGACACTCCTCCGTTCGACGAGGACAAGGAACCCACACTCGACGAAGTCCGCAAGCTGCGCGCTGAAAATGGAATTTTCAATACGGTGGACGTGACTGTCGAGGAGCACGAGCGTTTTATCCAGGAGTATTACCGGATGATTGGTCAAACGCCGCCTCGGAACGCTGCGATGCCCAGTTTCTATGGCGAAACCCAGCGCGCGTATCAGGATATGGCGGCGGCAGGTGGCGGCCAGTGGCGCAGCTTGACCAAGGACCAACAAATCAATCAGCAAGTGTTGATTCTCGCCTTCGGCTCCCAGTGGCAGACGGAAGTAGCCGCGTTCGGCCGCGGCCTCACCACAGGCCAAGCGGAGAGTGACCCTTGATCACCGGCTCGCCTCAACCGTTTTAGGTGAATCTCCATCGCTCGCCGCGCTCCGAGCCGCCTCCAGCGCGACCCGGCTGTGGAAACGGCCATAGCCGAAATAAATGACGAATCCCGCTGCCATCCAGACGAAGAAGCGCAGCCAAGTCACTGCTCCGAGTCCGAACATCATCAGGATGCACGAAGCAGCGCCGAGGATCGGGACGATTGGCACCAGCGGAGTTCTGAATGGACGTCTCACCTGGGGCTCGACATGACGCAGAATCCAGATGCCCACGCATACGAGTACGAAGGCAAACAAAGTTCCGATATTCGTCAACTCCGCAATCTCATTGATCGGCACCAAACCCGCGGTTAGACCGACAGCGACGCCCGTCAGCACCGTCGGGATTGATGGCGTCTTGAACTTCGGGTGCACTCGGCTGAAGATCGGCGGCAGTAACCCGTCACGAGAGATGGCATAGAAGATCCGAGATTGTCCGAGCAATAGCACCAGCAGCACCGACGTTAGCCCCGCCACCGCCCCAGCCGAAATTATCCCCGCGGCGAAGTTGAGCCCCCGGGAGACGAACGCGTTCGCGAGCGGCGCATTGATATCGATTTGCTTCATCGGCACCATTCCGGTCAGCACTGCCGCAACCGCGATATACAGGACGGTGCAGACGCCCAGCGACGCCAGAATTCCGATTGGTAGCGCCCGCTGCGGATCAACTACTTCTTCGGCAGCGGTCGAGACTGCATCGAACCCGATATAAGCGAAAAAGATATAAGCCGCGCCGCGCAACACTCCGCCCCAGCCGAGCGGCAGGAACGGCGACCAGTTTGCCGGACGCACGAAGAAACTGCCGATGGCGATTACCACCAGCACCGCGAACAGCTTTATCGCCACGATTATTGCATTGACGCGGGCGCTTTCCTGCACCCCGACGTAGAGAACTGCGGTGACCACGAGAACGATAAGCAGCGCCGGCAGATTAATGATTGCGCCCGGGGCACCGCCGGGCGAATGCGTCAGCGCTTGCGGAATATGAATTCCGAAACCGTTGAGAATCACTGTCAGGTAATGCGACCAGCCGGCCGCCACTGCCGCACTTGCGACCGCATACTCCAGCACCAAGTCCCACCCGATGATCCATCCGACCAGTTCACCCATGGTCGCATAGGAGTACGAATAGGCGCTGCCGGCGATCGGAATCATCGCGGCAAACTCGGCGTAGCACAGCGCCGCCATAGCGCAGGCGAATCCCGCCAGCACGAACGACAACACCAGACCCGGACCGGCATACGACGCGCCGACTCCGGTCAGCACAAAAATCCCAGCGCCAATAATCGCCCCAATCCCGAGCAACGTCAGATTGAGCGTACCGAGAGCGCGCTTTAACCCTCCAGCATGCGGCCCCGCTTCGGCGAGTAGCGTCGCGGTCGGCTTGCGCCGAAAGATTTGTTGTTTCATTGCAGCCATCGCGCTGCCCCACTCTGCCGGCGGCGACTTGGGCGTCCTATACCTGATACGCACACGACTGGTCAGAGGTTCGTAAGCGCGTATCCGGCACATCCACCGAGTGACAACGCGGTAGCAAAGATCGGCCAGGTCGGCGCAATCTGCAGGTAAATCAGCGACATCAGGGCGAAGACACTTGCCAGCAGGCTTAGCATAAACTCCTGGCGGCGCTGGGAGCGCAGATGTTTTGCCAGCATTTGACGTTGATACTCGCTGCTCCGCCGGGAGCGAAGGTTGAGAAACCAGGCAGTCGCCGAAAGCGCGACGAATCCGGCGATCCGCTCGGTGTAACTCCCGTACTGTTTAATTGGGGTCAAGCAGACGATCGCGCCGAGTTGAATGACTAGCGCCAGTGAGCGAAGGACCAAATAGGACAACCGAGCCTGTGCGATACTCCTCATCGACTCCCCCCAGAACCTGCGGACTGCGAAGCCGCAGTTCAGCCGGATCGGCGGTGCGAGTCAATAGTGGTGGTAAAATCAACGGAAGATGCGCGCACTGGCGTGGATCTCTTCGCGTAGAACTCCCTCAGAGGCAAACGGCCGCACCGCCTCGGCGAGAGCTTGTTCGAATTCTGCCAGCCTCTCACCCAGCACCTGAGGCGACGTCGTAGAGCGCGAATGAGACCGCCTGACCACTTCGTCGATAGTGACGGAGTGCGTCGTGATCACCACAATTCGTTCCACGAAGTGAAAACGGGAGCCGCTGAACCGCTGCTCCGCATCGGCCGAATAGCGCTCCTCGCCACGATGGTCAACCCAGCGATTTCTGACTTCGTTGTAAGATTCCAGCCATGGATTACTCGGTCCCGGCGGCGGCGATGCGCCGCAGACGAGGATCGTCCCGCCCTTCACTACCATACGTTCGAGCGCATGCAGGGTGGCCTCCGGCTCCATCCAATGGAGCGCGCGGCCAATCGTAACGATATCGAATCCTTCAATCGTCTCCGGCAGATGCTCGATTCGTGCCGCGATCAGCTTCAACATCACTCCCGCTTCCGCAGCTTGCTCGCGCGCCGCTTCAAGCATTACTGGTTCCGGATCGATCCCGGTGCACGAGCCAACATAGCTGGAGAAGCCAATTGCCAATGGCGCCGGACCGCAGCCGATGTCGGCGAGGCATTCGCGCCCGGTAAAATGCAGCCTGTTCGCGATGGTCTCGAAGAAAGCAGGCGGGTACGGCTCCCGATATTGGCTATAGTAAGGAACGGTGGTGGCGAATCGTCCCATGGTGTCGTCTCGCTCCTGTCCTTAGCCCGGCGCGCTTGAAACCCCATTACTGCCAACAAATGGATTCCGCGCACACGATGACTTTTAGATCCCCCTGTCGCCGAACCCACCTCTAGCAGGGTGCGTAACGCCTTTTTCCGCAGCCTGCTAGTATGGCGGACGTCATTCTGAGCCGAAGGCGAAGAATCTCGCGGCCGCCATTTTTGCGGCCGTGATTATTCTTTCTTTGTGTGCGCAGCAAATCACGCGGCAAAAGAATGCCGCGCGAGATCCTTCGACACGGCTCGCGTTGCTCGCCGGCTCAGGATGACAGCCCGCCTTTACGCAACTTATTAGTGGGACACCACACTGTGCGTTACCACTTTCGGGCATCAAAAGCGGCACCTTTCCCGGTTGTCACTAATTTTCCAGCGCTAGAGAATCACGGAGATCCTAGCCGCGTTCGATCTTGAGAGCATCGGATAGCCCTAGGTCTTCGATTGCCTGTTTCAGATCGCTGATCAACTGCTGGGCCTCTGCACCCTCTAATTCGAGCGTGAAGCTCAGGCCAAGCTTCAAATTGATCCCTGCCTTCAGCTTCGGGATGAGTTTCGTTCCCAGGCGATTCCATACCTCGGGTGGGACAGCGCCCACGATCCGAATCTGCTGTTTTCCCGCGCTCGCAGGCACAACCTCCACCGGTGCCTGAGGAGGGACGGGCTCCGTTGTCGTGCCGTCAGGACCATCGCCACCGAGCACACTTGGCATCTCGGCGCCTAATTTCAGCGCCTTAGCCTTCGCGCCACTGAGCAGATAAACGTCGGCATCGAATGCCACTTCGTCGGGACGCATCGGCTCTTTGAACCAGATCCTCGAAAACCCGGTTGCTGGGTCGCCGCCCGATGCGAGCCCGAATTCGCCCTTAATCACAAACTCGGGAATCCGCTCACGCAGGCACTGGTCGGGATCTACTAACCTATCGAGCGATCCATCAAGAAACGCTTGCCTCAGACTCTTGAGCGGCCATGCTCCCGATTCCTTGAACGCTTGCGGCCACCTGCGATCCAAGTAACCAGCTCCGACGGATGCATTGAGTAGCGATTGCGACGTCATTGCCGCCAAAATACGTCCGCATAGCGACTTACCCGAACTCGAATGGCCCGCGCCTAGATCGATGACGCGGATTCCGTCCGCCTCCTTTCCGTCGTACAGCGCGAGATACCGATAGCTCGCCCACACCTCGTCTCTCGCGTCACTCTCCGCGTCGCGCAGCTTGCTGCGAATGTCGTCTTTCTCTGCAGTATCGAAGTCGCCCGCTAGCGCGCCGCTTCCGATCTCTGTTTGGACACGCTGCCACGCGAGCCAATTCTCGATTTTGTCGCGCAGCTCGCGGCCCGGCTTCCTCGCGCTCCATACTAATGATGCGGGATACAGCCGCGGCGATTTACCGCGCACTTTCGTCCACTCCGCGACGATGCCGCGTAAAGCTCCATCGTCGTTCCATTCCTGCGCCGGATCGATAACCACCACCCGCAGCCGCGGCGAATCCTCCACCGCGCTGCTGTCCGGCGGGAACGGCTCGACCGGAACATTCGCGTCGCGCTCGAACTCCTTGCGCACCAGCGTCCTGGCCGCCTTCTTGACTTCGTCTTCATCGAGCGAGGCGCGCCGATCGCTCACCACCTTCTTGAGCGTCGGCTTGAACCCGAAGCGGAAGCCGTCGGTGCCGGCCTTGCGGATGTAGAATCCTTTGGTCTCCAGCGTATGCGCCGCGTTGTCGATCGAGGTGGTATCGATTTCAGGTTCTCCTAGCGCAAAGCGAAGCTCAGGCAGATGCGCGGTCTGATCGCTCTGCCCGCCCGACGACTCGAACAGGATTGCCGTCCCCACTCTCCGATGGATATCCTTCAGCGGTCCCTTCGCCGTGTCCGCGTCGAGCGCCGCAGCTTTGTTCTGCTCGCCCGCGATATCGCTGTCGATACCCGGATCGAGACGCATTTCTCCCAACTGGCCCAACACCACGGCGCGGAACGACGGCACGTCGAGCGGCGCCGAGCCCAGCGTGATCAGCGCTTCGCGCCGCGCCTCCCGATGCTCCTTGCTGAAGACCACCGAGATCCACTGCGCGAACATCGCCAGCGTCCCACGCGTCTGTTGGAACTGTGACAACGATCGCCATTTCCGCTGGAACACCGTCAGCGTCGCGGGATGAAATGGATAACAAGCTTCGAAACGCGAGCGCAGGTAGTCGCGCGCCTTCACCTCGGTCGCCGCGCTGTCCACTGCGGTCCACTCCGGCGGCAGTTCCGCGCGATGCTCGAAGCACCAATTCGAGTACGCCAGGGCGACGGTTCTGCGTTCGCTCCCCTTGCCGATATCATCGAACAGCCTGCGCCGTACCACCTCGCCGATCTCACCTTCATCGTTAACCAGCAAATCTCTCGCGACCCGCTTGACGACCTTGGTGATTCGCTCCTGCCATTTCGCGTCGTAGTCGGTCATCTCGACCTGGCTGCGCGGCAGGCTGATCACCGCCGCGCTCCGGGTCGTACCAGTCATGGCCACCGTCAGGTTCTGGATGAATGCGTGGAAGCTGTCCGCCTTGTCGCGATAACGGTTGAGGTAGTTCAGAACCTCGTCGAACAGAATCAGCACCGAGCCGCCCGCCTTCTCAACGATGCGTCCGATAGCTTCCGTTCCCGGCGGCGTCGTGCGGGCTTCAACCCCGAGCGCCGTCACTCCGGCATCGCCGGCCAACTGGCGCGCGAAGTCGATCCATGGAGTCTCGCGGCCCTCGGTCGGATCCCATGCGTTGCCGACGAAGATCGCTACCTTCGAAGTCGGGAGCTGAGGCAGTCCGGCGTTTCTCAGTAACGCCTGAACGCCGGGGTCTTTGGCCGATTCTCTGGAATTGCGGATCAGATGATATAGCGCGGTCAGCGTATGCGTCTTGCCGCCGCCGAATTGCGTGACGAGAGTGAGAACCGGAGCGGCGTTCGCGGTCTCGCCCGATAGGCGCCGAAGCACCATTTCGGCGTGTTCGTTCAGTGCGCGGGTGAAACAGGTGCGCGCGAAAAATTTGGCCGGCTCTTTATAGTCGTCGGGCGCGTTGCCGGCCGCAACCTGTTCGAGCGCGATGGCGAATTCGTCGGGATTGAACGATCGCCCCTCTCGAACCTCAGCTCGCGGCTGAACTGATTTATACCAGGGTTCCATCGTTACGGAAGGTCCGTTGGCCGGTACGTTGTGAGCCAACCGATGCGTTCGAAATCACGATCGCTCGTGTCCAGACTATCGATTGATTGTTCCTGAGCCGCAGCCGCAATCAATGAATCATTGGTAAGCAGGCCGTGTGCGGATCTCAAGCGGTGCGCGCGGCGCGCGCGAGCCTCGGCGAGCCCTAAGACAGTGATGTTAAGGTCGAATGTCTGCTCGATCCGCGTCCAATAGCTCGTCAAACGGGTGATTTCCGCCGCCTTTGACCGAAGCACGGCAGCCGAGATCCTATCGATCACTCCGCGTTCAAGGGCCTCGAGCAGCATCAGCCTGTGACAGACCTCATTTACCACTTCGACTGTCGTGACTGCGGCCAAGTCACCGTTCTGAGAACGCTCAAGCGTTTGCTGGCATTGGAGAGAGCGTCCGGTGAAAGCATAGATGAAGATGTTGGAGTCGAGCAGGATCCTTGTGCCTGCCCCAAGCGCTACGAGCGGTTGGACCGCCATTATTACATGTACTCAAGGTCTTTGTCTTCGGCGCCCCTGATGATGGTTTCGGTATCAAGCCGCTTGAAGGTTTCGTTCCCGATCGCAAACAGTTCCTGCAGCGTTCGCTTGCCTCGGGCAATTCGTTCGTGCTGCTTCGCGGAAGGCCGGTCCTTTCTGGAAGGTTCCAGCTTCTGCTTGGCCCGGAGCTTTGCAGGAGTCGAGCGCTTTCCCGCCAAGGTTTTGGATCCGCTGCGTTTCACTATTCATCTCCTGAGCGCAACTAAAGAGAGTACCGGCGCTTATATATCCTCAGGCTCCTTGGACTGGGCGATCCACTTCCACGTTTCGTCATCGATGTTCTTGAAGGTTGAAGCGATCTCGACCGCTTTCTTCCAGGCTCTTTCGGCGCGTGCGATGCGCTCCGCCCGTCCCTTTTCCGTGAAATGCTGCCGGAGCTGCGCGGCGAGCTTCGGGCTTACCCCAGCGAAGGGATCTCGCGCGGTCGACCGCGGTTTCGCCGTCGTGGGTTTCTTCGATACGCGCCTCGGGGGTCGTTTTGTTCGCGCGGTACTCATCGTTCGATCCTCGCGTTCAGAGTCTACCTTGATCCTACCATCTTAGAGCGTGCTGGGGCACAGGGCGCGGCACTCAGACAGCCTCGATAACACGCTTGTAGTCACCGCGCATTGAGCAGTTGAGTCAGGTTAGCTCATCTCGGAGCCGCCAAGAGCATGGCGTCAAGGAGGCGTTTTTCCTTGCTCTCT
>WNFC01004829.1_pt1 | contig 18565 bp, 13 predicted proteins | sample 5400541 | NCBI WGS metagenome assembly WNFC01 (sample SAMN13153342, study PRJNA577476) | soil metagenome | isolation source: 120 cm saprolite under Douglas fir tree site 2 hole 2 replicate 1 | place: USA:California | collected 2015-04-18 | reverse complement strand
GCCGGCGACCTGTACATCTTGCGCGCGAAATCAGCCACCGAGGACGAGGGTGCGCACGCCCAGCGGCTGGTAGTCGAGAGCGCTGTTCGCCTCGGCGCCCAGGTCCTCAGCCCGCAACACAACTCTGCGACGGGGGTCACCGCGCTGAATCGCGCGCTACAGGCGCGTCTGAACCCATCCCAACCGGATAAGCCCGAGGTGCAGACAAGCAGCGAGGTCGTCTTTCGGCTTGGAGATAGGCTTCTTGTCGGCAAGAACAATTACGTGACGTTCTGTTTCAACGGCGAGACGGGCGAGATCGTGGACATCGGGCCAGCATCCCTGACGCTGCGCATGGAGGACGCTCAGGGCGAGCGGCTCGTCGACTACGAACGCGAGGACTGGCCGCAGCTCCAGCTGGCGTATGCCATCACCAGCCACCGCGCCCAGGGCTCTGAGTGGGACAACGTGGTCGTGGTGGTCAGCCAGAGTCACTTCATGATGCTTCAGCGAAATCTCCTGTACACCGCTCTTACGCGAGCCCGGAAACGAGCGGTCATCGTCGTCAGCGGTGGCCTGGAGAACAAGGAGACCGGCCGTATCTTCAAGACCGCACTGGAGGTGGCGGTGGCCAACGATAGGATCGCGCGGCGCTACAGCGGCCTCGCTGAACGGCTGGCTGGAGTAGTGAAGTGAGAGCGAGCGAGCGCCAAGAGCATCCTAGCGGAACACTACGGGGCGCCTTTCGCAGCTCCCCGTCTGCGAAGGCCTTGGCCGACCCACGCGGCCGGCTGCGTGCAACGGCACCGTGATCCGAGCTCACGCTAAACGATGAAACGCGGGCAGGCCCACGGAGCCCGAGCGCCCTCGGGCTGCACTCCCCCATCCGGTCTCGAGACTAGACCAGGCCGCGGCGCTGGATCCGCGCCGGCGATTGCGTCTGGCGCGCTCAATCTCGGCAATTCGCACCTGCTCGCTTGAGTGATAACGCTGCATCGCGGCGGCCGCACGGCAAGTTCGACAACGGCCGTAATGGCCACGACACCCCTTGATTGGCACAAACGCCGTCAGCCGCTTGAGTGCATGGCACTCTGTGCACGTTCTGAACCTCACCGTCACGAGGCGATCGAACTCTGAGTCACTGGTCAGCACCCTGATGGCCACCATCAACGCACCTGCGAGCCTGGCAACAGATTCGGCGGTGGCTGGACGACCCTCAAGGCGGAGAAGCGTTTCACGCGAAATGCCTACTCGGACTGCCAGGTCTGCTTGGGTGAGACCAGCAGCGAGCCGGCAGGCCAACAAGCCGGGGCAACGAATGCGCCCGTTGCTTGTGCGGTGAGGGTTTCGATGTCTTCGAAATACCTGACGCATGGACTAGCAGAACCGGCAGTTCACCGCCGACTCAGGCCGCCAAGTTGGCGCGTCGCATCGGACATTGCCGCCAAGTTGGCCGTCCGCTAGATGGGTCGTACAGTCTGGCACGCAGGTACACCAGTCCGTCCTCCGGATCACGTTGTTCGCCGGTATAGCCAAATGGTTGCGTGCTCGTCCCCTGGGCCAGCAACGGAACCCCGAACTCGTCGCTCTGGTACGTCTGTACAACGGATCCGGTGATGTCGGTGATGGTGCGAACCGAGCCCAATCCGTCGGTGTGGTAGATTTGGATGGCCGCAGTGCTCTTGTCGACCGAGTAGGCTAGGCCGCCAGCCCCCCAGACGTATTTGGGCGCCCCGTCGTCCAATAGAACCGGAAGGCCACCACCGGGCATCCTGCGTTGTCGCCTATTTTCTGGGGCGAACGCCGCGATAGACCTTGCGCGGCTTCACTGCGCAACGAAGCGGACCAACCCACTCCCGTGGTCGTCAACGTGCGGCGTCAGGTTGCCATACTCCTGCCAGTCGAGAGTCACCTGAGCGCAACCCTCGATCCTCAACTCCGTGTCGGTCGCGTCGGCGTCCGCAGGATCGGTAATGATAAGTAGCAACTGCTTGTCGAGTTCGAGCAGGATCTTATGGTCGCGCGCCGCTGACCAGGTGAGCTGATGAAGATTGTCGAGCGGTCGTCCGAACCATCCACGGGGAAGCTCGACGCTCGCGAGCTTCACTCGGGCGAACCAGTCGGTGATGGTCTGCAGAACAACGTGCGTTGCAATCACGGCACCACCCATTCGGGGTTGATGTTTGGAGTATAAATCTGCCTGCCACCTCCAAGGAGTGAGCTTCCGCCCGCCAGTTCTTGCGGCGCTGCGTAGCCTACGAAAACCTCGGTCCCCGCCGGGACGCGGATCGTTGTAACTGACTCGGCGGTGTTGCCCCATGCTGGATTGAGTGCCAAATCGAGCTGGGACTGGAGAGGTCCCGAAGGCGGAGTATCGGTCCAGTACTTGCCCAGGGCGCTCGCACGCCCGCCATATGCACGGTACAAAGTCATGTCCTGCTGCAGCACTTCTTGGGTATACGTGGAGCTGCGGAATGTGCTCGCGACCTGCTCACCGAGCGGACCGGGACCATTGATCGGATTCCATGTGATTGCCCCTTCCGCGATGAGTCCTTCTTCGACTGCGAACTCGGCCTCGACTTCCGCGGCGGCCATCGCTCCCGCTGCCGATAAAGGGGCACCTCCGCCTGAATTCTCGCCTTCGATAGCTCCGACACGAACGGCTTCGCCGAAGGCTGCGATCTGCTGCCCGCAGACTTGACTACTGCATCGCCCAGTGCTGTCTGTGAAGACAGCGGGGTTGTTACCGACGTAGCTGTAACGATTCCAACCTTCGCCGCCTGGCCCACTTTTTCTTGCGGAATCCGCCTGCAGGAATCTGCCAATGGTAGCGTCATACATCCGAGCCCGCAGGTAGATGAGCCCATCTTCGGGGTCGCGCTGTTCGCCTGTGTAGCCGAACGGCTGGGTGCTCGACCCCTGAATCACGGCGGGGCCGCCGAACTCGTCGGTTTGGTAGGTTTGGACGACGCCGCCCGTGTTGTCGGTGAGAGCACGTACCGAGCCGACACCATCCGTGTGGTAGACCTGCGTAGCCGCGGTGGTCTTGTCGACCGAGTACGCCAGTCCACCTGCGCCCCACACGTACTTCCGAGATCCGTCATCGAGCACGATGGGTAGGCTACCGCCGACGTCGTAGACGTAGGTTGTCGTGACGCCACCGACAGTCTTGCTGATGCGCCTACCGTCGCCGTCGTAGACATAGGTGCTCGTCACTCCACCGACAATTGCGCTGGTCAGGCGATTGGCCTGGTCGTAGCTCAACGTGTCCGGGCCGCGCGCCGTCTCATTGCCGTTGGCATTGACCGAGTACGTCGTCGAGCCCGCCGCGGTGATGCGATCGGCGCGGTCGTAGCCGTAGCTGGTAAGCGTGCCATTCAGCGTTTTGGTTAGTCGGTTGCCGAGCGGGTCGTACGTGTAGGTCGTCACGTTCGTGGCCGTGGGCGTTGCCGTCGGCACGTTGGTGCTCGTCGACGTGGCCGTGCTGGTAACTGTCGCGGTACTCGTCGGACTCGGCGTGCTCGTCGCCGTGGCGGTATTGCTCGGAGTGGGTGTCGCGGTGCCCGTGGCCGTCGGCGTGCTCGTCGGCACTGGTGTGCTGGTGCCGGTTGCCGTCGCCGTGGGAGTGCTGGTATTGGTCGGTGTGGGCGTTGGCGTGCTCGTCGGCGGGAGTGTATTCGTCGGCGTCGGCGTGATCGTGGGCGTGCTGGTGCGCGTTGCCGTGCGGGTGGGCGTGGGCGTCGGTGTCGATTTGGCGTTGGGCGCAGCTGGCAGCTCCGGAGCCAAAGGCGCACCAGCGCCCGTGGCCGCCGCCGGCGCGCTCAAGCGGCTGGCGGGTGCCATGCCGCCGCCGGCCACGCCGCCACCACTGGCGCTGGTGAGCCGGTACAGCTTGTCGTAGCCATAGCTCAGGCTCTGCTGGACGGGACCGCCGCTGCCAACCTGCGCCAGGGTCTCATTCAATGCCGTACGGTTGCCGGCGACATCCAGCGTGTAGGTGTGTTGGCTGATGATGCTGGTCCCGAGCTGGTTCGAGACCTGCGTCAACCGCCGCGCATCGTCATAGCTGAACTGGGCTGTCGTGGTGTTGGCATTGTTGATCGTGTCCAGCAGACCATCGGCGAAGTACGTGTAGCCGGTCGAGTGGCTCGCCCAATCCAGCAGTGATTGCAGTCGGCTTGCCTTATCGAAGGTGTAGCTCACCGCGGTGCCGTCTGGATAGATGAGCTTGGTACGGTTGCCATCCAGGTCATAGCGGTAGCCGATCGTCTGTGGACCCGGGCTACTCACGCTGACCAGCCGGTCCAACTCGTCATAGCTATAGGTCGTCGGGCCGCTGCCGTCACCCATCGTCGACCGATTGCCGTTGGCGTCGTAGCCATAGCTGACGTTCGGCGTCGCACCGTCGCTGTAGGTGATGCCCGTCAGGCGATTGACCGCGTCGTTCGCAAACGTCGTGGTCTGGCCGAGCGGATCCACCAGCGTCTGACGGTTGCTGTCCAGGTCGTAGCTGGTCTGGGTGATCAGCGTCTGGCTTGCGGTGGAGCCGTTGGGCGTGCTCGGCCAGCCGGCCTGGGGATACTGGGTTTCCTTGCGAACCCGATTCAGTCCGTCATACGCATAGTCGGCGACGGACTCGTAGGTGCTATTGCCCGCCGCACGATCCACACGGGCGAGATTGCCGAGATTGTCGTACTGGTAGCTGGTGACGATCTTGGCGTCGCCATTCGGGTCCGCTTGGGTGGCACTCTGGTCGACTTCGCTCAGGCTGTCACGCACGTCGTACTGGTAGCGCGTGATCTGCCCGTTCGCATCGGTCACACTCAAGCGGTTACCGACGGCATCGAACTGAGCCGCGGTAGCCAACGTCGCTCCACCGGGGCTGGGTGCTGGTGCACTCGCCTGAGTCAGGCGGTCCTCGTTGTCGTAGACAAAGCTCCACGTGTGATCGGTTGGCGAGGCACCGCTCGCGTTGCCGAGCGGGTCGACGAGCGACAAGCGTCGCCCCCCGGCGTCGTAGGTGTACGTCGTCTTGTTCCCAAGCGGATCTGTCACACTCTGCAGCAGCCCCGCTTCACTGCCCGAACCGAAGTAGCCCAGGGTGGTCGCGTAGTTATAGTCCGGACTTCCGCCGGTGTTGCCGCGCGGTGGGATGGTCCGCGTCACTAACCCTGGATTGCTGCTGTCGCCATATTCGAATTTGGTGATGGCCGTTTGAATAGCTTGCGTTTCAGGATCGGTGTACTTGCGCGTGACTGACAGCAGCTCAGCTCCGAAGGTGGTGTCGTAGGCGAGGTCCGTAACATACAGCCCGCTGCTGTTGACGGCTCCGCTCAGGTTGGTGGCGCATGTGACGGCACCGCTGTTGGTGATGCCTTTCGGGCTGATCGATTCGACGACATTGTTCCTGGTGTCGTACTTGATCAGCGTGACCAGTGGGTTGCCGCCGGACGGTGCGGGCGCAATCACGCGCGTCAGATTGCCTAGACTGGTCGCGACCGGGTTCCCCGCGTAGTCAACGTCGTAACAGAAGCTGGTCGTATTGCCGCGCCCGTCGGTGGCGCTGCTGCGGAAGCCATTGGCGGCATAGCCATAGCTTTCGGTGAAGCTTTCGCCGCCCACGCTGCTGGGTGTAGTCACCCGCTGGACCAGCCGATTCTGGCCATCGTACGTAGCGACAACTGTCATCATGTTGCCGTCGAAAGAGTTGGCCGGGTTGGTCACCGTCGTCGCCGTACATGGCCCCGTGACGGTGGCCGGGCAGCTGACGGACGCGTTGTACGGATTGATCGTGGTCTGCTGTCCGGTGGTCAGTCCACGCGCATCCTCCTGCCAGTCGACTCGCCCGTTGGTGTCGTAGTGATTGGTGACGGCGACATGGCCGTTTGCGTCTGTGACGCTCACGAGCCGCTGGCTGGTTCCATCGTAGGTGTAGGTCGTGGCCTTGCCATTGCGGTCGGTGACGGTCTGCAGTCGGCCGAAGCAGTCGTAGGCGTATTGCACGCCATGGCCCAGAAAATCCTGGACGGCGGTCAGTTCCCAGAACAGTGGCGTCGGACAATTCGCGGGCGCCTGCTGGGAATAGGTGAGCGTAAGCGAGTTGCGTCCGGCAGGATCACTGATCTGCGAGAGATTGAGATTGGCGTCGTACGTAAGCTGCGACTGGTTTCCGTAGCGGTCACTCACCTTGGTGAGCTTGCCGGCTGCGTCGAAGCTCCATGAACTCTGGTCTGCTTCGGTGAGCGTATACGTGCCGCCAGTGTTGACCAGCTGAGCTGACACGGCCGGAGGCGGCGCGTAGCTTCCAGTTGAGGCGTTGTATTGATAGCGGTCGCTGCGGCCATTGGGCCGCTCGACCACGACGTCGTTGGGATGGCTCGCGTCGCCCGGGTTGTACAGTCGTGCCGCGTAATTGTGCGTCCAGCCGGGACCGAGCGACGTGAATCGCGTATCAATGCTGTTGTACGCGCGAACGAAACTTGGGACGGGGCCGCGGCCCCGTTCAGCCACATCGGTACGCTGATAGGCATAGCTACCGTTGAAGGTGTCGACCGGGTCGGACGTGTCGTAGCGGAACTGTGCACTGGCGTCTGAGGTAGGCAACGTCCCAAGAGAATTCAGCGACGGTGTTTGCTGCAACACTACCGTCCACGTGACCGTGACGTCAGGTACCGTTCTGTGCGCTAGCCCGAAGAATTGCGCGCCACTCGTGCCGCAGTTCGGGATCGACCAGGTGAAGTTTTGGGTACCGTTGCCGACGTTCCCATTCTGATTGGGGGTGGTGAGGGGGTTATCACTTGGGCACATGAGTCCGATGGCTTCAATCGGACTGCCACCGAAGCACCCTGGCACCACTCCACTTACTGTCGCCTCGAGTGTTGCTTGCCCGGATGCACCCGGCGGAAAGGTGAAGATCGGCGTATATGTCCCGAAAACGAGGCACGCTCCGGGCACGATCGTTTGTCCTGAACCCAGTCCCTGGGCCAGCGAACCACCCGCAACCTGCGCTGCCGCGTTTTGCGGTCTGACCAGGGCCGCTGCGGCTCCCAGGACCGCTGCTGCGCCCAGCGCCAACCCCGCGGCGGGGGCGAGTCCCGGTCGCTGCTGGCCGAACGCCACCGCGGCATCGCCGGCTGCCCGACTGGCCGTACCCCCAGGAGCCAGGACGATCGAAATGAGGATCCACGCGCGCACAATCGCCCTGAGTACTCGGCCACGCCGCCAGGAGTGCATCCAATAACCCACAACGTCTATGGCGGCCGTTGCGGCTGCCATTAGCCTTGCGATCAGCCCTGCCCATTTGATGCCCGAACCCACCGCACGATTCGCATCATCGAAGAGCCGCTGTCCGATGCCGCCAGGGGCGAACAGCATCGAGCAAACGACCCACACGTTCGAGATGGAACGTGCAACGCGTCTGAGCATGGCTCCGCACGGCATGCCGATAACCCCCAATCGAGGTCTGGCGCCACGCGGCGACTCGCACCCCCAACCGCGCCATCGCGAGCGTGCGCTGACTTGTACTCCGGTAGAAAATGTAGCACGTGTCTGTCCAGGCTGCACGCCGCGCGCCGGCTACCAATTCGCCCTCGTCACTGACCGCGCTCTTCCGTATGGAGGCGGCCCTTATCGGCATCGAGTGGCCACTAAGTGGTGGCCTCGTCGAACCAACATCTTGCCGTCCCATCAGGCAGGGGGTCATGCCGGTGGGTGCATTTCTCGGACGCTTTTGGGGATGACCGTAGCTGGATCCATTTGGTCCCGTGTTCGTGGTGTTGGCCACGTTCTCGTACGGCTCCAGCGGCGCCGCATCCGCGGGTCGGCGCGCGCAGCTTGCCCGTTTACGCGACAGATAGAGGCTGCTCCTCGAGCCGGCTGGCGGTCATTGCGAGAGGTTCGGCGCGGGCGCGGCGAAAGTCCAACGCCACAGGCGGCCTCCGATTTTGACCTTGGTCTGGTGACCAGGGAAGCGTGAGGCATAGGCCGTCGTGGAGCTGACTGGATGCCTGAGAGAGACCCACCCACGACGCGCGTTCTGGACCTCGTGGCTTGAACTCGCGCTCGGAGAAACTCAATAGTTGTCACGCGACCCACGATCAGGCATCGACGTGATCGTTCTGGACGATCGCGTCCGGCGTCGATTTACTTCTTGCCTGGGCAGTTGGTCAACAATGCTGCGGGCGCATCGACTCCTTGACGTACAGCTCGCCATACAGTACTTCGACCCGATCCTCCAGTTGTTGGATGCGGATGAGTAGTCGGCGTCGTTCGTCGTCGAGCGCGCCCACGCGCTGCCGAAGGGCGTGCACAATGGCGTCTTTTGAAGCATCGGAGGCTCGCTCACCGGGTAGGCGCGCCTTGCGATCTGGCCGACCGCGCAAATGTATGATCCGTTCCTTCACATGAGGCTGCGAATACAGCCAGCCGGTGGAAACTCCACCTACACTCGCTACGCGCCGGAAGCTGATTGGCTCACCAGCACGAAGTAACTTGCGAATCGCCTGGTCGCAGCCACCGCGCCCGCGTCGACTCGGGCAAACCGAACCTCCTGACTGCCGGCCATCGGCGGGCACGTCACCCAACACGTGTTGACGGCCTGACTCAGTTCATTAGCAACGAAACTCGCTGCGGATCACGCTCCGAGCGTAGGTAGCTCAGGCTCTCCCGCAATGCTGCGAGTTGCGGACCTTGCGCCATCACTTCACTGATGCCGCCGACCAAGCCAGTGTTGTTGATAAGCATCACATGCTCGCAACCCTGGTCGGCGTACGGCTTTAGTTCTGTGAGGATCTCATCGACATTTCCCATCATCAGCACTTCCTCAAGCACCTCGAACGGGATCTTCGGCGCAAGCTCCTCCAGCCAGTCCGCACTCAGTGCGTGCGGTATGAGGTCCAGGATGCCTCGATGTTCGCCGCCCAGAGGGTGTTCGAAGCCGTATTTCTTGAAGTATTCGGCCCGCAACACCAGCGCAAGCAGCTTTCCGAGCGGCTCGGCCTCGAACATCTCGCGAACGCGTACGCGGCTCTCGCCCAGCAGGATGAACACGCCGAGCCCAGACTCGGGTTCGGTACGACCTACCGCTTTTGCATGCGCCGCGACGAGCCGTTTGCCTTCGCCGTACTGCTCTGGACCCATGGTCATCGCTCGGGATGCCATCCAACCGTCTGCGTATTGACCGCACAAACGCAGGGTTCGCGGTCCGTTGCCTGCGACCCACAGCCGCGGACGGCCCGCCGAGGACTCGAGCGGCAGCCCGATTCGGCCCGGCCCCGACGGCATGCGGCCGGTATCCAGAATGTGCCGCAGCACTTTGAGGAAACGTTCGAGGGCCGCAACCGGCCGGTCGTACGGATAGTCGAACGGCACCAGGTTCTCGGCTTCACCCGAGCCAATCCCCAGATTGAACCCCCCCTTACACATTTGCTGGAGTGTGAGCGCACTGCGAGCGACGTCGGGAGCGCCGCGGCGAATCCCGTCAGTCACCGCCACCCCGAGCGGCATATCTGTTGTCGGACCGAGCGCTGCACACACGCAGAACGGGTCCAGGAAAGCGTCGGAATCCGGCCGACGCGCAGCGAGGGGCATCTTCCGCCACACCTCTGGATGCCAGGAGCCCAGCAAGTGATCGGCAGTCCACAACGAGTCGGCGCCGATGGCGTGCGCGGTGTCGCGAGCGCGCACGTTCAATTCCCACGGGTACGCCGTGGGCAGCATGATTCCAACCTTCATCGATGGCCTTCTTTATCGCTTCCAGCCGACGGCCATGCACTCGGCAAAGGCGACGGTCGATGTCCCACTTTCGCCCCAAACACGGACTGACTCCGCTATTGCAGACAACTGCTCGCCGGTAAGCCAATCGTGCTGGAGGATTGCCGTGCTCAGTCGGCCTTCACCGAGTATCCGAACGATCGCGGCTGCCACGACGTGCGGGTCCGACATCGCGGGCGCGTATCCCGGCTTGACCTCCACCTCCTGGAAGCCTGCGTGCTGCAACAACGCCGCAAGACGCCGACCGATGGAGGGGTCACCCCCCACGGACCTGAACAGGTAGTCGGTGATCACCTTGTTGTACAGAGCCAGCACCTCGCGATGCGGCCCACCGAACCAATCCCCCTCCTTCTGTGGCTCGCGGGCGGCCAGCATACCACCAGGCTTCAGAGCACGAAATGCAATCCCGAGAGTGGTTAGCGGATCCTTCTGATAGGCGAGAACGCCACTGAAATGCGCCACATCGAAGCTGGCTTCTGGCAGATCGACAGAGTTGATGTCGGCCAACTGAAAGTCCACGTTGGTCAGACCGAGCCGATCAGCGTCGGCGCGTGCGTGCTCAATCGCCGCCTCAAACATATCGAACCCGACCACCTGGCCTGGTGCCAGTATTGCTGCAAATCCGAGGCTCAACGAACCCGCGCCGCAGCCAAAGTCCACCAGGCGCATCCCCGACCGGAGATGTGGCACTACGTGGGAAGCGTCGGCGGGCGCCACGCGGCGATTGAAGAGTTCCGTTGCGGTCGCGCTCTCCCGGTAGACCTGCTGAGCGCTGGCAGGAATAGGCTCGCTTTCAGGAGGCACACTATTTGACTTGGACATGGGAGTCCCTCGATCTGACTTTTTGGTCTACCTGGACTGTTTCGGCAATAAGCAGGCTGGTGGCGCCCACGAGAGGCCTGTGCCTCCATGGCCGCCAGGGATACGCGTGGCGGCCGGCCACGTGCTTCGTGCTCGCAATAGGCTCCATAGCCATTCGAACACGTCGGAGCAGGTCGCGGTTCAGGTCGGGCGAGAAGAGGTGGATCACATTGGCTATCAGGACGATGTCCTGGCCAGCTGGCAACGGGTCGACGATAGAAGTCGTCCGGCACGATGTCCACCGCGCCGCAGCTGCGCTTGGCTTCCAGCCGGTGCCCCCGCCAATCGACGCCACAGCCGGCAGCTCAAAGTGCTGGATGGCGACAAATTCCTCTCGCACGACCGGGGTGAGCGCGTGCTCGCATCGCCTACTGGGGTGGTGATCGACTTGTGCGCAGGCCAGTCGCACGCAGCGCGGGCTCCGTCGAGAACATACCGCACTTGCTTGCGTGCGCCGGTCGTCACGCTGTTGGAGGACGGCTCCAGGAATGAGAGCGTCATCGTCCAGGTTGGCTCACAAGACCTGGTCCGCGGGTTGACCGAGCGCCAGGCGCCCGGCGTACAGCAGTGTCTTATCGGGGGCCAGCGGATGGAATGAGCCGGCGCGCACGTCGCGATAGGCTCGTTCCAGCGGTGAGCGCTTGAAGTACGAGCTGCCTCCTATGGCCTGCATGGCCAGATCGACCACCGCCTGCGCTTCGAGCACCACACAGCGCTTGGCGAGCATGCACACGTTGAGCCGCGCATCGTCGACCGGGTAGTGGAAGTCCTCGCCGAGCTCGTCGAGCGCGCCGAGGAGCGCCCACCAGGCCGTCTTGAGTCTGGCGTCGATCTGACCGACCCCGCGCTGAAGGAGTGCGTCGGTAGCCAGTGCCTGGCCATCAGCGCCGTTGCGGTGGGTCAGACAATGCACCGCCTCATCTCGAGCGGAGGCGGCGATCCCGTAGTAGACCGCCGCCACCGGCAGCGCGAAATGGATCAATGCGCTCCGCAAGATGGGATCGAGATGACCCCATGGCCGTCGGCTGGTGACCTGGGCATCGGCGACGAACACGCCGTCAAGCTGCACGTCATGGCTGGCTGTGCCGCGCATGCCAAGCGTGTCCCACGTCTCAACCACCCGAAATCCGGGGCTGGTGCGCTCGACGCTGATCCCCAAAATGATGCGCCCCTCCTGGGGGTCATCGAAGGCGGCGAAAGTGCCAGCACGTCGGCGATAGGCGCCTCGCTGCAGAAGGGCTTCCTGCCGACAACGCGATAGCCACCGTCCTCACGTGTCGCGGTCGTGGTGGGCCACAGTCCGTCCGCGGCACCACTGCTCATCAACAGCAGGCCATCGGTGGCGACCCGCCGCAGGAGCCCCTCGGCCGCGGCGGCGCCGTTTATCCAGCGATATGTGTTGGCCAGCGTGAGGAACACGTGCATGTTGATCGCCAGGGCGGTCGAGGCGCAGCCACGCGCCAGCGTCGCTTGCGCGTAGCACACCTGACGGAGCGTTGCACCGAGGCCACCGAGCTCAGTCGGCACCGCCAGGGCCGTATAGCGGGAGTCACGTAACGCGCGGAAGTTGTCCTCGACGAAGGTGTTGTCGCGGTCGTGCTCGGTGGCGCGGGCGGCAAACTGCGCGCCGAGCTCCGCGGCGAGTCCGACAAAGCGATCGTCGTCCGGGCGGACCGCGGCCGGGCCGGTTGCGCGGTATGTCTCTGGACCATCGAGCATATACGGCATGATCCACGAACGGACGCCGGCTGCCAATCCTGGATTCCCCTCGGGCCGCCGAGGGTGCAGCTGACGGACATCCGTCAGCAGGGCTTCGACCGAACTACGCCAGCCCGTGGCGGAGGGCGTAGGCGGTGGCTTCTGCCCGTCCCCGCGCGCCAATCTTTTCGTAGACGTGAGTGATGTGTCGCTCGACTGTGGTGACGCTCACGCCCAGACCACGGGCAATCGCCCTGGTCGTTTGACCTGCGGCGATCAGGCGCAGGATCTCTTGCTCGCGTGAGCTGATGGCGCTCACGCCTGTGCTCGGCGTCGACTCGGTCGGCTCTGGTTCGCTCGACGCCGCCAGCGCCTCGGCGACCGCCTCATCGAGCGACAACGCCCGGCCGGCGCCCCACACCGCCGCGTACCTTGCCGCACTCAGCACGGACCGAGCCGCTGCCAGTGCTTCGCCGAGGATGGTCTCCGCCAGCGGGATGGGCGTCACATCCACCAGTTGGCTGAACGCCTCGGTCGCGGCCGCCAGGCGAACTGCCTGCTCGGACTTGCCCATCGCACCGGAGATCACTGCGATCGTGACTAGCGGGTTGTGGATCGTCCATCGCGCCCCGAGATCGCGTAGCGTCATCAAGCTCTCGTGTGCGAGCCTTCGAGCCGTGGCCAGGTCGGCCTGTCGGTAGGCGACCATCGCCAGCAGGTTCAGGCAGATCCCGATGCCTTCGACATACCCCAGCCGACGCCTGATGCTCAAGGATCGTTCGTAGTAGTCGCGCGCCTCCGCGTAGCGCGCCGCGATATGGGCGGCCAGGCCAAGCAGGTGAAGCGCCCACGCGACCAGCCAATCGTCGCTTAGCTCGAGCCCCGCGGCCAGACTCTGTTCAGCCAACCCGCGGGCGGCCGTCGCATCGCCGTCGAAGTAGGCCACTCGGCCCAGCAGTTGGAGAGCCCAGGCAAGCGCCCAGCGATCGCCGGCCTCGCTGGCCATCGCCACGGCTGTTTCGAGATACCCACGAGCGGCGCCCGAGTCGCGCTGGATGTGGGCCAGCAGGCCGGCCCCACAGAGCGCCTTCAGTCGTGCGGCGCTCGAGCGGCCCGTGACCCCCAGCGTCCGATCGAGCCAGCGGCGCCCTTCCGACGTATACCCACGATCCAGCCAGAACCATGCCAGCGCTGCCGAAAGCCGGAGCGCGGTTACGCCGCCACCTTCCGTAGTCAGCCCCCACTCCAGCGCCGCACGGAGGTTGTCGTGCTCGGCCTCGAGCCGGTCTAGCCAGGCACGCTGGTCGGCGCCCCGCAGCTGCAGCTCGGCTTGCTCCGCCACCGCCAGGTAGTAGCCGGCGTGCCACCGCCGCGCGGCCTCGAGCTCGGCCGCTTCGGTGAGCTGCTCGAGGCCGAATTCGCGAATCGTCTCGAACATGTCGACGCGCGTTCCACTATCTGGCCCGCTTCGACGCACGAGAAGGCTCTTGGCGATGAGCGCCTCAACATCCGTGAGCACGCCCTCTGGAGCCACGGGCCATGGGCGGTCGTCCACGCCACTCGCCCCGGCGCACGCCTGGATCGCCTCGAGGGAGGCTCCGCCGAAGAAAACGGCGAGATGGCGGAATACCGCCTGCTCAGACGCAGTCAACAGGTCATAGCTCCACGCAATCGTGGCGCGCAGCGTCTGTTGGCGCTGTGGCAGGTCACGCGCGCCACCACTCAAGAGTTGGAGAGGGGAGGCAGCGCGATGCCAGGGCGGCGCGCCGCCGCTCAGGCGGGCGGCCATTGCTGGGAGCGCCAGGAGTCGGACACGTGCGGCGGCGAGCTCGATGGCCAGTGGCAGTCCATCCAGGTCACGACAGATATCCGCCAGCGCGCCCGCGTCAGCCGCGCTAACCGCGAAGTTAGGATTGACTGCGCGCGCCCGCTCGACGAATAGCCGCGCGGCCTCGAAGCAGAGCAGCGCAGCAACCGGGTCAGTTTCCGTCGCGATCAGCCACGTGGGGTCGGGCACGGCAAGCGGCGGCACCTCGTACTCTTGCTCGCCGGACAGCCGCAGAGGGAATCGGCTCGTGACCAGAATCGTCAGCCGCGGACAGTTGGCGAGTAGTTCCAGGAGCGCCGGGCCGGCTGGTAGGAGCTGCTCGAAATTGTCGAGGATCAGGAGCAGCTGTCGGGCAAGCGTCGGCAGCACCAGGCCGGGTTCGAATACCGAGGCCAGCGCCACGAACACGACCCCATCTTCCAAACGCTCTGCCGCCGTCGTCGCGAGTCTCAGGGCGAGGCGTGTCTTGCCGCTTCCCCCAGGGCCGGTCAGCGTCAGCAGCCGTGACCTGGCCAGCAGCTTCTCGAGATCTGCCAGCTCCCGCGTGCGGCCGACGAAGCTCGTGAGTTCTCGCGGGAGCGCTACTGCAGGTGCGGGCTGCAGTGCTGGGTCCACGCCCTGGCTCAATTGGTGTGCGGCCGCCTTCAGCTGAATACCTTCAGCCCCGGCGAGGCCGAGCGCCTCGATCAGCAATCGCACCGTGCTCGAACGGGGTACTTTGTTCAGCCCGCGCTCGAGATCACTGATCGCGCGCACGCTCAGCCGAGCGCGATCCGCGAGCTCCTCCTGAGTTAGCCCGTGGCTACGACGCTGCTGCCGTAGGAGCTTGGCGAACGACAGGCTGTCCACGACAAGGGCTGTCGCATGCTAACACCCTGAGTCTGCTTACCAATCCAGGGTGCCGTACTTAGCCGGATCCCAGCTTGCGCTGTGCGGGACGGACACCTCGAAGACTCTCGCTGCACGGTTCCGGACCGACTGCAACAACCGACATCACTGGATGCGCTGATTAGCTCATCACCGTGTACTTGGTCCAACCGGGCGATCCGTGTATTGCGGAGTGCCGGCTGCGGGTTTCCGGCCCCGGCCAAGTTTTCAGCCCGTGCATTGTCCGAGGTCCGGACCAGACAGCACAGCAGCATGTACGTAGCCAGGAATCCACATTTCTGCCAGATGGCACCGCTGGTCTATGTGGCCGAAATGTGGGTGTTCTGTCTGGTGCAGTGACCCCCGCAGTTCCACTCTGGGACGTGAAAGAAGGCGCCGGTGCGAATCATCGGTGGGGGCCATCCGCTTTCCGCATTTCGCGGGCGGAATTCGGCGTCACTTTTCACCAAGTGTTCACGAGAGGAGAAACGCAATGAGAGATGCAGGACTCCATCTGCCGGGCGTCCAGGATTTCCAACGAATCCTTGATGGAAAAAACAGCAGCGGACGAGGCCAAGCCATGAAGCCACGGCATGTCGTGATCAATCTTCGATCGCCGAGGCCAATGCTGGCCTGGAGTGCATTGATAGCGATCACGCTCGTGCTTGCCTTGCTACTCCAGGCCCTAGCGGCGAGTGCCCGCATCGCACCGGAGCCGGTTGCGCTCTCCGCTGCGAGTGCCCTCGTCGCACCGGCACCGGTTGCACTGTCCACTGCGTGTCAGGCGGCACTGGCAGCCGGCGACAACGAGCGTGAAAGCTTCCTCGAGCATTCATGCGGCGGAGCAGCCGGCGCCACGTCCGACCACCTCCCGGGCCGGCCCTATTAGCCGAATCCCACGCTGGCAATGCTGGCATCCGTGGGCGGTCGAGCGAGGTCTCGGCCCTGGCGCGATCAGCCCACTCGTCCCACTGAGGCCGTTCCTCTCAGCGCACCACGTTCGGAGGCCGCCGTGGTGGCCAATTCTCGCCATTCCGCGACACCGGTCTGCGATAGACAGTTCCGACGATGGCGATGTTCGGGCTGACAAATAGGGTGCGCCAGAAATTTGATCCCGCGGCAAGGACCGCGGAGAAAGGGGAAACGCGATGATAGTCTCGCCGATCGCAGGACCATCCGCACGAAGCCGTGTCTGGGTCCCATTCGCCGCCGTTGTTGTCCTGATCGTGGCGCTAGCGCCTGTGCGCGCCGGAGCCATGCCGTTGTTTGGCCGTCAACCCGGCGGTGCTTCGATTGAACCCCAGGCCGGCAACTGGCAGACCTGGGTGCTAACTTCGGGCAGCCAGTTTCGACCGGGGCCGCCCCCGGATGCGGCAAACACGCAATCGGAGCTGGACCAGTTACGGGCACTGGCGGAGCAGCGCGACCCCGTAGCGCTCGACCAGATTGCCTTCTGGGATACGGGAGCGCCGTCGTATCGCTGGAATGAGCTGGCGGTCAGTGAAGCGCTGAAGCACAACATGAACAGCAACTACGGAACACGGGCGCTGGCGCTGATGCATGTAGCTCTGTCGGATGCCATGGTCGCCACCTGGGACGCCAAGTATGCGTACCAGCGCCCGCGGCCAAATGAGATTGATCAGTCCCTGACGACGGTTGTGTCAACACCGGCAAGTCCCTCTTATCCGTCCGAGCACGCGGCAGCAGCGGCAGCTGCCTCGGCTGTCCTGGCGTATCTCTTCCCGGATGACGCTCAGCTATTTGCCAGCAAGGCCGATGAGGTCAACCGCTCACGGCTGATGGCGGGGTTACAGTACCCCAGTGACATTGCGGCCGGGCAGGAGCTCGGGCGAACCGTCGGGGCACAAGTAGTTGGCTGGGCCCAGCAAGATGGGTCCGACGTGCAATGGACGGGGACTGTACCAAGCGGGCCGGGTCACTGGAGCGGGACGAGCCCCATCTTGCCACTGGCTGGCACGTGGAAGACCTGGGCACTGACCTCGGGCAGCGAGCTGCGACCCGGCCCACCGCCCGCCTATGACTCACCAGAGGAAGGCGCAGAGCTGGCTGTGCTCAAGGACTTTCAGCGGACACCCAAGACTAACGCGGACGCGTTCTTCTGGGAATACGCCTCGGGTGGCACTCGGAACTACTGGTTCTGGAACGAACAGACAAATAAAAAGATCCTGGAATACCGTCTCGACGCCGATCCACCGCGCGCCGCACGGGCATATGCCCTTGAGAGTGTCGCGGCCTATGACTCAGGCGTGGCCTGCTGGGACGCCAAGTACACATACTGGGCGATCCGGCCTTTCCAACTGGATCCGACGCTGAAGACTGTCTTCCCGACGCCCAATCACCCGAGCTACCCAGCGGCGCATGGCTGTCTTTCAAGTGCAGCCGCCGCGGCGCTGAGCTACCTGTTCCCGCGTGACGCCCAGACCTTGAACGCGCTGGCGGATGAAGCGGGTGAGTCACGGGTCTGGGCCGGGATTCACTTTCCAACTGACGTCAGAGTAGGGCTAGCACTTGGGCGCAGCGTTGCGCAGAAAGTGATCGAACGGGCGCACAGTGACGGTGCTCAGTAAGCCGCCCGCCGAAACCAACCACTGGCCGGATAGAGTCGCCACTCAGCGAGTGTGGCAGGGAGGGACCCCGCGGATAGTGGTTGCCCACGCGATCTGGCTGGACGACGGTGAGATCGCACTATTGGCCGCGATGGGCAGCTGCCCGGCAGTTGGTTCTTGGACTACCGGGCAAGTTGGGGTGGAAGAGGTCGCATGGTCATTGACTCGCAATGACGTCATTCGTGGATTCGCTAGCGAGTGTAATTGTCCCGCTGGTATCGAAACGCCGTGTCGCGGGTAGTAGGAGAGTCAAATGTCTTCGAGTAGGAATATCGCCGGCGAGGTCGCCGTACAGTTGATCGACATTGGTGAGAAGACCCTTGAGACAAGGGTCGTTGGACGCGGTGAGCCGGTGGTACTCATACACGGTTCCGTCATCGCAGACGCCTTCGCACCGCTGGTCAGCGAGCCGTTATTGGCTGACCAGTTTCAGCTCATCAGCTATCACCGCCGTGGTTATGCGCGAAGCACTCGGTCCGACCGGCCGCTGAGCATGTCGGAACAGGCCGCCGACTGCCTTGCACTTATGGACGCTCTGGGTATCGACCGCGCGCACGTCATCGGCCATTCGCTGGGCGGGCTTATCGCGCTGCAACTCGCGCTAGATGCACCAAAGCGGGTCCATTCGTTGGTCCTTCTAGAAGCGGCGCCATTGGAGATTCCGAGCCTCGAGCAGCTCATGGCTGGCCTGGCGCCCGTGGTCAGCTTGTACCAGGCTGGGCAAACGGCGGAGGCGGTCGATGCATTCGAACGTGCAGTGATCGGCCCCGAGTACCGCTCACTTCTCGACGTGCGGGTGCCCGGCGCCTTTACGCAGGCGGTCGCTGATGCAGACACCTTCTTCGCGCAAGAACTACCGGCACTACAGCAGTGGCACTTGCTACAGCGCGATGCCGTGCGAATCGGCCAGCCAGTACTGGTCGTGATGGGCGCG
>WNFC01002875.1_pt1 | contig 18568 bp, 18 predicted proteins | sample 5400541 | NCBI WGS metagenome assembly WNFC01 (sample SAMN13153342, study PRJNA577476) | soil metagenome | isolation source: 120 cm saprolite under Douglas fir tree site 2 hole 2 replicate 1 | place: USA:California | collected 2015-04-18 | reverse complement strand
GCGATCGATGAAGGAGCGATTGGAGCGTCCAACCCGTTTGAGGATGCTCTGTGCATCGATGCAGGAGTACCAGACGTCGATATGGCGCATCTCCCCGAACTCCCACATATGCTCACGATACATCCGGAGGCAGTTCAATGACGCCTGCCTGGTACTTGCGGCGGAGTAGCCATTTTGCCGCCCGGCGACCACGATGCTGGCGGCCAGTCGCTTCACATCCCACTCCCAGGGACCCGGCAGGGTCTCATCAAAGTCATTCACATCGAAGACCTGGTTGCGCTCCGGCGTTGCGTAAGTTCCGAAGTTGCTCAGGTGAGCATCGCCGCAGGCCTGCACCTGGATGCCGGTGTTTGGAGTCATCGCCAGGTCGCCTGCCATAACGACTGCCGACCCCCGCAGAAAGGCGAAGGGCGAAGTGATCATCCGCCCATAGCGCAGCGGGACGAGCGCTGCGATGCGGGAGCGGTTCGATTCCTCCAACAGGCTGATCGGGTCGGGCCGGTCGGGAGCTGGCGACCACGTTGCATGGCTGGCGCGGGGCGCCCTGGTGCGCAGGGCCTTGCCAGCAGCGCGGCGCTCCGCAATGGTGGGAGCGTTCTGTTCACCCAGAAAAGGGATGGTCGATCTGTTCATAATCCCGCCTCCTCGCGGTAGCAAAAAGACTTTCAAGCACTGCTTTGTCAATGCAGGGAGTTTCCCCTTTGCATGAGGTTGCACTCACACTGGCATTGGGCAGGTGAGTGTTGGGAAGATGATACCAGAGGATGTTCTTGACTGCAAGACTGCGTCTCTGCCCTGTGCTTCCGCTTTACCAGAGATATGGCACGAGGCGGTACCGTACCTTTTGCGCGTATTCTGTATATCCTGGCAAATCTTTCTTCAGCAGTTCCTCCTCGTCGAGGATTCTCCATATCAGCACAGGCAGGGCCAGAGCGATGATCGCGAGCCCCCACCAGGAGCCGAGCGCGAGTGGTATGCCTATCACCATGATTAGGACTCCCACGTACATAGGATGCCGAACGCGAGCGTAGAGACCAGTCGAGATGACTTTCTGGCCTTCAACTATCTCGATCGTCGAACCTCCGTAGCTATTTTCTCTGAACACGAGCAGGTTGACGAAGAGCCCCAGCGCGACCAGCAGGTCTCCAAGCAATGCGACATACGCTGGCACCGGAGACCACCCGAAACGATGGTCGAGGGCGGAGAAAACTATCACTCCGATCAATGACAGGAACCCGATGGATATGATGATTTTTTGCGCCATGTTCTGTTCCTCCCCCGGTCCCACCTTCTTACGCCGCTCAAGGAGCGCCGGGTCTTTCAGTGAAAGATAGAGCCCGATCACATTCACCGAGATCATAAAGACGACAATAAAGACCCATGCCTGCCAGTAGGCGAGCGTCCATGCTGGGAGAAAAAGCAATGCCCCTAACACAATAGCACCGATAAGAAATGTCCTTGCTGTTAGAATGATGAGCTTACCCATATGATTTCATTCCCTTTCTGTCTTAGGCATGGTCATCATCTCGCAGCGCCGCTACCCAGATTTTCACCCCTTCGGCATGCGTACGGTAGAAGGAATGTGAGGGGGCGCCTAACACTCGCTCTACCGCGTCCATATAGGCGGCATGGGTGGCGACGATCTCTTCGATGAGGCGCTCATCGTCGTCGCGCTTCTGGTCTAACAAGAGCAGTAATCTGAGATGGGTATCTCCCATACCATGCAACAGGGACATGATGACTTCACCTGCTTTGTCAGGATAGGCGGCGGTGAAGGTACCTTCCTGGATGCCTTGACGGACGATCTCGGCGAGCAGCGGCGCGCGTTGCGAACGCAGCGCTTCGTCCACTTTCAGGCGGACGATGGCGTTAGAGTCTGCGTACCAGATACGCCCCAGCTTAACCACTTCGGCCTTGTGGGCCATTCTCAAACGGTCCAGCGTGTCGAAGAAACCCTGGAATTTTTCGATGGCGGTAAGCTTCGGGTCATGGATGATGGGCAGGAGCGGCTTTTCCGTCTCTTGCTTGATCTGTTCGACGAACGCTTCCAGCAACACTCCGCGCGAGTCGAAGTAGTGATGGAAAGCCCCGCTGGAAATCCCTACATCGTCCAGGATATCCTGGATCGACATCTGCTCGTATCCCTTGGTAAACACCAGTCGTTGGGCGGCATTCAGAATCTCTCTGCGCTTCGCAGCAACTGCTTCCGGTTTGACAGTGCGAGCCATTGTTTCCCCTTAATTAATAAATAGACGGTCTATTTATTAATTATAGCCGCCAGTTTTCTTTTGTCAAGAGGCCAGCGCGATAGTCGCAGACGTTTGGAGATAAGATTTCCCGTGAGCGGCCCTTCGCTTCGCGGAGGCGTGACATTCCTTGAGTGGTGTCCTGGCTGTCATTCTGAGCGAAGCGAAGAATCTCTCCGTCCGTCGAGCCAGACCCTTCCCCTTCGCGGAGTTTACCCTTGAGCGCAGCGAAGGGCTCAGGGCTGCGGCTCATGCGCTCAGGGTGACGGCAGTATCTCCAAGTGTCTGCCCCCTTGTCTGAATGGTTGCGTTTATCTGGGAGATTGTGTATAATTTACGTCATCTCAGATTCGTATATGTATTCTCTACATATATCTCGCCATTACTTTTCAAGCCGGGCAACGTCCTCTCCTCTGAGATATTCCGGCAAGAAGGAGTGAAGATGAGTAACAGATCCTCCATGGGACCTTCTTTCTCAAACGGTGTGGCAGCGGCAAGCGAACTTGTGCAAGCAATAGGTACTGCGCAAAACGCGGCCACCCCTGGCGATCCGCCAATGGCGGGTTTTGGCGCAGGCGTTCATCAATATCTCAGCCAGCTCCTCACGCTGATATACTCAAAAACGACCACGCTGCTGGCGGCAAATATGGTGCTCGTCTCCCTGCTTCTTTCAACCAGAACCTCGATCAAAATTGGCCTGGACTTCTTCTACATAAGCGCGATCTTCTTCTTCTCGCTTTCCGCCATCACGAGCACCATCGTGCTTTTCCCCCGCCTGAATCATCACGATGCCGAGGGGCTCATTTTCTGGCGGTCCATTCTTTTGAAAGGCGACCCGGACAAGTATAACGACAGTATCCAGAAAATGGACAAGTCTGCCGTGGAAGAGCAGTACGCAAAGGACAATTACCACATCTCCAGAACGATCCGCTATAAAGACGCCCTGTTGCGCTGCGCTATCTCCATCTTTGTTCTGGGTATGTCTTTTGCCGTGATCGGGGTTGTTGTGCCGATTGTTTTGGCGCATCGCTAGTGCATCCTCGAGCTATTTTGCTCAGCCTTGCTCGTGGGACTGATTCAGCCGGCTACTTGTGGCGAAAGCGAACGCTCCTCTCTCGATCCTCATACCTCAGGGAACGCTCGGAAGGAACGGTTTAGCAACGGTGCATGCGCTATTCTCTCATCAAGATGAAGCACATAATCATTTTGAGATGGGAGGTTTTCTTATGCAAAGTACAAAGGCTTTTATTCAACGTCATCCTGTTGCCACTTACTTTAGTATGGTTTTCTTGATCTCCTATGGGAGCTTTTTGGTAGTGGTTGGACCAAAGCTCATCCGAGGTGAGGCTATGCAGTCTACAGATGCGTTTCTTTTGTTCCCAGTGATAGTAGTTGGGGTTTGCCTCGTGGGTATCGTTTTGACAAGCATCGTCGATGGAAGAAGTGGCCTGCGGAATCTGTTCTCCCGCGTAGGCCGATGGCGGGTTGGTATGTGCTGGTACGCGGTGGCCTTGCTCACTCCCCCTGTTCTCATCCTGGCCGTTCTCTTAACCTTTAGAACCCTGGTCTCCCCGATTTTTATCCCACACTTTTTTCTGCTGGGCATCTTGTTTGGGCTTGTGCCGGGGTTTTTGGAGGAGATCGGTTGGATGGGCTTTCTTTCCCGAGGATGCAGTTGAAGCAAGGCACACTGGCCACCGGCATCTTGCTGGGGGTGCTGTGGGGACTGTGGCATGCACCGGTGGTTGATTACCTGGGAGGCGCTGCCCCACACGGCGTGTATTGGCTGCCCTTTTTTCTCACCTTCGTCGCACTCGTGACGGCTATGAGAGTCCTCATCGTCTGGGTCTACTCCAACACGGGCAGTGTTTTGTTGGCGCAGTTGATGCATGTAAGCTCCACGGCGTCCCTGGTCCTTCTCGCTCCTTCGCCCATCTCACCCGCGCAAGAGACGCTGTGGTATGCTGCCTATGCTGCCGTCCTATGGATTGTCGTCGCTCTCGTCGCTGTGACGTATGGCAAGCGCTTAGTGCGACAACCAACACAGGTGAAGGCGATATAAACTGCCATCAAATAAAGTGCCCCGAACGCCCCTACATTTCGCCCCCGTCATAGGTGGTCGATAGATGTAGGGGCGACTCTTGCGGTCGCCCAATAGGCATCAACCTAAGACATGAAGAGAGGGAGAAAGCCGCATTGTCCGTAGGGGCGAGCGGGGAGTGGATGGGTGGAGTGGGCCTTTATGGTCGCCCGCGTGCCCCGGCATCGGTGCTGACATCAGGGGTGAGAGGCGCAGACAGGGACGACGGGCCACACTGTCCCCCAGACAGCGTCCATTAAAGGCCCACCCTGCCCCACATCAGCCGCCCTCGCCCCTACGGATGATTGATGAGGAAGATCATTCGGAGTTGCTCCCGTCAATGTGGGTACGTGGTGTCGTCCTCTTCCAATCTAGCTGGGTTGGACGACCAATCATTGCCATTCATTCGCATCTCTCGTACAATAGATCTCTCCATCGCTGAGATAAAACTTTTCAAGGGAGAGCTATTTGTGGATTACGATGACACGGAACGAAATCCATCAGACGCCTGCGTCTTTTGTGAAATCGCGAAAGGCACGGTGCCCGCGAGTATGGTGTTTGCCGACGCGCACGTGCTCGCCTTTCTGAGTCTAGAGCAGCCCAACCCCTATAAAGTGCTGATCATCCCACGTGAACACGTGGCGACACTCTATGATCTCACTGACGAGCAAGCTGCTCAGATTTTCCAAGTAACCGTCCGCATTGCGCGCCTGATTCGTGCTGTCTCTGGATGCGAAGGACTCAATGTGGTGCAATCCAACGGAACGGTTGGACAGCAAGATGTCTTCCATGTTCATGTGCATCTGGTTCCACGTATAGCAGGTGATACTCAGCAAGGCCGTATCGTGCTGGACTGGGATGATACACCTCGTGAGCGGAGGGAATTGGATCGCCTTGCTGCAGATCTACGTCTGCAGCTTCAGTCACAGAGCGAGTAAAGCAGACATACAGAACTCTTCCTTTTGTACTCCCTGATTGAATTGTCAGGGCAGCACAAAAGTGAGTAAGTTTACCTCTCAATGCCGACATCAGTAGGTTGATGCCTATTGGGCGACCCTTGCGATTGCCCTGTATGGTGCGCTATACTAACGCTACATTTCGATAAACAATTGCACTTCGTACCATCTATCGCCCTGTCACATAGATGATAACGCGCAGGTGAAGCAAGGAAGCGGCTAAACTAGATGAAGCCTGAAGAGCGCGCACGTGAGCAGATAGACTCGTTGCTCGAGCAAGCTGGCTGGCTCGTGCAGGACTTTGAGCGCATGAACCTGGGCGCGTCACACGGTGTTGCCGTGCGCGAGTTCTCCTTACCCTCCGGCACTGCTGACTACCTCCTCTTCATCGATTATGAACCCGTGGGTATCATCGAGGCCAAGAAAGCCGGGCAGACGCTCATCGGCGTCGAGGAGCAGAGCTCCAAGTACCTTACGAACCTGCCTGATAGCCTTTCCACCGCCCGCTCGACGCTGCCCTTCAGCTATGAAACCACGGGCATCGAGACCCGCTTCACCAACCATCTTGACCCCGAGCCGCGCAGCAGGCAGGTATTCGCCTTTCACCAGCCGAAAACGCTGGCGGAATGGCTTGCACAGGCTCCTCCAGGAGTGCCCAACGAGCAGAATGATACCCTGCGCGCCCGTTTACGTCGCCTGCCGCAGCTGCCGCGTGCAAACCTGCGCGATTGCCAGGTGGAGGCCATCACCAAACTGGAACGCTCTTTCGCCCAGAACCACTCCCGCTCCCTGATCCAGATGGCAACCGGCAGCGGCAAAACCTTTACCGCCGTCAGCAGCATCTACCGCTTGATTAAATTCGCGGGGGCGCGGCGCGTTGTGTTCCTGGTAGACCGCGCCGACCTGGGACGGCAGACGCTCAAAGAATTCCAGCAGTACGTCACCCCCGACGATGGGCGCAAATTTACAGAACTTTATAACGTGCAGCATCTGCAGAGCAACCGCATCGATCCGGTAGCCCGCGTCTGCATCACCACCATTCAGCGCCTGTATTCGATTCTCAAGGGCGAACCAGAACTTGACCACGACAAGACTACTTTGATAGCGAAGATGATATATCAGAATTAAGTGAACAAGATGTACAGACTGTTTTACAGATTGCAAAGGGAAATGGCATTGCAAGCCGAACGTTACACGCGCTCATTGCAAATAATGGGAATGTAAAACAATCTCGTAAAACGAGCGTAAAACCGTAAAACAAAACGTAAAACAGGTAAAACAGTGGAGTGATCTTCTTAATAAGCAAGCAAGCCTAAATACAACCAAATTGCGCCGTGAATAACTGCCGTTTACCGCTAGTGGTGTTTTGTTCCATCACGCAGAGTTGCGCCTTTGAGCGATTTAGCTTGTTTTAGTTGTTCGTCAGTGTATTTGGCTTCAAGCAGGTAGGCTTCACTCAAATCGGTTCCACTCAAGTCGGCTTCAAGCAGGATGGCAAAGCTCAAATCGGTAAAACTCAAGTCGGCTTCACTCAGGTTAGCTTTACTCAGGTCGGCACCATGTAAGACGGCTCTGCTCAGGTCGGCTTTTCTCAAATTGATATAAACCAGTAGTGCTTTTTCCAGGTTGACTCCACTCAGATCAGCTTCAATCAGGTTTTTAAGAAACAGATGAGCTTCGCTCAGGTCGGCTCCAGCTAAATAAACGACCGTCTTACCTTTATCTATAAGGCTGGACTCATACAGAAATTGAAGCACACTCGCTTTACGCTTTCCGTCTAAGCGCGGAAGTACGGTTAATGTCCGTACACGTGCTATCGCTTGCACCTCCGCATATTCTGGTTTTAACTCACGCAGGTGTCTGTCAAGGAGAAGCTCCGACATGCTATCGATATACGCTTGTAAAGCCTGCTCACTTTGGTTGTCTGATGCAATGTCGCGTTCAGTTTGGGCTTGCTTTTCTGCTGCCTTTCGCTCGCTCTCAACACGCTGATCTGCAAGCTTTTGATCACGTTGCTGCTGTAAACGATTGAGCCACCATACACCAACCGCGAGCGCCACTGGAATAATAGCCAGTTGCAGCCAGTCATACAGCGTTTTCTCGCGTTGGAAGTTGCCAGTTGGAGGAGAGTATGGGCCAAAGCCAGTCCAGGTCCAGTTAAAGAAGTAACCGCCGATAAGCAGCACAATTCCTAACACACACGCTATGCCTACGAAAGTTGACCTCATAGGATGCTGCTTTATTTTCTGCCACCAGGAGCGAAGTCTTGATACCATCGCACTTACTCCATCACATGATTGATACCTCTGAGTATATCAAACGTAGCACAGTACTGCATATAAAAAGCCTAACAGTATTTACTAATATAGTACAATTGATGCAGCTTGTATGCTAAATTTCTCAGAATAGCGCTGTACAGAAAGAGGTAGAAGGATGAACCCAACTCCTTTGGAGCCAAGTTCCGCAAGACCATCAGAAGAATTAATTAGAATGGTTGAAGCACTACGTAAACTTGATCCTACTCAGTGGGTTGAATCTAGTCAACTTCGGATGTCAGATGAGGTACATGTCCTCATCACTTTCTCATCATCTACCTACAAGGAGCTTGAGGCTTTAGCGGAAGGTGGTTCGATAGGTGTCCAGTCCCCGGTTTACTGAGTGACAAGTGTATTAAAGGGAGCGTATTCGATGGATAAAGAAAAAGAACCTACATCTGCGCCTACACCTGGCAAGGGCAAATGGTTTGCTGTTGGTTTCTCAAAGGTGCTAAAAAACGCTGAAATGGTGGAAGGCAATCTAGATCGTATAATAGATGCGAGCTTGTTGGGTGTTTGTTTCGTGTTTCTTGTTGCTATGCTCGGCTTGCAACAGCAACAAATAGATGCATCTTTGACGCTGGCATTAGTGGCCTTTGTCGTCGCCATCCCTATACTAGCAAATTCCTCTATACGGTACTTCTACAAAGTCAAACCGGTGGTTCCTGACAGGCCCGAACTCGAAAAGACACTTCTTATCAGTGCTGGAATTGTTAAGAGATTTGGTTGGCTTGTTGTCATTGTGGGTATTATTGCGGTCATACGCCACCTCAGCCCACTTGCATTTTATGCTTTCATTGCTTCACTCATCCTTATTATAGTAGCCTTCGTGGTTATTCCTGTCCTCGTGGGGATGCGCAATAAACAATCATCTCCTACTGCCAAGCAAGAAAGTTCTTCCAATACCAGCAGCACACCAACAAGTAGCACACCCGTCATAATGAAGTTGCCACCTCAAGCACCTAACAGCTAGTTAAAGGTTACTTATGATCTGGCTGGCAGAGGTTGAGTACCTTTGTCAACCCCCTCCCCACGCCCCTTCCCGCCCTTTCCCCTGGTGTAGTGAACGTGTTCATTTCCCCTTCCCGTCCCGTTCGTGATAGAGCCGTGAAGTGCCTCTACAGGCTGATGTATGAGGTATGTTATGTGAAGTCGCTTGGCGGGCGGGTTTACGGCCTGTGGGGTGTCGAGTCCAGGGGGTCCAGTCCAGGCGGGTATATATATGCCCCCCTTGCCGTTGGCTTTCCCCTTCCCCTGTAGTCCACCTCTTTAGTCCACCTGTCCAGTCCGTCCACCCCTATATATAGGGGGGTGGACTGGATGGACTGAGTACAGGAAGTCCACATGGACTATCTGGACTGGATGGACTGAATGGGTGTTTTACCTGTTATGCCCGTAGTAGTGGGGGTGGGGTGGGTATCGCGTGCGATACTGGGTGCTGCTAGCCGTGGTGGACTAGTCGATAGTTGAAGAGGCAACGGCTAGGGGCGGCGGGGGCTCCATGGTAAGCGAGCTAGAAGCCATAGTCGAAGCCAATCTCAAGCGTGCCGAACGACTGCGCCAGAGCATCCTCAAAGAGGCATTTGCCGGTCGGCTCGTGCCACAGGACCCGAATGATGAGCCTGCCAGCGTGCTGCTGGAACGCATACGCGGGGAGCGAAATGGGCGGAAGAATGGGAAGGTTGATAGGAAAGCGGTAGAGAATGTTGTGCTTGAGGAGCCTGTGAACATCGATGTGGAGGGGATGCAGCAGGCGGGGTTGTGGGAGGGGGTTGGGGGATGAAACCCACCTTCCGCAGTTTCAGCCAGGGTGATTATAGATTTTCTCGTAGAGTGGCCCTTTCGCCCCAGAAATGCTACCGTTGGTGAATTTCTTGTGCAAAGACGTGGCCCTTGGACATTAGCGAACATTGTCAGAAACACGTTAAGACCAGGCGTGGATTTGATGAGACGATTGAAAACAGTTTCGTAGCAAGATATCTGAGGTAAAATCATGGACGACAACACCCAGAATAGTGCTCAACTCGCGGAAAAATATAAGCTCGGAGAGCCGATAAAGGTGTATGGTACCAATCCTACACCGAGTTTTATTGTGTGTTTCGCGTTGCTCCTCCTCCTGGGGGGGATATTTGCCTGGTTAGTTCCAAACACCTCTCCTTCCTTTCATTTCAGCTCGAATCCTGATTTTGTCTACTCGAATCTTGAATTTCTCCTCCTGACAGGTATCGCGCTTGCGTGGCTGCTTATTGCTCTGGTAGTGCTGCCGGTCGTCTTTCTGTCGCGCCATGTAACCGTCTCCCTTTATACAGGTGGGCTGGTCTATCAACAAAGACGGGGAGTCCAGGTCGTCGGTTGGGAGCAAATCGCAGAAGTTGAGCATCCTCGCAGAGAAGAGAAGCGCGTAACGCATTTGACGCAACCGTCCCCCGAATTCCTTCCAGGATATTTTGAGGAGAAACGTGAGTATGTCACGAAAGAGACTGGCTCTTGTGCTCTGCGCCTGAAAGATGGGGAACGGATCGAGTTCGATAGCCTGATTGATGATCATTTTGGCCTGAGCTGGGCGATTGAACGTCAGCGCACGCAGTTCCGGGGAACGCCTCCGCGCGCGCATCGAAAGCAAAAGAAAGCGACAAAAGCAAACGACGCAATCCGTGAGGCACAATCAATCGAACCTCTGCTGGTTGCCCTCCAGGATGTAGAGAGTGGGGTGCGCGTACAGGCCGTACAGGATCTCGGCACCCTTGGAGGCGCACAAGCCATTGACCCCCTCCTTACCGCACTCCATGACCCAGCGAGCGCAGTACGAGAAGCAGCAGCATATGCCTTCATCGGCATTGGAGATGGGCGTGAGATCGAGCCGCTGCTGGCCGCCCTCCAAGACCCAGACAGTTTGGTGCGTTATAACGCAGCTATCGCCCTTGGAGTCAAAAAAGATCGCCGGGTCATCGAACCTTTGGCGGCGGCGCTTCGCGACCCAGAAAGCTCGGTGCGGGTGCAAGCGGCGGGTGGTCTCGGCTACCTGGGAGATAAGCGGGCGGTCGAGCCGCTGCTGGCCGCCCTCCAAGACTCGGAGTGGGATGTGCGGGAGATAGCCGCGATGTACCTGAGTGACATCAAAGATGCACGAGCGGTCGAACCGCTGCTGGCCGCCCTCCAGGACCCGGTAAGTACGGTGAGAAGGCAAGTAGCGGAAACCCTTGGCAGTATCGGAGAACAGCAAGCTGTCGAATCGCTGGTAGTGGCGCTCGGTGATCCAGATAGCACGGTGAGGAAGGCCGCGAGGGAGGCACTAAGCCGATTACAGAGTACAAGGTAAATCGAGGCTGTGTGAGAGCCATTTAACGTTGGGATTTACAGTTAGGTGTTCTCGTTCTGGTCCACCGTGATGACCAGTTTGCCTCGGGCGTGTCCTTCTCCAAGATACCGGAGCGCTTCAGGAACCTCACGTAACGGATACCGTCTATCAATGACCGGGACGACTTTGCCGGTTTCATACAGCTCCGTTATATACACCATATCTTTTGGATTTGGTTGAACCGCCAGGAGGCGTATGTTCTTGCCCGTCGTTCTTCTCATCCATGGTCCCAGGAGCAAAATCTGGAAAATTGTAGCTACAGAACCTCCGACCATGAAATACCTTCCATTGGGCCTGAGTGCCCGCTGGTAGGCGAAAACCGAACGATGGGCGACAAGATCGAGGATCAGATCATACTGGTTTCCATTTTTGGTGAAGTCTTCCTGGGTGTAATCAATGACATGGTCTGCGCCAAGCGAGCGCAGAAAGTCCAGCTTGCCGGTGTTATCCACCCCAGTCACCTCAGCCCCGTAGAATTTGGCAAGCTGCACGGCAAACGTACCGGCACCGCCACCGGCACCATTAATCAACACCGTTTGCCCCGGCTGCACCTGTCCTTTCTCGCGAATCCCCTGCAGGGCGATCACTGCCGCTTGCGGGATGGCCGCTACTTGCTCGAAGGTCATACTGGCTGGTTTCAGTGCCAAGGCTCTTTCACGAGCGCAGACATACTCGGCAAAACCACCATTACGCCCCAAGATGTCTCCGAAGACTTCATCCCCTGGTTGAAATTGCCTGATGTTTCTACCAGCCATTTCAACTCGCCCGGCTATGTCCGATCCGAGTATGTGGTGACGTGGTTTGAGAAGCCCCCCGATGCGGGCATACAACGGTTTCCCTCTCAGTCCCTCCCAGTCAGATCGATTGACGGATACCGCCTGAACCTTGATCAGTACTTCATCGTCCGTAGGGGTAGGTTTTGCTACCTCTTTGAACTGAAGGATATCCGGTGATCCGTAGCGTGTGTACACAATCGCTTTCATTTGGGTCTCCTTGACCTCTCTAATTTTTCTTCCTCAGCCCCTAGTTCTTTTTTATTGCTATGATGCCCACCCCCGCTATGATGAGGATAGCTACACACGCAAAAGCGAAATCCGCCCCCCCTACCGTCCCGCCGACAACCACGCCGAAGAGCAGACCGAACAGCACAAGCAGCCCCAGTGCAATCACAGCCAGTGCGAAACAGAGGAGATTCGTTTTGTCACGTGGGAGCGGATTGACTTTGCCGGACGGTCCTTCTCTCACATCTTGCTCGTAGGATGTCTCATAGTGAAGGCGAGCAGATGAGGTCTGATTTCCCTCGTATCTCCCATACGCTGGGTCTGCTTGCTGGTATATCGCTTCACTGGCTTCCTTTTGTGGCATCATAGGGTCTGTTCCTCTCGTTCAAATTCTCTTACACACCATGTGTTCTCGTTCAAGCATAGTTTCATTACGGTATGCACGTCTAGACACGAAAGTGTTGTTTGGGGTGTTGTTTTGTGGGAGTTTCGAAATTCCGTGTGCTGCACACGCCAGTGACTTCGGCCCTGAACGACTTGGCGATCTGCACCGCAAACGTACCCACCCCACCAGACGCACCATTCACCAGAACCTTTTACCCGGAGTGGATCTGTCCCTTATCGCGAAGACCCTGCAGAGCAGTGAGTGCCGCCACAGGGATGGCGGCAGCTTCCTCAAACGAACTCTTCGCCGGTTTCAACGCCACTGTGTTTTCAGGAACAGATGCGTACTCGGCGCAACGCGGGCTGATCGAACGCACGGTACTGTGCGTTCGATGGCCATTACACTGCTGCCCTCCCTGGCACGCTCTGATCGGGTTCCGAGGCTTTGCTCGCCTGCTTCTCCCATCTGGAAACGTTCACGCCGATCACGAGGAGCCACAGGCAGAGCGATAGTTCCGCCACGCCGGAGGGCACCTGGATGTAAGGGAACAGATGGGCCGCGAACCCAGGCGCAAGAAAGGTCGCGAAACTGTTGGTCAGGTAGCACAGACCCCCTATCGCCAGCAGCACGCCTATTACTCGGGGGAGGAAGCTCGACCTGAAAACCAGGTATCCGGCCGCGAGGAGATAGCCTGCATAGATTACTTGTTGAATGTTGTAGCTAATCGCCTGCGAGTCGAGAGGCATGTACGCCAGGGCTTGCAACTGTTCAGTAGTGAAGACGCTCAAGTAGTGCCCGCCCCCCAAAAGCATGAGAGGCGCGAACTGATTGAGTACATTGGCTCCTTCAACGGCGGTTCCTACAAGGGTGAAGAACACGACAAGCAAAGAGAGCCTCCTGCTCACCACCTTGAACAAGTCATAGAAGATGACCGCCAAAGGGATATTGCACGGGAGAATGATGATGTGAGCCGCGAGGCCCAACCGATAGAGCAGCTCGTGCGCCTGGATATTGTGCGCCGTAGCTGCTGCATCGCCAGGCACGACAAGCGCGGCGGGAACGTGGCCGATGGCGAAGAAGCCCCCGACAATGATGATCAAGTATAAGCCGCCGGCAATCCTGGCCAGGTGCCGCGGCGACGCTCCTGCAATCCGTTCCATCACTTTAGAATCTCCTGTACGGGACTCGATCCGAGCCCCAGGTTGTGCTTTCATGCGTTTCCTCCAAGTTTGCTTTGATTCGGTTGTTCATGCGCCTGTTTGACATCTGACGCCTCTGCCTGGCCGGGTGTAACACAAACGACCGAGAGCAGCGGCATTGCTACATCACGCACTTTTCTGAGCAATCCATGCAGCGCGGCCTGATCGACCACCGGGCCGGTGAGAAGCGTCTCGCCGTTGTCTGTAAGCTGGATGGTCAGGCCCTCAAACCAGTCTGTCCATTGATGACCCAGGTGGCCCTTGATCCTGATCTGATAGACCAGTGGTTGACTTGCATCAATTTCCGAGTTGATTTCGTTTGACATGACCCTGTCCCTCGTGTGGCCGGTCATCTCCGTCTGTGCCAATTGCTTCATGTACAGTGGTGTATCTTCTATTGAAGGAGTATAGCTTCTCTACTGTATGAACAGAGAGATACTAAAGGAGTGTTTGGGGTAGTGTTGTGGGAGTACTGATGCGTTGAAATACCCGCGTTTGCGGGCAAGACTACAACAGACCCAACTCGCGGGCACGTGCGACCGCTTCGGTGCGCCGTTGGACCTGGAGTTTGCCAAAGATATTCCGATTGTGCCCTTTCACAGTACTCAAGGCCAGGAAAAGTCGCTCGCTCATCTCCTGATTGGAGAGTCCTTGAGCCATGAGGTGGAGGACTTCCAACTCGCGTTGGCTCAATGGCTCGATCAGGGGCTGGGCAGGGGGCGGATACGAGTTGTTTTCGCTCTTCTGCTGCTCAGCTTCACATACAGAGAGCAACTTCCCTATATAGTCCGGCATCAATCCAATAGCCGCTGCTTCGGACAAGAGGTGCGCCATCGGCCTCCCTTCGTCCACAAAGAGACGAATGAAGCCGCCCGGCTCGGCCAGCGAGAGCGCGTCACAGAGCAGGTGCACCGCCTGGTCCTGTTCGCCATGCGCCCGGAGAGCGACCGCCTGGAGCACCATCACCTTGAGCCGTTCATCCTGCCACCCCCTGGCCTCCACCTGCTCTCGCCATGAAGAGAGCATCGCCAAAGCTGCGGATGGGTCGCCCTGGGCCAGGTGGACCCGGGCCTGGCTGATGGGGAGCTCGTGCATCTGTGCGAGATGAGCGGCTGCCGCCAGGTTGCCCTGGCCTAGCAACAGAAGCACCTGGGCGGCAGCAACCTCAGGCAGGCGATCCACGAAGTTGTGCTGGCGGGCGGACTGACCGGCCTCAGCGAGCAGCGCGGCCGCGCCAGCCACATCGCCCTGGGCCAGTTGCAGGCGGGCAAGCAATACCTCACAGAGCACGAAGCGGTCAATCGCTCGATCAAACTGCCGCGCCAGCTGGAGGCTCTGGCGCCCGTGTGCGAGAGCGGCCTCCAGGTCGTTCCATTCGTAGCAGATACGGGCCAGGGCCAGATGCGCTTCGCTGGCCAACGGCAGCGGCTGATCACCAAGCAGTTGCAGGACGCGCCGGTAGGTCTCGGCTGCCAGAGAGAGCTGGTTGTCTGCTTCCTGGATGTTGCCCAGACCGAGTGTCGCCAGGATGGTGGTGAAGCTCTCCCCGGCTGCCTGGCTGAGAGCGATAGTTTCGGTATAGGCCCGGCGGGCTCTCGCACGGTCTCCCTGGAGGAAGTAGGCAACCCCCAGCGTCCAGTGAGCGGTAGCGCGGACAGCCAGGTTGTCAGGGTGCAGATACTCCAGGGCGCGGCGCGACTGGGCAAGCATGGTTTCTGCCTCGTACTGAGTGAGAGCCAACGTAGCCCTGTCGGCGGCAATTTGACCGACAAGGTCTCGGGTCATGTCGTCTGGCTCGCTGCCTTGCAGGGCGGCTTCAGCCGCCTGGAGTTTCTCTTCCACGCCAGTCGTCTGGCCATTCACCAGCAACAACGAGGCATACCTCACCCACAACGAGGGCCTGGTATCCAGGACGGCCTTTGGCAGCGACTCCAGCCAGTGGAGGACCGGGGCCACCGCGCCACGAAAATGCAGGGGAATCCCTTCGCCTTCCATCAGGCGCTCGGCGCGCTCAACATCATGGGCGGCAGCCGCGTGGTGAAACGCTTCTATCTCCAGGTCATGGTCTTCATACCACTGGCTGGCACGAATGTGGAGTTCGGCTATGCTCTTGCCCTCATCCCCTGTAGAGGAGGCGATGCTCTGGTGGAGTCGAAGCCTGAGCAAGTCAGCGAAGAGCTGGTGATAGCGGTACCAACACCGCTCGTTGTCCAGCGGGATGATGAACAGGTTGGCGTGTTCAAGATATTCCAGGGTTGCTTGCCCAGACGCCGAGGCGTCGAGCAGGACGGCATCACACAGGGGGCCGCAGAGGCGGTCGAGGATAGAGGTGCGCAGCAAGAACGTCTGGATGTGTTCGGGCTGCTGCCCGAGGACTTCTTCCACCAGATAGTCCAGCACGAAATGGTGGCTGCCGGTGAACGATCGGATGAAGCTGGTGGCGTCTGGCTGTCCCTGCAAGGACAGCGCGGCGAATTGCAGGCCGGCAATCCAGCCTTCGGTGCGCCTTTCCAGTGCAGCAATGTCTTCTGCTGAGAGGGTGAGTCCCATCACCTGGTTGAGAAATGCGGCGGCTTCGGAAGGGGTAAAGCGCAAATCAACGGCGCGCACTTCGGTCAAGTGCCCCCGGGCACGCAGACGGGCCAGGGGTAACTGTGGATCTTCACGAGTAACGATGACCAGGTGCATCTGCGGTGGCAGATGCTCGACGAGATAGGTGAGGGCCTGGTCAACCGCTTTGGCATCAAGCAGGTGGTAGTCGTCAAGGACGAGGACGAACTGGTCGGAGATGGTGGTCAGGTCATTGAGCAGGGCTGTTAGAATCGATGCGGGTGGCGGCGGCTGCGGGGAGAGGAGCGCGCTCACTACCCCTGCTCCAATCGTGGCCGCAAGCGTCTGCACAGCAGCGACGAGGTACGTCAGAAAGCGAGTGAGGTCGTTCTCCCCTTCGTCCAGGGACAGCCAGGCTGCCGGTCGAGCGCCTCCGGCAAGCCATTGGCTGACCAGCGTGGTTTTCCCAAAGCCGGCGGGGGCAGAGATGAGGATCAGTTTGCGGTGCAGCCCCTCGTTGAGCCGCTCGAGCAGGCGAGGGCGGCTGACCACGTGAGGCCGAGGTGGGGGAATATACAGTTTCGTGGCTAAAATGGGCGTAGACATAGCTCAATTATACAATATGAGCCGAGATACGAGCAAAATGCCCTAATACGTTCCTTACTGAGATGGTGAACGGGGTGCAGCTTCCTCGGTTTTGGGTTGCTCAGCTGCTGAGTGAGAGTTCCCCGCACGCTCAAACGACTCGGTGTTCTGCACATCGCGTAAGGGATTGAGCCAGCCCAGGAGTCCATAGCGGTGGACACCGAGCAATTCCCAGGCACGGATGAGGCCAATGGCAAAGGCGCTCCACAACAAAAATACCAGCCCATAGACGGCACCCACCTGTGAGGGATCGATGCTGAGCTGCAACGCATTCACCAGTTCTAACCCATAGAGGGCGACACTGAGCAGGACCAGAAAGGTCCTGCGGAGCAAACTCAGCCAGCCCTTGCGCAGTCTCAAGAGTTGCCATGCCTGGATCAGAGTTGTCACCAGGCACACGGAGATGAAAGGCACGATGATAAAGCCAATGTTGAAGTGGGGGATCAGTGCGACCAGCGAGATGAAGAACGCATTCATCAGGGCGGTAAAGGCACTGCCTGCGACAGCTTGTCGCTCCATCGGCGCCCGGCGAGTCACCAGCTGCTCCGGCGCGATAGAAACAGCCACGAAAAGCAGGCCGACGAGCGCGGCTCCGGCGCTGGCGCTCGCGATGAAGAAGTTGGCGAATTCTGGTGGAACCACGAGGTGAACTCCTTCCTTGTTCTTGTTCCCTTGAAGGGTAGCCATCCATAGGGTGAGCCAGTGCTTGCATTGTAGTCTGTTGGAGACCAAAACACAAGGTTGGCACTCATTGGGGCTTGCTTCTATTCAGCGGGGATGTGTACGAGCCAAATTATCAGACAAACCACAGCCGGAGTCGTCATCATGAGACGACTCCCAAGAGAAAGCCGAGCGCGTTCTTGCTCCTATCCGGGTAAGCGTTTCAGGTTACTCTCCATGACGATGCCCATGACACTTTCATAACGAGGCTCATTGCGCTTTCATGACACTTCCTCCTTATACTAGGACCAGAGATGGCGAGGCACCTCAGCTGGGCAGCGAGATGCTTCGCTGCGCTCAGCATGACAGGGCTGGACCTTTCTGTTGAGGAGGAAATGCCCTCTAGCACAACAATAGAGGATCCGATAGAAAAGAAGACAGCAAAGGAGAATTTTAGGACCATGCAACAAGACGAGATGCAGATGGCACCCCAACAACATGCCCAGCGCATCGCTAACATGATTCTGCAAGCCCAACAGGAGTGCAGGGCGGACATCGGGCGTATCAACGACCCTAAAGCGCAGGCCCTTTTCGAGACGCTCGCCGAAGTACTGGGTGGGGCCATGAAGGCCCTGAACGATTTTCAGGCCCGCAATGAACCGCCATGGCAATAAGCTTATACTTGAGGGTGTCGAATGAGGACATTTCCTAGACGAGGCTAGTCCCCCTCGTCTAGGAGCAGTTTACCCGATTTTTGCCAGTTAAGAAATGCCCTCAAAGTGAACAGAAGTAAGCAAGGAGAATGTGTCTCATGACAAACGACGACGAAAAGATGTTTGCAGCAGAACAACACAAGGAACTGAGTAGACGACGCTTTCTTAAAGGGTCGGTACGCACCCTTGGCGCGGCCCTGACTTCCGCTGGTATCTATGAGCTGATCGACACGATTGCTCAACCACCTGAGCGGCCTGCTTTCGCTGCCACCCAACCCTGGCCGCTAGAACAATATATCATAGAGAACGTTCGGATTATCAAGGACAATGGCTCAGGCATAAACAGCAGCAATGGCACGATTCTGGTCGAGGTACATCCACTGCACAATCATGTAATCACCGCTACATTGAATGTCCCGGCTAATGCTACAGCCTTGCAGGGGGCGCAGCAACACCTGGA
>WNFC01002874.1_pt1 | contig 18570 bp, 21 predicted proteins | sample 5400541 | NCBI WGS metagenome assembly WNFC01 (sample SAMN13153342, study PRJNA577476) | soil metagenome | isolation source: 120 cm saprolite under Douglas fir tree site 2 hole 2 replicate 1 | place: USA:California | collected 2015-04-18 | reverse complement strand
TGTACAACACAGCCTCAAGGCGTGGATGATATATATTATAAGGCAACCGCTCATCTTCCTTGTCTTCAAGTTGATTCCCTACTGTGATTATTACCTCTGACAAGTACGTGTTAAGTCAGTCGAAGGCCCCAGCTCTGTTATGAAAGGACCTGACTTGCTACTCACTAGTCGCTGTTCTGCCTGCTCGAATCTCAAAATCCCAGCGCTATTGCCAAATATCCGTCCCTTAGCACATCACTAAATGCTGACTGTCAAGAATTCCAAGAAGGGGAAGCATATTTCAAGTCAACGAAAGTTCTTGTCGGTCAAAGGAGGTCGAGGTGAGTGATAATCATCCGCAGGTTTCTCTTGGATGATTACTGAGTTGAGTGGTACAGGCCGGCGGATGAGCATCAACATACTCCCCGACGATGTCCTTCTAGAAATCTTCGACCACTATGTGATCCTATCTGAGGTATATCGTCAACGAGTTGATGTATGGCATAAGCTTGTCCACGTGTGTCAACGATGGCGCTACGTTGTGTTTAATTCACCCCGTCGCCTGGATCTGCGGCTTCTTTGCACAAACAAGACACCGGTCACAAATATGCTGGATATCTGGCCAGCGTTGCCCATCATCATATCTACCGATTCTGCACTGTCAGCCAATGGCGTGCCTAACATCATTTCTGCGCTCCAGCAGCACAATCGTGTGTGCACAATCGACATCATTGATATCCCAAAATCACTGTTGAAAGAATTCGCGGCAATGCAGGAGCCATTCCCGGCGCTGACAGGACTGTCACTTTGGTCGTTTGACGAAAATGCGCCGGTCCTTCCCGATTCGTTCTTGGGTGGATTTGCCCCTCGTCTGCAAAATCTCTTCTTGTCTCGCATTCCATTTCCGGGATTGCCGACTCTACTTTTGTCCACCCATGACCTTGTCACTCTCCACTTTTGGGGCATTCCTCCTTCTGGATACATTTCGCCCGGCGTGATCGTCACTTGCGTGTCCGCATTGACGAGGCTCCAATCACTTGAGCTTACATTCCGGTCCCCTCGATCTCAGGCGGACAGAGCAAGCCGACATCCGCCTCCCCTCACACGCGCTATCCTCCCCGCTCTTTCCGACTTTCATTTCAAGGGCGATAGCGAGTACTTGGAGGACATCGTGTCCCGAATCGACGCGCCTGTACTCGACTACTTCGACATAACATTCTTCAACCAACTAATTTTCGACACTCCACTGCTTCGCCACTTCATCAGTCAAACAGAAACATTCAGAGAACCCAGTCAAGCATCCATATACTTTAACACCACCATTATAGAATTCAACCTTACTCCGCGATACGAGACTGTTTATTGCTCAATGGTAGCGATCTCATGTAAACCGATGGATTGGCGGATTTCGTCAATTGCGCAGGTCTGCAGCACATCTTTTCCTCCCCTCTCCACGTTGGAACACCTCGACATCGGCATTTACAATGGTCGAGATTTGCTACTGGAATGGCAAGATGACATAGAGGACACCCAATGGCTGGACCTTTTACGCCCGTTCAACTCTGTTAAGGATTTGGAGCTATTCGAGGATTCGGTTCCCTTCGTTGCACCTGCCCTGCAAGAACTCTCCGGGGAAAGAGTAACAGAGGTGTTACCCGCGCTACAAAATCTTTTCTTGACAGGGCCTCAGCCATCGGGACCTGTCATGGAAGCGATTGGGAATTTCGTTGCCGCACGACAGCTCGCTGGTTTCCCTGTAACTGTACACCATCGGGACCGTGCCAGTGACGATTAACTCGTCTCGGACTCGGAAGTTGAAGACTCGGACTCGGAACTGGAGTAGAAGCGTTGGAAGGTCGGTGATCGATAAGTGCTTTCTCCTTTCCATTCGATCGACATTTCGTGTTGTCTGTTTATCCCCTGCCGTCTTCCGTTACCCCCAATTCGCTCGACGCCTGTGGAACTGGCTACTGTACTCTGGTCTACCGTCACCGTATAGCTTATCTCGTTGTATGATATCTTGAACCCATTATGCATTATGGACTCTGACATCTCGATGATCTCGTGTAACAGGACAGTCATCTCGATCATTCTGCAAACTGCGGTGTCGTATTGTGTTGTCGTGTCACCTTTTGCGATAGATTTAGATCCAGAGTTGCGAGAGGCTGTCTTTCCTACATAACCACGAATGGCTAACGGCCAACCCAACGCTCATATACGTTTGTTGCCTGTGTATTGAGATAGGTCTGCCCCCGCGAGGTGGTAACACATCGACCGCTTGGTGCAGGCATCCTCGCGTGTTACCCCAGCGAAGAGCCAATTCGAAGTAAAGAACTTATGTATTTCGTTACGGCTAGCAAGCGTTATTACTGCAGTCAGCTGTTTATTGACTGTGCCCTCCAATGATGCTTTTTTTTCCCTCAAGGGACCCGTGATTCGGTATCTTGGGAGACTTTCATTGCTCCAACTAGATTCGCACTAACAGCGGATACACAGGGAACAACATGCTGTACCTAACTTACGACCAAACTGAAACGAGCAAGAACCAAAAGGAAAAAAAAACTATAGAACCAGTAACTGTAACGGTAAACGTATATAAGCTCTAGATAGGAAGAAAATCATCCGAAACGAACGAAAGGTTGATCTTGTCCGCATCATCATCTCACCTGCATGCGCCGCCACAAGTTCCCAAGCATGCCGACAGCATCGAATGAATCGACGGCACCCGCACGCGCAGCACCGCTGTCGTGGTTCTCAAAGTCGAACGACCCAGGTATGCGCAGCTCGACCTCTTCGTCCTCCTCTTCGTCCTCGTCTCCCTCGGCGCGTCTCTCAGACGCCACATGGGCCTCGCCGCCCTTTTCGTTATCGCGCCGGGGCACGACGTGCTGCGTCTTGCTCGGCTGGGACGTCGTCGCCTGCGCCTGCTGTCCACCCTCATCCCGCACCTTGTCGGCCTCGGCCGTTGCAGCAGCAACAACCTTAGCCTTCTTGATAGCATCCGAAAATGACATTGGGGACGGGGGAAGCGGCAGTGGCGGAGGTGTGGTCTTCGTTGGCCTTGTTGCCCCCGCCGCCACGAGTCCCGCCAGCCCGCGCTGCGGTACACGATCGTCCGGCGACGACGGCGACAGCTGTTGTCGCGGTCTGTTGTTGTCTGTTTTTGGCGTCGCGCGCCACGACGTCGACCCGCCTCCTCCATCGTCGTCTTCATCGTCGGAACTGTCCACCGACTTGTCCTTGTGGTTATTCGCGCCCTTATGATTCCCGAACCGCGACAGGACCCGTGCCGCGCTGATGGCGTTGCGCCAGCGCGCACGGGGGTCAAAGTTCTCACGCAGACCAGAAAGGTCGTGTTCTGTTGGCGCTGTGAAGCTCGTAACCCACGAGTGGGTAAGCGCCTGCTCTGCGGTGAGGCGACGTGAAGGATCGCAAGGCTCGAATGAAGCCCTTTGCTGTGGTGTGCCGGAGCCCAAAGTTAGTGAGGTGGATTCCCACATGCGCAGAGATGGCTACTTATGGCCCCAGGCGTACCTTCGTCGGACACGTTCTTCCAGAATCGGTCATGGAAGTTGATTCTTGCCTCCGTCGTCTGCCGTACGAGCTCCTTCACGTCGTCTGACCGGTAGGGCGTGTATCCACAGAGGAGTACGTAAGTAATGATTCTGAAAAGGGCAATCAGTATTCCATCACAGCATGAATGATTTGTAAGTTGAAGGGGTAACAGTATCATACTCTATAGACCAGAGGTCGACGGGCTTGCCATGCCCTCTTTGGTTTAGTACTTCTGGAGCGACATAACCCAAACTTCCTGCGAGGGATGTGAGCTGCTCCCCAGCAGCATCAAGGTGCTTGGCGCTGGAAGGTCGTGTGACACCCATGTGAGAGGTGTCTCCGGCGAGCAAGTTAATGCGACGTACATGCCAAAGTCGGCGATCACAATATCTGACGATGGGTCCTTTGTACGGAAGAGGATGTTCTCCGGTCTATCCACAGGCCACTTGTCAGATCCAAAGATCTCGCAGAGGGGGATGAAAAAAAGGGGGAGAGCCACGTACTTGAGATCCCGATGGACGATGTCGTGGTCGTGCAGGTACTTCACGCCGGATAACATAGAACTGGAGGGGAGAAAGTAGCAATCGTTAGTTTTCAGTCTCAATTGCGGACGGAAGGGGACGCAAACGTACCGAAGCACGGCGACGGCATCTCGCTCCGAGAAATGGCCGCGCTGGCTGATGCGCTCGAAGAGCTCTCCGCCGACGGCGAGCTCGAAAGCGAGGTAGTATTTTGTCCGGGACTCGAACCATTCATAGAATTTGACCTACGGGGAAAAACAAACAAGTCAGGCACAAATGACGGGCGCGCGTGATGGCAAGGGGAACAGGGGTGGAGCAAGTGGGAGGGAAACCGAACGCACGACGTTGGGATGATCGAGGCCCTGGAGGACCTGCATCTCGCTCCACACGCTCTCCTCGTTCCCCTTGACCTTCTTCTTCGGAATGGCCTTCAGCGCGACATCGCGCGTGATGTCCGCCGCCTCGGCGGAGTGAGTATGCGCGGACGGATGGGTGGTGGAAGAGGAGACCGAGAAGACGGATGTGGCCGAGGAGGGCTTGGAGGAGGTTGTGAGGGGGGCCGTGGGCGGAGGGGCGGTGCGGCGCTCGTCAAGGTTCCACTGTTCTGGTGGTACGTGCCATGTCGCGCGCTGTGATAGACGATGATGTGGGGGGAAAGGGGTTGAATTTTTTATTTACACTTTTAGGGTGTAGACACGTCTCGCACGCACCATGACCTGTCCGAACGAGCCAGTGCCGAGGACTTCGTGGATCTCGTACTGCTTTTTCTTGTTCGCCGAAGGTGGTTGCGACATCACCTTTTGGGAGACGAGCGAGAACATCTCGTTGACGGTGCGTAATCCGAATCAGCGATTTATGTTGGTAGGCCTTTGGTCGAGCGAGGGTCGAAGAGGGGCACAGATGCGCAGATGATTGTGATCAGCCAGTCGCGAAAGTAGGAAGGGGGGGAAAGAGAAAAGAAAGGGCCTTAATCGCTCTTGCCAAGCCGACGAGCCAAGCGTTTTCTACATGAATATGGCAACTCGGAAACGCATGCCGTAACGCTGCTGGCAATGCAATTAGCAACTCTACCCCTTACCACGGCTATCGTTTCAGATAGCGCCCGTTGCGCCTCTTACGTACCAACCTGCTTGTTGCACACGATACGACTTTGAGGGGCTACACACCATGTGCACGAGAGACAACCGTATCCGAGATGCAGATACCTTATTTTTTGACTGGAGGGAGATGAGTCGCGACCGGGATTGATATGGTAAGGCACGAGTATTCATTACAAGCTGTGGACATTCCGTTTCTTTTCCGATCATTATCATTACTGTGAAGATGTGATCGTGAAGGCACCGCCCACCATGGCACGGTCCCACCGTGGTCAACGCCCTCAGACAGACTTACCTCTGCCGATCCGATAAACCTGATGCCCAATCTAACCTTCCGCGGCATCACGATGCACATGGAGCTCTCCGTCGTCGCACGCCACGCTGTCAGAACGTGACACGAGCGTGTGCGGCACGCACGGTCACCGATCATCACCCGTGGGTGTGTGATCAAGACAGGCAGAGCCAGAAACCGAGGTATCGAGGACGAGAAAATGCCTTTTGGATCATATATGGGAAGCGCAAGCGCCATTGACGCGCCTTGGGGCTCCTCGAAACTCCACGAGCGTAAACGACACGAGAGATGGCCATGGCTTTGGGTCGCTATCTAGCGAAGGAATGCCTCAACGTTTGTGTGGTCCCGTAAGACCACTACCACCACCATGCTGGACTGTATGGACTCTGCCCGAGGAGACAATCGACATCCACCCATGGGACCATGCCCATAAGGCTCGACGGTCATACAGAAGCCACACGAGAACTCTAGTACTTGTATTCCTCGCATCCATGAAGAAAAAGAAAGTGAGGAGGGGGAAGCTCCGACTTTGCACGACAAAGTCGCACAATGGTGCATGTCACGCGGGTAGGAACAGCGAAAGCGCGAAACGGTCAAAAAGGAAGAGGAAGGAATTTGAAAGACGTCTCGTGAGAGCTTTGCAAGGCAGAATTGCCTCATCCTCATCGTGGGTCAGCTATATCCCGATAACGTACACTTCTTACAAGCGCGGTATCCGTGCCCACTCGACGGAGAATGGGTGGCTAGGTGTTCACATGCTGCGAGCGACCAATCTCGGAGACGTCCTTGACCGAGTCCCGTCGCTGTCAAATCCAAATGGCCCACGCACCCTATAGATAAGTTTTTCCCTTCCTTTTCGGGAACCCCCTCTAGAGATTCCTCTGGTCCACCAGCAGTCAGATGACTGGCCGCGAGTAGTGGCCGGCGGATCAACCGACGATCCGTCAACGATAATAGGTCCACGCATCGAGGCCAAGTAAAACGTAGTTGGAACGGAATCGTCAGCCAGTATTTCCGAAGGCTGGGACGTGTCTTGGAGAATTCAGAGTCAGAGGGGAGGAGAGAGAGAGAGGGAGATTTGGTGGAAGGGTGACGCAAGCGAGGAAACAACTTGAAGCACGTTGTGTGCGCGCATCGCGGGGCGGGGTTTTTGAGCGACTTAATTTCGCCGAATGTCTAAACATCCTATTAGCCTTGCCTTTTAGAAGAGCAGGAATACTATACCGTACCGTAGAAATGGCCTGTCCCAGTCCCATGGGGGCCAAAACGTAAACAGTCCAACAAGGGTCGTCCCATCGAATCGAATCGAGGCTTGCGGCCGAGTAGGCCGTGTTTCATGCGTCATTATCGCCACCAATCAAGGGCTACGTGAGAACCAAATATAACGAGCTGCACAGAATGGGGAAGGGGAACAGGATCCCTGACTCAACCTTGAATCTTTACCCTGACTTTACCCAAATGCTTCTGGTTTTGGAAAGCAGCCACCACCAAAACCAAATATGTGTACACCCCCGGTAGGTGTATAAATAGACCTCTGGGGGTCCCAAAGTTCAAACCCACTCCTCTACCAGTCTGCCTTATCAAACCCATACAATGAGCCCCGTGCGTATTCATCACACTCCACCTGTCTAATTGCCATGTCCATCCTATTCTTACATCTCCCCACTTCTCTATTCCTTCTATCTCCTTCAGGTCATCCAGATCCCCGTTAATGAGGTCGAAGGCTGCACAAGCACTTGCACCTGCGGCTCTAGGTGCGTATCCGCGTTTGATACCCCCGAAACCCACGTATTGACGCCCTGGCAGCTGTGCGTGCAAACCTGGGGAATGCAAGTGCTGAGCGGCTATAATAATGCGACCCATCGTTGTCTTGTAACATTGAAGGGAAATTGTCTGTATGCTGTTGTCCGAGAATCTATGCGTGGCTGGTCTCTAGGTGGTGTCAATAGTCTTGAGAGAAAATGGTATCTGCTGTTTGATGATGGGCGCGTGTGCTGGATAAGTCTAGACAGAATGATGATTGCGCAAGCAATCTCGACGCTCTTAAGACCCGGTTTCCAGAATGACGGACCAGCGCGTACATCCCTTGATAAAGAAGTTGTCAGGTGACATGCTTTGTAATCATTCGCTTCCAAGAACCCCACTTTCATGATACAGTGCTGCAAATCTAGAAGCGACTCTAGAAGCGATTCGCTTGCGCAGTTCTCACACCCTAGTATGTTGTTTTCCTCTCCTAGTATGAAGTAAGCGAACAACTAGAGCCGATCAACTGACGATGGTATACGCCCAAGGCGCTTGGTTGTTCGATGGGCGTAAACGTTGTATTTCAGGAGCCCTAATTGTGCGTAAGCGGGAAGGTCCATTGCACGACCTGTGCATCTCATGGCTGGCCAAGAAAGGTCTTGGCATACTAGCACTGGTCTTGTCTTTGGATGTCGCAGATTCAGCTCGGAGATAGCGACGATGTAGTCCCACGGGGACGCTGAAAACAGAATCGGGTATGAAGGGGATGGCGTGGGGAATGGACCTATTCCATGAACGAACGCCTCAGACGTCCTAGGAGGGAAGAGAAGATGTCAATTTTCCTTCATCCAGAGTGGCTTCCGCATGCCTGGTTGATTGGAAGGTCCAGGATTCTGGGGAATAAATATCTCCCAGAAAGCTTCTCTAAGGACCCTCGATCTAGTCAAACCCATATGCGCGAAGCGCCCGTAATTCGACCGGCGAGCCGGTCTGCGCAGATGCAAGCCAAGGAAATTCCCTGGCCACTGATCGAAATGACGACAGAAGCCGGACAACAGATGACGATGACGAGAGCGCGCGAAAAGATCGGGTGCGGTCTGCTAGTCGAGGCTTGTATGCGGCGTGTATTATGATCAGGATCTTTTGTTGTGACAGACGTGGCCAGGTAGGATTGGAAATCTATCTCGTCTGTGCACAAAATCAAGCGGATATTTATGCATACCAGCAGCGTGGTGGGAAAGGACTGCGAGGGTCACTTGCGCCCAGAACTGTGAGGGTACTTAGTGCGAGGCAGGAACGGACCAACGAGTGCGCAGCGCGCAACGACCGATGTCTATATAGGCTCAAGTTAAGCAAGGCGGTACCAGACGGCCGGTGGTCCAAGCAATCACCTAAGATCTCCGAGTCGGCACCACGCACCACCCCGGTCTCAATCAGTGTCATATACGGGCAGGTCCATGGACAAACCCCATTCGGCAGACAGACCGAGGGTACCCTCACCGAACATGGTACAACGTCGGTGGGGAGCATAGCCTGTCCGAGTCAGAGTCGCTCGGTTGGAACAACTCACGACAAAGTGTCTGTAGGTTTGGTTTTGGCGCGAACCCCGCGGCCGCGGCTGCGCTCGGTCACACCCGCTCAACACCCATCCATGCCAATGTCAGACGCGTGTTGGACGAACGGATGGACGCCCTTCCCAGCGTTACAGTACTAACAGGCTGTCAGTAACAGCGTGCCTCCGCTCGACACGGCGCTGAGAGTTGTTTCAGGGATAGTGTGGGCGAAATTCCCTCGTGTCCGTGTCGGAGGAGATCGTTGAATGTCGCGTCTCGCCTCGTTATTGTTATCGAGAAGACTCCCCCATAATTTTGAAGCTGAGGACCGAGAATCGATGAAGCATCCGACTATCAAGCCTGAGGCCCTGTATTCTGTCATATTGACAGGTAGTTGCAGATCAAGACTAGTGCTCGACATTGTATAATGGGTAAAATAGGGTAGATGATTACAACTTTGCCTTATTCCTTGGCGATTCCCCGAGGTCGTCGTACGAAATCTTCTGCTTACGCTTAACAGCAACCGCAGACTCGCGAAGATCCTGCACAAACGCGCGCGGCAATGAGTACTGGCTCGCGAAAAGAGAATATTTATGTGATCGGTCAGTACCTTGCTCTGGAGGGCGAACGCCGCCCATGTCGCCTGATACTCAAGCGCGTCCTCCACTCTAACCACGTCGATCAGTCAGGGTCAGGATTCCTCGTCCTGCACCCCCCCAAAAAAAGCGAAAGTAGAGGCACAGAAAACGGAAACGCACGAATGATCAAGCGCGTGCGCGACGAAACGCTTAACGCCCGCAACAGCCACGGGGCTCTTCCTTGCGACCTCCCGCGCAAACTCCAGCGCGGCGCGGACGACCTGCGCGCGGGACCCAGGCACAACGCGCGACACGAGCCCGAGCGCCGCGCGCGCCTCGTCCGCGCCAAACGTGCGACCCGATAGCGCGAGCTCGAAGAGCAGCGACGCGTTCGCGCCAAAGGCGCGCCCGGGCCCGCGCGCGAGCGTGCCGATGTCCGCTGCGAGCCCGACGTCGACCTCCTTGATGCTGAACGTCGCGTCGGATGCCGCCCAGCGCACGTCGACGGCGCAGAGCGCGTCGAGCGCGAGGCCGTAAGCGAGGCCGTGCACCGCTGCGATGACGGGCTGCGGGATGCGCGCGGGCGCGTTGATCGCGTGTTGGAAGGTGCGGATGTAGGCGCGGGTTTGGAGCGCGCGGCGGGCGGGGTCCGTGTGTTGTGGGAGCGATAATATAGTGGACACTGGGGAGGGTTTGGGGGGTGGGGGTGGGATGGGTGGTTAGTTGGGGGACGCAGGGGAGTTTGGGGATACGTTGGGGGCGTTGTACGCACGGTCTATGCCCGCTGAGAATACCTTTTCATTGGCGGACGACAGAACGACGACGCGGACTGTGGGATCTTCGGCGATGCAGTCAAAGGCGGCGCCGTACTCGCGCCAGAACCTAGCTCAGGCTCACGTCAGGCGATAATTTGACCCTCGATCGCGCGCATCGCCACTCACTCTTCGTTGAATGCATTCACGGGTGGCCTAATGGAGGTCGACGACTCGGTCGTGAGAGGACAAATCGCGGTGTTTGGGTGGGTGAATGGAAAAAGACAAACCTTTTGAGCTCGAGATGGAGTACGTTCTCTGACGGAAAGCTCAGAGCGAGACGCTTGAATCGAGAGGCGTATGGCGGGACGATGGACGTAGCAGGCATGGAGATGGCAAGCAAAGAGGTCGTGGGGTGTGGTGATGAGGGTGTCGGTGGTCGTGGTGAATCATTGGATGCACATGCATCTCGTGATGCTCGCTTGTGATTTCGCCACGAAGCACCCCCGGGATCGGGTGCGAAACCTCCGACTCGGAGTCGATCCTTTGCACGTTGGGGGGCGGAGTCAACAACCGTGCGCACATTGCGATCGCTAGACAAGACCGTAAGTGAGTCGAGCCTCACTACTTGCCCCTTTCCCCTGGCCCCCATGTTTCCTCCAAGGAGGCAAGTTTGTCACCCCATCATATCAAAAAACAACGGTCGGGAACCTTCCGGCAAACCGCATCTGGCGGTCTCTGGGAAAGACAAGCCGTATCACGTCAAAAAAGAGACCATTTATCCAAAACGTGATTTGGGATTGCTAGCATCTATCATATATCATCAATTCGAGCCGCCCACAGTGTACGTGACAGGGATGTGTTTTTGTTCATATCGTCGGGATGGGAAATCACAACGAATTGCTGTGATACCGTATTGTGTTGTATCGTAGAATCCAACAACATACATCAAACCCCTGAACCCTGGACGTACAAGACCCGCTCTGTCTTAATTCAAACAGATGGGGATAACGCCACCCTCCGAGTCCCCTCCCCAACGTGTATTTGCAGATGGGAGTGATGTCGCACCCACGCTACGAGGGTAGGCATCACGGAAACGCGAAAGATGCACACCCAACCCACATCGTGAGTGTGCGACCGATCCGGAATTTCCCTCCTTCCCTCAGGCCCTCTTCAGCCTCAGTTGAGATGACATGCAGGGCGTGATTTCCGTCATTGTTGGGAAAAGGGCCCCCCAAACGTTCCTGTGTCATACGATGGGGGAACCGAAAACATGCACCCCTTGAAATTCCATCTTGAAGGGGACATTCCACAGTACAGTACCATGATTGTACCACACTCTCCTTCGATTGCTACGCTACGTACTGTGGTAAAGGAGCTGGCGGCAATAATGGACAACATTAAACGAAACGCTAATAGCAGCGCCCGCATTGAACCATATGTGGCAAGACACACCTCTTCTATTCACCTGCCATGCCATCACTTGCATTCAAGGGCCTCATCACCGTTTCACAAAGCGCCGGTCGTGCGGCCCTTCTCAAAAAACGCGCCTGTCAGGCCCCGTCAGTCTGTCAGGTCTTCCTGGCCCTGTGGCACGAATGCCTAGCAACCTGGAGCGCGACAAGGATCGCCCTGTGACCCTAAAATAGCGAACTCATACGGTATGTCAAACGTGGGGGGGGGTGTTCGCGTGCAGTAGCATTTTCTAGAGTCCTTCCACCCATCACGCATCAGAACCTTTTCACATAAACGTTTCGTTTCGCTCACGTTCTTCTCATCAGCTCCGAATCCGGAGGCCTGACAATCGAGCCACTGGCACCCCACAACTTCTTACAGCCTTGGGAAAGAAAGAGAGAATAATAGAAATGGTTGTGTCTCCGCCCACGCCCTCGCTTCTGATCTCCAGGCCCTTTTGGCAGTGGTGTTTTGATCACCGTTTGTTTGACATCGCAGGAGTTCGCGTGGGAATTGCGACGCCACCGTACGTTGCTGGACACTGCCTCCATCGTTTCAGCCTTCACTGCCATCGCTCTGACAGAACTCAACTTTAGCGGCCGCCTCGGGGGAAATGGAGAGATGGCATTATCATTGATTTGACATTCTCGCAACGGAACGCCATTCACGTCTCGTGCGGTGTAAAGCGAACCAAGAACCCGACCGAGACCAGCTAATGTACAGGGGTAAAAAGGGCATGGGAAATGCGTATCGATCCGTCGAAGTCCTTTCCTCGTCGATCATCGCCATCACCATCATTGTCAGTCACGACGGGGGGGAATCTTCCCGATAGGGATCGTGAAGATATCATTTTCTGTGAGCATCTCCGAGAGACCGCAGTAATATGCGATTGCAGCTGTGATGATGCCGAAGTATCCTCCAGCCTTAAGCACGTTTTCTTTCTGCACGAGATTGCCTGGGTGTTGTTCAACGGAGGGATCCCATGAAGAATAAGGACGATACATACCAACAGCCAAAAGCATGAAGGTCAAAGTGAGGAATAAGAACAGGGCGGACAAGCCAACTGATTTACGGAGAGCGCCGATGCTGTGATACACAAGGCATTGTCAGCGCGACTCGGGCGTCATTGACTGAATGCGGCCAAAGGCGCCGGAATGAACAACTCACAAGAACAAAAATGTGACAATCATCCAAGCAATGAGATAGATTCCGATGGCATCAAATTCCATCCCAGCATCACCACCATAGGCCTCACCGACGCCCGAGCTGGGGATGAGTAGGGTGGCAAACGAGAGCCAGAATGCGCCGTAGGACGTAAACGCTGCACAAAGCAAATAAATGGTCAGCGAGACGCCGGAATACAGAGACGGGCCGTGATAAGCCGTGGATACGCTTCGGCACCCATGTCGGCATAGATGAAATACGCCGCGCTTTGAGAAGCACGAAGCACTCTCCACATAGTATCATGCGGTGACATGCAGTCCAGGCCTTGATGATGGCCGAGGCGGCCATCACCTGGGTATGGTGGAGTGAGATAGAATGGAATGTTCCTGACTCACCTGTTGCGCCAAAAGTGTTTCCGGTGGCAAATTCCCACATGCCAGCGAGGAACTGTGCCAGGCCACCGAAGAAGAGAGCCATTCCAACGATGACGTTGGGAGCGGTGATGTGACGTGCATGGACATTGTACAGAGAGAGAACTAGCGTCGTCGAAGCGAAAGAGAATAGGCCGCTATAACATTACGAGGGCAGTGTGATGAGTGAGATGGCATCGTCAGATCAAAGGAGACGCACAGTGGTGCAGGGTTCCCAAAGCGGCAGCGGCGGTAGGGAATATCAGCTTTCTCAAGATCAGACATAATTGAGCTTTCCAAGTTCTATACGGATGGTAGAGACGAGACGAAGGGAAGGGCAGAGGGGAAGGAAGTTGGACTTGGGTACAAAAGAACCAACATCAAGTTCCGGGGCGCATTTTATACGGAACAGCCCAAGAAGTCTCCAGCAACGAGACTAAATTGAAATCGGTTCGGGAGTGATCCAGTCGCAACCGAGCGAATCAAGTTACAGGGCCCCTTGAAGCATGGGTCAAAGACGTTAAGCGCTGTCATGAGCCAACCGAAACATCCGTCGTACGATATACTCAAAGTACCACAGGCATCAGGTGCACCCCTCCAGCTGCCGATTATTCCCCGCTTGCACAACACAGCGCCTGACCCCAGGCCGCCCCTGAAAGATGGAAAGAGGTTGGGGAAGACTATCGTTCGTGTTTTTTGTTTTTTTTGCCATTGTCAGTGCAGAGGGCAACCGCAACCGGTTGCCCCGGGATATCGATCAGACTCCCACAAGGTTTGGTTGGAGACGCGTGAAATTGAAGCACGAAGCTCCATAAAGCCCAAAATGGGAAAAGGGACGTCATGCACGTGCCCTCGATAGGCGATACAGCGCCGTTGGTAACTGTGCGGGAGTCATGGAGGAGAGCGCCAAGTGATGTTCCCTTCCCACCATCATGTATATCAGCGCTACTGAGACGCATCACAAAATCACCAGGCATCCTTGCCACTGGCTGTCGGCGAGCCATCAAAGAAGCGTCATACGCGCCACCCCATGCTGGGGCACGACGGCTGAAACGTTCCCTGTTCATCATTGGATCCTTGAACAAAAAGGAGGCGCAACACGCTACCAAAGACATCAATTCATTTTATTGAGACGGGCGGATCCATCGGCCTTTCCATTTTCATTTTCTCATTACGACATACAGCACTGCAGCGCTATCCTAACACTAATGCCACATGTGAGCCACGAGCTCGGGCGACTGTACGGTCTGCTTGGCAAACTCTGAGCGCCTCGTTCTTCACCGGGGCCCGAGGCCAATTGATCAATCACAAACAAACCGGTTAATTGGATTGCTTTCCTCGCATTTCTCAGTCCGAGAACTGCAGCTAAGAACATGATAACTCGACTGCACCGTACATGTAGTGTATTGTAGCACACTACTCGCGACGTTGTCAACGGACTCATTCGGCTCTAGAGTTTCCTTGTTCAACTTCGCGCCCTTGAACAACTTTGTCTATTTGCCGTTTCGAGCTGAATGGTGGAGGGGTGATTTCAAAATCAGCAATATATTTAAACGGGTCATGGTCCGCGGTCCATGGCCTGGCCCATCATTATTCTCCGCTGGTTTGATCGCGATGACGCCCCGCCTGATCATGACGGGGTCAGGCCTGACCAGAGAGAGAAGTCGACGACGGAAAGACCTACCGCGTATGTAGGCGAGCCCCGCTAAGCGAACGATGGTACAGCATACCATCCAGCCCTCTGGGTCGATTTTTAACGGGGGACAAGGGGATGGTTCGATTCGCGTACTGTAATTGGCTTTGCCAATTAAGGAGCGGGAGCGGGTATTGAACGGGCGCATTCGATATCACGTGGTTTGCTGTCAACCATCAACTCATAACGCGCACCGTTTTTTTTTATTTTCTACGGTAACGCTCGTTCGATTGAAATTGCCTCTGAACGAAATTGGTCGGTAAAATGCCATACATACCAAAGCGGCGCCCACGCCGCCCGTAAACGGTCCAGCTTTTCCAAATGCGACTTCTCCCGCCGGCAACAGGAGCCCACGCGAGCAAGCCAAGCCATTTTTTTTCTTCCTTGATGTCGCTCTCGTGATGACACTAAAAACGCAACTATACCGCCGCATAAACTGAACATCTCTGCACATCTCTGCACAGCCGGCCGGGTCCACACCACTCTCTCTTTTGACCCGCCGACTCACCCTCCGCCGGGTTGTACCTGAGGGTATGACATGACGGGAGACGCCTTACTACGTACGTCTTTTTTATATTTTTTCGGGTATGGAGTACAGACAACCGATCGGCTATGCCTAATACGTTTCCCATGACAGATTCGACAGCACTGTATTTAACTCCACGCTCGCCCTTGTTTCCACGCTTCTCTCTAGTTTCCCCCGAACTTCCACCATCACCGCTTCTAGTGCCCCACTACTTGTCATTCTTTTCCACACACGGTCTCTACGTCGTTGTTAACGTCGATCTCATACTTTCCACAACAACCCCTCTAACGTTGCAAAACTGGCTTACAAAATGTCTGACATTGAGACTTCCCTCACTCACCCCATGGCTCCTCGCCGCGTCAAGCTTGGCAACCCTGGCCCTCTGTCAGTCCCTTGGTTTTTTCCCTCACTTTGAGCTGTTCTAAAATGCGGGGTTTTTTTTCCGACAGTGGTCTCTTCTCCTTCGCGTCCACGACGCTTATCCTGTCCCTTTACAATGTCGGTGCTCGCGGCATTACTACCCCCAACGTTGTCGTTGGTATGGCCCTTTTCTGCGGTGGTCTTGCTCAGCTCCTTGCTGGCATGTGGGAGTTCGCCGTTGGTAATACCTTTGGCGCAACTGGCAAGTCATCTCGGTCATTTTTCCTTCCTTCGTAATTGGCTGATGGTTCTCGAATATTCAGCCTTCACTTCTTATGGTGCTTTCTGGCTCTCCTTCGCAACCCTCCTGATTCCTGGCTCCGGCGTTGCCGCGGCCTACGCTGCCTCCACCAATCCTGCTCAGGAAGTTGACGCCATTGCCATTTATCTCATTACTTGGATGGTTGTTACCTTCCTCTTCTTGTTCGTTTCCCATTTCTTTCTTTTTTAATATTCAGCGGTGAGAACTCATCTACTTTGTTTTTCGTTGCAGTATTGGCTCCCTTCGCAAGTCCATTGGCCTGACTGTGCTCTTCTTCTGTCTGACAATAACTTTCCTGCTCCTCGCTGTCGGTAAGTGGGGATTGCTTTTCGTGATGGATGGGGCTAATATATATTTATTTGTGACAGCCGACTTCTCGAAGAACGACACCATCGGCAAGACTGGTGGTGGCCTCGGCGTTGTGACCGCTCTGGTCGCTTATTACTGCGGTCTCTCTGAGCTACTGACTGATGATGATGTCTTCACCATTCCTGTCGGTAAATACCCTCCCAAGTCGGCCTGAAGGTAGATCCACGCTTTGTGTTACCGTTCCTTCAGAGTCTTGGTCTTTGGTTTGATTGTGGATCCTCTGCGAACCAATGTGTTTCTCTCCCCTGTTATTTTATTTATTCCGTCTGTTCTAGTGCTCTATCCTGTCCTCCATTGTGTTGTGGCAAACAGTTCGAATGGAAGTACTGTACCCCACAAGGTTCATACCATATGGATAATTACTTTCCTCTTCCTTGCTGATTTGTGTAAGAATGTTGGATGAGTACCTGAAGGCAAAAGCTCTGATCGGATGTCGAGAGAAGTGACTCCGCTCCGGAGTCGATAAGTTTGTCTTAGGGCTTGCGGGTGTTCACTTGGTGACATGGCGAGGTGCTGCCACCGAAATTTTTTGAAGTGCTTGGCCGAATCCGATCATTCATATAGTTTCTTATTCATTCAAGCCTTTCATATAACTTTGATGGCATATATCTTGCTGGGGTTTACGTTATGCGTTACAGCCTGCGAATCTCCGCCGTGCATCTTTTTTGGTCATCCTTTCATCTCGACCGAAAGAACAAAGCCTCGGTACCTGTACTACTGCACTGTACATCGTAGGAGCTTGGTGTCTTTAGAGGTTGGGACCTAGCAATACGAAATGGGGAAGAACGAGTGATCGAGCCAATTGGCCATGAATGTCTCTCTTTGATAAAATCGAAAACTCATTCCCGCCCACTGTCAATAAAAGTGCAGCGCGCGTTCGCACGCCTACACACAAGGAATGCCGCTGAGGTGAGTTGAAGACGCGCGCGGGCCCGGGTTCACATGGCGGATCAGAGAGATGAGAACAGATATGAGAAGAGCAAGCGAGATGAGATTTCTAAGAGCGGAAAGTTACGCTAGAAGTTTCGAAGGACGCAATTGAAACAAAGGGATCAGTATTGCAGAAGGCGAAATTAGGCGTATATACATCAGAGAGCTCTGCAGACTCGGAGACCGAGAACAAAAGAGAACCGTGACAAAGGGATCTAAAGGCAGGAAAGGCAGGTCGGTGTAAGTGAGACGAAAGGGGGAAGAGAAAGTGCTGCGAAGGGAGAAGAGGGGACGATGCCCACGGAGGAAGGGATAAGCGAGGACCTTAAAGAAGTATAAGTGGCATCAATTGAGACAGTGAACGGCGAAGGCCATCACGACGACAACCGGAAGTGCGCGCGAACGGTCGCGTTGTACTGTACAAGAGCGAGTGCGGGACCGAGGAAAAGGCACTGGCACTGCAGCGAGGTGGCCCGGGAACGTGAGGCTCCTCGGAACAAAAGACAGGACAAAAAGGAGCCACCGCGGCGGCACCACTGGCGGGTGACGGCCCGGGGCGTCAGAAGTGGGGGAGCATTTATTTTGACAGGTTGAGAAGCTCGATGAGCACCGGAGACCCCGAGGGTGTTGGGAGACGGACACGAGACTTGAGAGAACTTGAGAGGGAAACAAAAGAGCTGCAGTGCTGGCATGAGACTCCGAGTCGGATGAGGCGACGTGGCGAGAAAGTAGCGCCACGAATACCGAGATTCCGCCTCCGGCGGCTCACCTTTGCAACGGTGATTGCACTGTCGACATCATGATGCGATACCGTGATAGTACCATACAGTATAGTACGGCGGAACTTTGGACACCCCAATGTATTCAGAGACCGACCCGTGGACCTGTCGTAGTCGCACGTTTTGTTTTTTTTTTTATTCAAAAAGTCTACATTTATGTTCCGCAACAAATACCTACTCAAAGGACACAGTCCCGGTGAACAACAGAGAAAGCGGTGTAGCGAAGGCATGACACTTAGCGTACAATCACGGTGTGATGGGCAGAGTTTCAGTAGATAACTTGAACGGGCTTACTGTACGGGCCCGGGAGAACCCAGAGAGTTAACCAAGTGCCTCAAGCGGTATCCACCGCCCTAGGCTTGGTGACCTTGTGGTTCGTAGGCGCTTAGTGGCGGGGTGGCGATTCTGGTGTCCTCGCGCCTGCCAACCTGGAGAGGGGCCCCTAACGCCAGGATAATTTGAAATAAGTGTGATAAGCGGCCTCACATGTGA
>WNFC01008854.1_pt1 | contig 18579 bp, 18 predicted proteins | sample 5400541 | NCBI WGS metagenome assembly WNFC01 (sample SAMN13153342, study PRJNA577476) | soil metagenome | isolation source: 120 cm saprolite under Douglas fir tree site 2 hole 2 replicate 1 | place: USA:California | collected 2015-04-18 | reverse complement strand
CGAAGGCTTCCATGGCGCCCGCTTCACCCTCGAGGCCGTGCTCGACCTTCTCGCACACGAACTCGAGCACCTCGAGCACGAGCTGCTGCTTCGATTTGTAGTAGTAGTGGATCAGGCCCTGGGCGACGCCGGCCTGCTCGGCGATGTCCTTGGTGGAGGTGTTCTCGTAGCCCTGGCGGCTCAGGACGGTGAAGGCGGCCTGGAGGATCTTTTCCCGGTTGTCGGTGCTCACTGGACCTGGTTTCGGCTCCTTGGTTGAACGATCAATCAGTGTTGTTTGGTTATTCAACCAAACCTGGGGCGGCTTGTCAAGGGGAAACCCGGCGAAAAGGCGCGTTTTGCGCAAAACGTGCGTCTGAATCCAACTCGAAACACCCGTTTTGCGCAAAACGTGTGGAATTCCTGCCGAAACAGCCGGCCCGCAGCCGTTGATCTCAGAGTGTCCCGTCCGACGCCTTTCACCGCACGTCGATACCGGCTTTTTCGGACTGTCGTGAGGGGTCTAGCTACTTTCCGCGGCGCGGATCAGGTCTCTCAAGGACTGCTCCGGTCCGCGCCGCAGCTCACGGCCTAGCGACAGCGCGACGAGCCGGCCCCGCCACCCGGGCGGGAGATGGAAGTCTCAATTGAGCCGGACCAGCGTGCCGCCTTCCTTCGTCTCGCTCAGCGTCACATGCTCGTGGTTGTCCACCCCCAAAGGCAGGTGCACGACCATGTCGATCCAGCGATGCTGCGGGTCCACGTCGCGCACGTCGATCCTCACCGGCCACGCGCGTCCGAAACCGCGCGCCGCCAGCGAGACGACCTGACCTGGCGTCATCGGACCGGGCGGATCCGCGGCGACGAAGCGTCCGTCCTGCCACTCGCCGAATCGCTCCGGCGTCGTCAGCACGTTCCAGATCTTCTCGGGCGACGCGGAGCTGACTGCAGCCGGGCAGACGTTGACGATCATGTCGGTAGTTCTGCCGACTGTTGCATCACAGAATCTCAGTGTTTCATGGGCGCACGCCCATGCAGCGGACACATGTCACTCCTCGCCAGTCCGAGATCCTCGACCTCATCGCCGCCGGCCTGTGCGACAAGGAGATCGCCGAGCGGCTCGGCCTCTCCTACGGCACGATCCGGACGCAGCTAGCGCGCTTCTTCGCGGCCAACGGCGTCCGCGGCCGGGCCGGCGCCGTCGCGCTCTGGGTGCGCACCCAGACGCCGGACATCTAGCGCCCCAGCGTCTGGACCCTGACCCGGCGCGGCCGGCACCCGTCGAGCTCCACCAGGAAGACGCGCTGCCACGGCCCAAGCCGCAGCCTGCCCCGCTCGACCGGCACGACCGTGGTCTGGCCGAGGAGGAGCTGCTGGCAGTGCGAGTGGCCGTTGAGCGGCTCGTCCGGAGAGACCTCCTGCCGGCGCGAAAGGTCGTCGTGCTCGTATCCGCTCCGCGGCGCGAGGCGGTTCAGAAAGCGCGTGAAGTCGGCGTGCAGCAGCGGCTCATCCTCATTCACCACCACGGCCGCGGTCGTGTGCAGCGACGACACGACCACCACTCCGTCGAACAGGCCGAGCCTCGCCACCGACGCCTGCACGCGCTCCGTCACGTCGTGGAACGACGGGCCCTGCCCCGTCTGCAGCTCGAACTCCACCGCCGCGCTCTTGAATTCTCCATGGCGCACGAGCGGCGCCTGGCGCAGCGTCTCGAGGCTGGACGAACCCGTGCAGAACATGACACGGCGCAGCGTCTCGACCAGCTCCGCCGCAAGATCGCCGGCCGCGTCCTCGCCCCGGGCGGCCGCGCGCAGCATCGGGCCGGCGACTCCGACAATGTCGGCGCCCAGCGCCAGCGCGACCGCAGCCTGGACGCCGTTGCGAATCCCGCCGCTGGCGATCAGCGGCAGCCGCGGCAGCCGGCCGCGCACCTGGACCAGGCTGTCCGCCGTCGGGGTGCCCCATCCCCGGAACGCGGCCGCGACGTCGCGCAGCGGGCCGTTGAGGCCATGCCGCTCCACCTCGCTCCACGACGTGCCTCCCGCGCCGGCCACGTCGATCGCGTGGACGCCCGCCTCGGCCAGCCGGACGGCGTCGCGTTCGCTGATGCCAAAGCCGACCTCCTTCGCGATCACCGGCACGCCGAGCGTCCGGCACAGGGTCTCGATGCGTTCCAGCAGCCCGCCGAACTGCACGTCGCCCGACGGCTGCAGCGATTCCTGGAGTGGGTTGAGATGAAGGACAAGGGCGTCGGCGCGCAGCAGGTCGACGAGGCGGCGCGCGTCATCGACGGTCACGCCGCGGTTCAGCTGCACCGCGCCGAGGTTGGCGAGGAGCGGCACGTCCGGCGCCAGGTCGCGGACGTCAAACGTCGGGAGCAGCTCCGGCTGCTCGAGCAGGGCGCGCCCCGAGCCGAGGCCCAGGGCAAAGCCGAATCGCTGCGCGACCGCGGCCAGCGCGCGGTTGATGGGCTGTGCGGCCTCGGTGCCTCCCGTCATGCACGAGATGAGGAACGGAGCCGCCATGCGGCGGTCGAGAAAATCGGTCGCGAGCTGGACGTCGGAGAGATCGATCTCGGGCAACGCGAGATGCCTGAAATGAAACTCGTCGAGGCCCGTCGGCGAATCCGAGCTCACGTCCTCGGCGAGGTTGATGCGCAGGTGATCGGCCTTGCGCGACGACGAGCTGCGCACCGTGGCCGCCATCAGCTGCGCCTCGTCCTGACGAAGCGGGCCAGCTCGACGAGCGCGGCTCTGGCCTGCGGCGCGAGATCGGCCCGGCCCGCCGCACGCACCGCCTCCTCGACGAGCGCATCGACGGTCTGCTCGACCTCGCACCGATCGCCGGTCGCGAGCAGCAGCGTCGGCTTGCCCTGGCGCTCGTCATCGCCTACCGGCTTGCCGGTCTCGGCCGGATCGCCGAACGCGCCGAGGAGATCGTCGGCCAGCTGAAACGCGATGCCTAGCGGGATGCCATACGCGCTGAGCACTGGCGCCAGCTCGGGGAGCCGCCCTGCCAGGCTCGCGCCCAGGTGGAGCGGCCGCTCGACGGAGTAGCGCGCGGTCTTGTACAGAGCGACCTTGAGCGCGGTCTCGGCGTCGGCGCCGCCGGCGGCCGTGGCGCGGAGGTCGAGATACTGGCCCATCGCCATCTCGAGCTTCAGCGCGGCCACGACGTGGTGCGCCGCGGCCGGCATGCATGCGAGCAGGCAGTCCGCGTGAAAGAGCGCGAGGTCGCCGAGCACGATCGCCGACGCGACGCCGAACTGTTCCGGATCGCCCGGCCACTCGCGCCGCCGGTGCACCCCGGCGAAGTTCACCTGCAGAGTCGGCGATCCGCGGCGGAGAGCCGAGCCGTCCATCACGTCGTCATGTATCAATGCGGCGAGATGGATGAGCTCGAGTGCCGCGCCCGCGTTGACGATGACGGGCGAGTCGGGGTCTCCCCCCGCTCCGGCGAACGCCCAGTACGCGAACAACGCCCGGAGCCGCTTGCCGCCGGACGCCGCCAGCCGCGCGATCGCCTCGACCGCGGGAGCCAACCGCGGGTCGACCGCCTCCCACCGTCGCGATTCCGCGGCGTGCAGGTTCCGGATCCGTAACTCCACGCACGCGAGGTAGTCGGCCACGCCGGGAGACAGAGCTACTGCAACGGCTGCCATCAGGCAAGCCTCGCGCGAAGGCGCGCGAGCGTCTTCACCGTTGTCACGAAGAGTCGCGCGGCAAGAGTGCCCAGAGCGATCACGACCAGCGCGCCGACGAGAAGCGACTGCGCAGCACCGGCGGGCAAGCTGTGCGACGGTCCGAGCAGTCGTGGCAGGTCGGCCCCGACCAGGGCGGGATAGTCGAGCGCCCGGCGGGCGAGGCCTGGCACGACGAAAACGAGAAAGGCGACCCACGTGGCGGTCGCCGCCGCGAGGTAGCCCGCGACGAAGGCCGAGACGCCCGGCGGCCAGGGCAGGGACTCGGGGCGGCGCCCGGCCACTCGATCGCGCAGGTACCTCAGCAGGCGCCGCCGCTGCCGGCCGAGGTTGACCACCCCGAGCGCGTCGCCGACCGCCCAGTAGCCGTCGAACTTGAAGAACGGGTTCAGGGAGAGGAGGCAGCTGAACCCAACCAGCGCGGCGGCGAGCACGAGCGTGTGACTGCCGGTGATCAGCGCGGCACCGAGGTATGCCGCACCGACCAGGCCCTGCAGGTAGATCCCGCCCAGGTCGACCACGACGCGCTGCCAGCGGCGCATCTCCCAGGCCGCGGTGACGTTGCTGTAGAGGACAGGAAACGCAAGGTAGACACCCAGGCCGATGGCGCTCGGCTTGCCGCCGTAGCGCGAGCAGGCGGCGGCGTGTCCGAACTCGTGGACGATGAGCGACAGGAAGAAGAAGCCATACGCGGCGAGGAATTCGGAACCCGGCGCCGGCGCGCGGCCGTCCACGATTGCGAGACCCGCGATGGACGCGGCCGCCGCGATCAGCACGACCGCGACCGCGGGGTGGAAGAGATAGGCGACCAGGCGCGCCACCGGCGCGACATATGCCTCCGGGATCACCGGCACCGCCAGCCAGAAACCGGAGGGCGCGGGCGCGGGCCGGTCTTCGATCGACCGGACGCGCTCTTCGAGCTGCAGGTACGCGTCCTCCACTTCAGGGACCGACACCGGCTGACCGGTGAGCTGGGCAAGCCCAGAGGCAAGCTCCTCGTGGGACTGGCCGGCCCTGCCGTTTTCGAGCAGGTAGCGGGCGACTGGAGACAGGCGCATCCGCGTCCCGTTGCGGCCGCGGAGGACGAAAGACTCGCTTCGCTCCGAGGTGTCGAGCGGGCGCGCCTCCATCACGCGACTCCGCTGGCGACGGCAGGCACCGCCAGCTCCTCGAGCGCTGCCGCGACCAGGCCCGGTCCGTCATAGGCGGCGAAAGCGGCCCGCAGCCGGCGTGCCGCCTCGCGCTCGGCCCCATCGTCGAGGAGTCGCCGCAGGGCGCCAGAAATGTCGGCCACCGGCGACGAGGGGGACAGGCGGATTACGGCGCCGGCCGCGAGGCAACGCGCAGCAAGCGCGTGCTGCTCGCCTCCGGTCGGGAAAACGACGGCCGGCAGACCGTGCGTCAGCGCACCGAGCATCGCCGTCGTGTTGGCGCTGCACACCGCACCCCCGGCCCGCTCCAGGACGAGTCCCTGTGGGACGTAGCCGCGGACGAGCCTGCTCGCGTCGCGGAGAGGGGGTGGTGCGTTGCGGTTTCGCTCCATCGCGCAGGCGACCCTGATGCCAAGGCCGTCGCACGCCGCGACGAGGCCGGACCAGAAAGTCTGGCCTGTCCGGAATACCGAGCCGTGATGGGCGTAGAGCAGCGGCCGGCCCTCGCCACCCGCCAGCCACTCGAGGACCTCTGCGTCTGCAGTTTCAGGTTCGTAGAGGCACGAGCCCACGAAGCGCACGCGCTCTGGGAGATGGTCGGTCAACGGCTCGAGCTGGGGGACGGACTGCAGCAGGTAGATGCCACCGAGCAACGGAGAGTCGTCCAGCGAGCCGGGGAGGGCGCTCAACCCGAAGAGGGCGCGGGCGGAGTTGAAGAGAGCGAGCGTCTCACGATGTCGCCACTCGGCGTCGTGGTCGGCGCTGAGTGTCGTGCCTGCGGGCCCAGACACGGGCCACAGGTAAGGGGCGAGCCCCAGGACGGCGACCGGCAGGCCCGCCAGCTCGCCCGCGATCAGGGGCCCGAGGGCAAGCGCGCTGCAGAGCAGCGCGTCAGGGTGGAATCGCTCGACCGCATGCTGCACATGACGGACCTGGATGGAGACTGAGACCGGATGGGCCCAGATCGCGAGCTGGAAGCTGGCGCCGTCGGCGTTGCCTCGAGGCACTCGTTCGAAGCCGGCCTCGGTGACGGCGCCCTCGAAGTCGGCCGACGTCGCGAACGCCGCCTCGTGTCCCCGCTCCCGCAGCCTGAGGGCGATGCCGAGCATCGGGTTGACGAAGCCGCGGCTCCCGATCGGGCACAGCAGGACCCTCATGACCCTCGCTTGCTACGCCTCGAACACTCGGCCCAGAACGCGACGTCGATCGCCACCACGAGAGCCACATAGTCGATGGCTCGCATGTCGCTGACCGTGGTGGCCGATACGAGCACCGCCGCGGTCGTGAAGTTGAGCGCGGCATGGGCCGCGATGGGCGAGTACAGATTGTTCGCGCGAAGGCGAAGGGCGCAAAAGGCCAGGCCGTCGGCGGCGAAGACAGGGAGAAACAGCAGCCCCCCGCCGAGGTGAAACAGGGCGAACACCAACGAGGCTGCGGACGCGGCGACGAGTGCGCCCGCACCCAGGCCAAGGATGCCCTGCAGGAGCAGGCCGCGGAAAAGCACCTCCTCGGCGGCTGCGTTGAAGAGCAAGAAGTAAGCCAGCGCGGAGAGCAGCACCAGCGGGTCGCGCGTCACTCCCTGCAGCGGGATGAGCAGGAGCCACGGCACGAGCCGCACCGCGACCAGCGCTGCAGGCCAGCCCATCTCGGCGGGTCGCGGCAATCGGGCAAGACCGATCGCGCGCAGGCCGAAGGTGCGCTGCGCGACGACGACCGCGGCGACCAGTTGAACTCCGTAGAACGCGACCGAGCGTCCGCGGCCCCCGACTCCCACCACCTGCGCCAGCAGCATTGCCAAGGCGCCGGCGGCGAGGGGGATCCCGACCACCGCTATCAGCCGCACCCAGGCGCGCAGCTTGGGGCGCGCGACCTGAACGCTTCTCAGTGGGACCGCGACTTCGTTCATCTTTCCATCTGAATCGCTTCCAACGGCGAGGCGGCCAGAGCAGCGCGGGCCGGGATCGCGAATCCGAGGACCGGCGCCAGCAGCGCGATCGGTACCGCGAGGGCGAGGCCTCCCGCGGGCACGACCGGATCGACGCCCCCGATGACCTGGCTCAAGACATTGATCAGGCCGGCCGTGAGCAGGATGCCCGCCGGCACCCCAACCGCGACCGCGGGCAGGATGAGGAGCCCGGCCGCCCAGGTGAGGCTTGCCGCCAGCTGCCGCGGGCGGGCGCCGATCGCCTTCAGGATTCCGATCACGAAGGCCTGTTCGTCGGCCAGGATCATGGTCATCGCGAACATGACCATGCCTGCCACAGCCGCGAGCCCCAGGCCGAGTACGAGCAGCACGGCCTCGAAGACGTTGCCCAGGGGCACCGCGATAGAGTCGCGGACGGGGCTGACCACGACCTGGCCCCCCACGCTCTGCTCCAGACGGCTGCGGACGATGCCCGCGTCCGCGCCTGGCTGCAGTCGAGCCACGAAGTAGGCGGGCGTCGCCTGCGGCCTGAGCCCCAGCAGCAGGGTGTCGCGACCGACCATCACCCGGCCGAGGTTGTCGAGCTCGCGGTACACACCGACCACTCGCACGTTGGTGTGGTCGGTCCCGATCTGAAGCGCGACCGTGCGCCCCGGCACCAGCCCGGTTGAGGCGGCAAGGCCAGCTCCGATCAGGACCTCCGCGTCGGAATGGATCGGACTTCCGGCCAGCAGGTGGAACTGCACGAGATCCTGGTTTGGAGTGAGGAATCGGGCGTCGGTCGGATTGCCGTCGAGCGTCGCGTTCTGGTCGTAGACGCCGGTGCTCGCCTGGATGCCCGGGGTGTTGGAGAGGGCACGCTGCGCGTCGGCGGGAGCCAGCGCTTTGACATAGTCCACGCGCCAGTCGAAGGCGTAGCCCCAATTCGCGGGCTCTGAGCCGAAGCTCGCGAGGGTCGACTCGAGGATGACTGAGAAGACGACGGTGACCAGGCCGAGAAAGAGAACTGCGGCGGCGGTGCTTGTTCGACCCGGGCGCCCGAGGAGAAGCGAGGCGCCCAGCCGGGGTGCGAGGCCTCCCCGCCCCACCGCGAGCGATGCTGCCAGGCGGCTCGGCGGCTGCCTGTACCCTGCCGCGAGCATGGTTGCCGCGGAGCTGCGTCCGAAGCCGTGGGCGGCAAGGCGCACCGCCGCGAGTGCGGCGAGCACGGTCAACCCGCTGACGGCTGCGAGCACGACCGGGGCTGCGTCGAGCGCGGCGCTGAGGCCCATCAGCTGCACAACCTGCTGCGTTATCCAGCCGGCGAGCAACACGGCGGCCAACGCGCCCAAGATCGCGCCGAGCAGGACGGCCCCGCCACGCTGCAGCATGAGGACGCGCCGGATCTGCGCCAGGCTCCAGCCGGTCGCGCGCAGTATGCCCAGGGTGCGGGCCTGCCGGATGAGGTCGGCGCGTGTGGTGCCCACGATGAAGAAGAGGCAGGCCACGAACGCAAACGCACCGAACAGGACCAGGAAGCCTTCGAGGGCCAGGGTGAGCGGCTGCAAACCCTCCACCACGAGGGCGCCGTCGTTCAGCGTGATCGGCACCCCCGCCGGGACGAGGTCGCGAATCGCAAACGCGGTAGCACGGAGCCGTGAGAGGTTGCGGACCCTGGCGCCGAACAGTGCAGAGCGGGCCGCCGAATCGCCGCCGAGGGCCTGCCACGCGGGCGCGGTGACGTAAACCACCGCCGGCGAAGAGAGCGGGTACGACGCGCGCGAGATGTCGCGCACGACGCCCGAGACGGGCAGGCTGACGGAACCGGCGCCGCCGACCAATGTCGCCTGCACGCCTGGACCAACGCCCATCCACGCGGCAGCGCCCCGTTCGAGCACCGCCGCGTTCGCACCCGGCGTAGGCCAGGCGCCGCCTGCCACAGCAAGGCTTCCGACGCGAGGAGGCGTGTCAGGCAGTGGGCTGATGGCGACCGGCAGCTCCTTGCCTCCAGCACGCACGACGCCGTTTTGCACCATGTACATCGGGGTCAGCTCGTTTACCTCTGACATCTGGGCGGTCGCCGCGTACAAGGCGGGCGCGGATGACGCCTGGGTGCCGACCCAGAGGTCAGGCCCGTTCAGCTGTTGCTTGGTCGCCGCATACGAGGCCGGGATGCTGGAGGCGATCAGCAGTCCGGCGCCGACGACTCCGACAGTCAGCGTGGCAACGGCGACCTGCACCGCCGCCTCCCACCATCGCTCCCGGAGACCCGCGGCTGCAAACGTCAGGTAGGCGCGAGACCGCCTCCGGCTCATGGCTCGGTCGTGGTGAGGAGCCGGCCGTCGCGCATCCTGAGCTGCCGCCCCGCCCAGCTCGCGATCTTCGAGTCATGCGTGACCATGAGCAGGGTCTTGCCCCGGTCGTTGAGCTCGCCGAGCAACTGCAGCACCGATTCGCCGGCTGCGCTGTCTAGGTTGCCGGTGGGCTCGTCGGCAAGTATCACGGGAGGGTCGTTGACGAGGGCGCGAGCGATCGCCGCACGCTGCTGCTGCCCGCCGGACAGCTCGTGGGGCAGGCGGCCGGCCTTGTCGCGTATGCCCACCGTGTCGAGCAGGGTCATCACGCGCCTCGTCAGCGACGTGGAGTCGGCGCCGGCCAGCAGGCCCGGCATGGCGACGTTGTTGAAGATCGTCAGGTTGGGGATCAGGTGGAAGGCCTGGAAGATGAAGCCGACCTTCGTCAGCCGGTAACGCGCCAGGTCCGATTCGCGCAGTGACTGGATCGCGCTGCCCGCGACCTCGATCTCGCCCGACGTCGGCTCTTCGATCCCGCCGAGCAGGTGGAGGAGCGTGCTCTTGCCACTACCGGACGGTCCGGTGATTGCCGCGAACATGCCCGATTCGAGGTCGAACGAGACCTCCGACACCGCTGTCAGGGCCGTGCTCCCACCCTGAAACGTTTTCGTCAAGCCGCGAACCGCGACGATGGGGGCAGTCAAAGGCTCGATCTCGGAGTCGATATCGTACGTCAGCACACCTCCTCCTCTCGTCCGTGCCACGCCAGCGCCGCGCGCAGCACGAACGCGGTCGTGATGGTGCGGCTGCTGTAGAACACGGTGGAAATGGGCCCGCCCGACGCCCGGTTCACGTTCATCTGGACGAACGGACAGCCCCGCCAGCCATCTTCACCACGGGCCGCCTCGAGCCACCGCAACGCACTGGTTGCGCGCTCGACGTCGTCCGGCGCAAGAGCGAGAAGGGCGAGGCTCGTGCTGAGCGCGTCGGAGCTCCCGTCGAGACCCCAACCGCCGTCGGGAAGCTGACTCTTGCACAGGAACTCGATCGCTCGCGCGAGCGCCGCGGACGAGGGGCGCGCCGCGGCCAGCGCGCGCGTCGCCACAAAGACGCCGTAGAACGGGCCGTGATACCAGGTGCTCGACCAGCTGCCGTCATCTGCCTGGGCCCTCTCGATGAAGTCGAGACCGCGATCGACGGTCTCGGCGAACCGAGCCGCGTCGTAGACGTGTAGCGCGTGGAGCAGGTTGGCCATGACCTCCGGGTCGGGTCCGGTGCCCCACGCAAGCTCGACGAACTGCGCCTGGCGCTGCTGGCTGCGCAGCTGGAGCTGGGCAGGCAGGATCCACGTCTCAATCGAACCGTCGGGATGCACGCCTGTCTGAAGCAGCGCGGCGAGCGGCGGCTCGCACCGGCTTGCCACCAGGTCGCGCCGTCCGGACGTGCATAGCAACCGGATCATCTGTGCGAGGTCGTCCGCGTCGGCCGGCAGCTCGGGCAGCTCGGGAAAGTAACTCCAGCCCCCAGGCTGTTGGGACTGCGCGCGCCCGAGCAGGTAGCCGATCTCATGCGCCACGGCCGGCTCGAGGTCCGAGCCTGCCAGGCATGCCGCTTCGCTGAGCGCCTCGGCGAGCAGCGAGCGCTGGTACACGTCCCCCGCCTGGACTTCGCTCGCGCCGGAGAAACCCTGGTCCCAGGAGAAGTTCATGAGGTGCCGCGCCTCCCCGAATCCGCGGCGCCACTCGGTCAGAGTCTTTTGCAATGCTGTCCACGCCAGATGCGCCCAGGGACGATCCTCCGCATCCGGGATGGCGTCCGCCTCCGCGAGCTCCACCAACGCCACACGCAGCACGTGACCTGCGTGGCCTTCGTAGTAAAGCTTGCGGGCGATCCCACCAATCTGCTCGGGGTTCAGCGCATCGGCGCCGAACGGACCGCCATCGGGCAGCAGGCGCGCAAGCAGCAGCGACGGCTGGCGGCGGCGGAGGTCCTTCTTCCAATCCCCGAGGTCGTCGAACATCTGGTACGCGACGTTGTAGTGGTCGACCGCAGAGTCAAGGGCGGCTGAAGGCCAAGCGTCGCCCGCCAGGCCGGCCAGGCCGGCGATGCTGGCCTTGGCGATGGCGGCCTTCTTGATCGCGACCTCCTGTGCGACCTCCTCCGTGAAACTCCGCCATGGCCGGCGACCACTGCCGAACTCGGCTTCGACGACGCAGGCCTCGGCCAGGTCACGCAAGTAGCCGCCGAATCGCTCCCAGAATGGACTCCCGCTCGGGAACAGCTCGTTGAGCAAACGGTACGCCTCGAACTGCATCGCCACCGCCTGCAGGGGAGCGATGGAGCCGAAAGCGGCTTCCGCCGGTCCGTCGATGGCGGCATCGGAAAGAAACATGCAGCTCGCGAAAAGGCGTGCCGCGACCGCGAGGCTCTCGACCTTCCTCGCGTCGACGCCTGGAAACGCCGGCGCGAAGAGGTAGGGGTGGTAGTCATAGATACTTGCGTCGCTGCTGAGACCGAGCCGTACCGCGGATGGCCATCCAGCCTGCAGCTCCGCCAGGCGGGCGGTGAGCACGTCGCCCGCAAAATCGGTGGCCGTAACGGATTGCGCAGCCACAAGCGTCAGCAGATGTTGATGCCGCAGTTGTCCCAGCAGCCATAGTTTGGACACGTGGACGAGATTTCGAGTCGCGATTCCAGCTCTTCGACGTCAAGCGCGGCCTCGTTGAGCATCACGATCTCCACCACTTCATCGTCCTTCACTTTCTCTTCCACTTTCGCCGCCTCCTTGACTTATCCATGTGATCTGACTCGTGGGCGGGACGCGCCGCGGCGACGCCCCGCCGGTCGCACGAGTCCGTCTGTGGTGCTAGACGCCGATGTTGATGCCGCACTGCACCCAGCAGTCCGCATTGGGGACCGCGGCCGCCATCTCGAGCCGAGACTCCAGCTCCTCGACGTCGAGGTCAGCAGCGTTCAGGCTGCGGATCTCGGGCGGGAGCTCGAGCGAGTCCAGCCGAGTCCGCGCTTCCAACCCTTCAGGTTTGTCCAACTTTTCTCACCTCCTTTTCGTCGGAATCAGCCGTTCGTCCATGGACATGGCACGGTCTGGCCGGTGACTAGAGGTCGCACACGCGTCCCTCGCGAACGTTCATGGGAACGCCTGCTTCGTGGTCCAGATACGCCTCCGCGACCATGGCCCGGAAGCGGGCGGCGTAGCCGTCGCAGAAGTTGGCGGACATGGAGCCTCGCCGACCCTCGGCGAGCACCGCACATCCGCCCCCACAGTGGAGCGCGTAGCGGCACTGGCGGCAGATGGAGTTGTTGGCGACGCTGCGCGTTCGCCACGCGCTGAGGACGAACTGGCTCAGGTTGACCTCACCGTCCGGCTCGATGTTGCCGATCCGGATCCTCTGGTCGCCGGTGCGCTCCCAACACGCATACAGGTCGCCGAAGGAGTCGAAGATGTACATCGAGCTGTTGGCGCCGCAGAACTGTGCGTGGTGCGCGGGCAGTCCCTCGGTGGCGAAGATCGAGCGTGCCTGATCCTTGAGGCCATCGTCCGGTCGGTCGAGCACCCGCATCTCCGGATAGAGCTCGCGTCTCTCCTCTAGCTCCTTGTCGAGGCCCCAACTCGTATAGGTGGTCTTGCGGTCGGTCTTCTCGTTGGACGCGTGAATCGGCGCCGTGTAAGCAGTCCAGTTCGGATATTTCGGCCAACCCTGCGCGATCATCTCCTGGGCCAGCGCCGGCAGGGTATCGATGTTGTTGCGATCGATGTTGAGCCGGATGTTGATCGACGCGCCGGTTTCCAGCGCCATCGTGATGTTGCGGGCGATGCGCTCGTACGAACCGGAGCCGTCCGTATAGATGCGCCGCTTGTCGTGCTCCTCCGGTGTCCCGTCGAGCGTGATCTGGACGCGCGCGATCTTGCCCGGTCCCAACAGGTCGCTGTAGGCGTCGAGGTCGGTGGCGTTGCTGACCGCCCAGAAGTCCGCGCCGCCAAGCGCCTCGCCTTTGCGCATGATGTGCTCGACGATCGGTCGGTTCTGCCGGAGCAGCGGTTCGCCGCCGAAAAAGCCGATCGACCGTCGATTGACGTCGCCTGGAGCGAGCCCGTGCAGACCCTCCAGCTTCGGCATCCCCTCGAAGATGCGGTCGACCATCTCGACCGTCATGGTCCGCAGCAGATGCTTGTACGCGGGATCGGTCCGCATGTGGTCCTGGAAGCAGTAGAAGCAGCGGAGGTTGCAGTTGTATGTCGGCATGAAGATGTAGTTCGGAAACTGACTTTGCTGCTTGTGGAGAGTGGTGGCGATGCCCGCCAGGCGGTCCTCCTCCTCCTGCAGGGTCAGCTCGGTGAGATAGCCGCGCCGCTTGAGGATCGCGATCGACTCGGGCGACGGCTCGGCCACAGTGCCAGGCGCGATCTCCGGCTCGGGCGTCCACTGGCCGTACAGCGGGCGGATGGGTCGCTTGACCTCCATCGATCGCACCCAGGTCGCGACCTTGCCGGACACGCGGTCGAACGCTCCCGTGTAGCCGTGGACGAGGAGCATCTCGTGGCTGTTGTTGGGCAGGTCGACGTAGATGGTGTAGCTGCTCGTGCGCAGCCGGCGCTCGGTCGGGTTGACGACCGATGGTTCGTCCCGGTCGACCCTTGGCAGGACCATCTCGGGCGGAATGACCGGAAGCAATTTGACCGCCAACTCTTGCCCTCCCTTCTCCGGCCGTCATCGACGGCCTTCTCGTGCGCAGGGCGAGCCTAGGCGCGAAGGCCGCGGCCGCAAAGTCCACGAAATCGCTGTCAGCGATGTCGCCGACACGGGACACGATGTAGGCGATTCCGCTGACTTTCGTATGGGCCCGCGCGGGTGTCTGATTCGGCGCGCAAGGGAAGCTGAGTGCTCGACCCCTCGAAGCTGCCTTCGGGTTTGGTCGTCCATCAGGTCTGGGCGCCGATCGACGAGCGCGACGACCGGCGACCGATCGCGCACGTCGGCGACCGGCGCAGAGGCATCGCGGGCCTGGCGCTCATCGCGCTCGGGGTCCTCGTCGGGCTGCTGGCAGGCGTCGCCCTCTGGTTTGGTTTTGCGGGTTTGCTGATCGCGCTGGCGGGCGTTGCGTACGCGAGCGGCGGCCGGACAGGTTTCTACGTGGTTGATGAGGACGGTGGGCTGGGCGAGTACCTCGGGCGCGCGCAACCCGAACTGCGTGAGATGGATAGGCGCTGTTAAGTAAACGACTTCATAATCACGTGTCGGTGGGGCGGGCCAAGGTCTTGTTGCCTCTGCATGGTCGGCCGTCGCCCAACGGTGACGGTCACGAGGTGGTCGAACCTGTGCCCGAATCGAGCCGGCCCGAGTTCCTGGGCTGGCTGCGCGAGGCGACTCTATGGCAGCGCATCGGCCGCCTGGTTCCGCTGTCCTGGATCGCGATCCTCGTCTGGCCGCTGACCCTGCTGCTGACCCGTGGCCTGCCGGCGGCCGACCTGGCGGTGTCCCTGTTCGGGCTGGCCACGTTCGCCGTCGTCTGGACGTGGTTCTGGCTCCAGCCCCGGACCGGGACGGACCCGACGATCTCGACCGGGGTCCTGGTCGGCATGACCGCGATCGCGACCGTCCTCACGCTGAGCAACCCCCGGATCTGGCACGACGGGCTGCTCGGCTACTGCATGGTGGTGGCGGCCGTGTGGCCGAGCTGGCGCCCCTCGGTCGTCGCCGTCCCTGCCGTGGCGGTGCTGCTCTTCCTGGCCGTGACCGCGACCGGTTCGGGCACGATCAACGCGTTAGGCGTGGCCCTGGTGTGGCTGTTCCTCGGTTTCGGATTCGTCGCCGTGCAGCACCTGTTGAGGGCGAATCTCAGCCTGCACGAGGCGCGGGTGCTGTCCGCCCGCAAGCCCCCATCGCATATCGTCACGATGTCCGCCTCGCCGCGACAGCTCGAGATCATGGGCCTGGTCGCCGCGGGCATGTCCGACAAGGAGATCGCGGCGCGGCTGCGGGTCTCGCCCTACACGGTCCGGACCCACCTCCAGCGCCTGTACGCCTCGCACGGGCTGCACAACCGCGCCGAGGCCGCGGCCACGTGGATGATCGGCAGGCAGTCGCACTCGGAGGACGGCGGGCCGGTCTGAAACGCTCTGTCGTCGAAAGTGACGACACTGGAAATCGCGAATTGCGGTGGCTCTCGGACTGGTCTTTGATGCGTCGCATGGAGCCGCGCTTCAGCCCGAGACAGTCGGAGATCGTGAAGCTGATCGCGTCCGGCTACTCCGACAAGCAGGTCGCGCGGACGCTTCGAGTTTCCCCGCGCACCGTGCGCACCCAACTGGAACGGCTCTACGCAGCCAACGGCCTGCACAGCCGCGCCCAGGCCGTGCACATCTGGGCCCTCTCCGCGCGCCCGGTGTCTTAGGAGCCCGACCGGGTAGATAATCGGCGCGCCGGGGTGACGACGCCAAACAACCTGCCCGCCGAGCTGACCTCGTTCGTAGGTCGTGAGCAGCAGTTGGCCGAGCTGCGGCGGATCATGCACCGCTCGCGCCTGGTCACGCTGACCGGCCCTGGCGGCGCAGGCAAGACCAGGCTCGCGCTTCGCCGGGCGGCGGAGAGCCTCGAGAAATATCCGGACGGCATCTGGCTGCTCGACCTCGCGCCGATTGGGGATGGGCGCCTCATCGACCACTCGCTCGCGGCGATCTGCGGGATCAAGGAAGATCCAAACCGCGCCGTCCGCGAGGTGCTCATCGGCGGACTGGCATCCAGCCGGTGTCTCATCGTGCTGGACGGCTGCGAGCATCTCGTCGACGCTTGCGCAGACATGGCCGGCGAGCTGCTTCGCACCTGTCGCAGGCTGAGCATCCTCGCGACGAGCCGCGAGCCGCTCGGGGTCACGGGCGAGGTGATCTGGCGGACGCCCTCGCTGACCATTCCGCGCCTCGAAGACGCCGGTCATCCCGAGCTCTTGATGGAGAGCGAGGCCATCAGGCTTTTTGTCGACCGGACGAGATTGAGCCGGTCGGATTTCGAGCTTCAGGCACCCGACGCGGCGGCGGTCGCTCAGATCTGCACGCGCCTCGAAGGAATCCCCCTCGCGATCGAGCTCGCGGCAGGGCTGACCGGCGTCATGACCCTGGAGGAGATCCTGGATCGCCTGCGCCATCGCTTTCGCCTGCTGACAGGCGGCAGCCGCAGCTCGCTGCCGCGCCACCAGACCCTCCGCCAGGCGGTCGATTGGAGCTACGGATTGTTGAGCCCGACCGAGCAGGCTCTTTTTGCCCGGCTCGGCGTGTTCGCCGGAGGCTTTGACCTTGCTGCAGCGGAGGCGGTCGTGCACGGCGATCCCATCGCGGTCGATGAGGTACTGCCGCTGCTCTCCCGGCTCGTGAACAAGTCCCTGGTGGTCGCCGAGCCATCCCGGCCCGGCTCCACCAGGTATCGCATGCTCGACACGATTCGCGAGTACGCGCTCGAAAAGCTGCAGCAGACGGGTGAAGCCGAGTGGCGCCTGAGGCACGCGGATTACTTCACGGAATGGACCGCGGCCGCGTCCAAGCAGCTCGAGTCTTCGGACCAGGTCAAGTGGCTCCGGCGCCTGGACGAGGAGCAGGCGAACATCCGGATCGCGCTCGATTGGAGCATCTGGGAGCTGCCCGCCAACGCGCTCCGGCTGGCCGGCGCGATGGGCTCTGTCTGGTGGATGAGCCGCCACTACGCGGAAGGCCTCGAGTGGCTCACCCGAGCTCTCGACCTCGAGACGACGAACCGCGAAGCCAGGGCGGCCGCTCTGGTCGCGCGGGCGCGCCTGAGCCGGCGGCGAGGGGACTGGGCGACCACGAAACGCGACGCTGAGGAGTGCATAGCGATCTCGCGGGAAGCAAACCTTCAACATGAGCTGAGCCGCGGGTTGTCGATGCTCGGGATCGTCAGCGCGCACCTCGGCGACCTGCACACTGCTGCAACGTACTTCGCAGAATCGATGCGGGTCGCCGAACAGGTCGGCGATTTCGAGCGAGTCGCGTCAACCCTCAACAACATCGCAATGATCGAATCGAGCCTTGGCCAGCACTCCGCAGCCGTGGCGCACGTGGACGAGGCGCTGGCCAAAGCTGAGAAGATCGCGGACCGATTCCTGAAGGCCAACATTCTGGACACGGTCGGCCGCATCAACCTGCGTCTCGGCAACTTCGACATCGCGCGCCGCAGCTATACCGAGGGGCTGACGATCTCGAAGGAGTTTCGGGACAGCGTGAACATCGCGGACTGCCTCGAGGGAATGGGGCTGCTTGCGGCGGCCGCAGGGGATTGGACGCGATGCCTGGTCCTCGTCGCGGCGGCCGAACCGCTACGTTCCCTCGCGGGCGTCGAGGGGACGCCGGAGTGGACCGCCGAAGTCCTCGAAACCGTGTCCAGGGCGAATGGGACGCTCGGCCGCAGCGCCATCGAATCAGCCACCCGGCAGGGCGCGGCACTGAACATGGACGAGGCGGTGAGCTACGCGTTGGGCATAGCCGAGGGTGACCGCCGGGACGGCGTCTCGCGGCTGACCGAGCGCGAGATCCAGGTCGCGCGGTTGGTCGCCGGCGGCCTGACGAACGGCGAGATCTCGGCGCGCCTTCGGATCTCGGCACGCACCGTCGACGCACACGTCGAGCACATCCGGAACAAGCTGGGACTGCGGACGCGGGCGCAGATCGCAGTGTGGACTCATGAGCGACTAGGTACGGCGTAGGCCCGGCCTAGAACATGGATCGGTCGTTCTGCCGATGGCGGCTTGCCATCGGCTGCCTAGCCTTTCGATGACAAGACGACTCCTATGAACGGCCATCCGCGTTTCAGCCCGCGCCAGTCGGAGATCGTGGCCTTGATCGCGTCCGGCTGCACGGACAAGCAGGTCGCGCGGGCGCTTAGCGTTTCCTTGCGCACGGTGCGCACGCAGCTGGAGCGGCTCTATGCCGCGAACGGCCTGCACAGCCGCGCCCAGGCGGTGCTGATGTGGGCCCAGGCGGGTTTCATCTGATTCGGCCCTTTTTGCGCAAAACGGGTGTTATCGGCGAAGAATTCGACCTGTTTTGCGCAAAACGCGTTAGTTAGTCTTTGGCGGAGTCTCCGATTGCGGCCTGGGCCGCCGCGAGGCGCGCGACCGGGACGCGGAACGGGCTGCATGACACGTAGTTCAGGCCCAGTTTGTGACACAGGTGGATCGAGTCCGGGTCTCCCCCATGCTCGCCGCAGATCCCGACCTCGAGGCCCTTCCGCGTCTTGCGGCCTTCCTTCACCGCGATCTCCATCAGCCGTCCGACGCCGGCCACGTCGATCGTCTCGAACGGGTTGCGCGGCAGGATCTTCTGCTCCAGGTACCGCACGATGAACGCGCGCTCCGCGTCGTCGCGCGAGAAGCCGAACGTGGTCTGGGTCAGGTCGTTGGTGCCGAAGGAGAAGAACTCCGCCTCCTGAGCGATCTCGCCCGCGGTCAGCGCCGCGCGCGGGATCTCGATCATGGTGCCGAACTTGTACGGCACCTTCACGCCCGTCTCCTTCTGCACCGCCTCGG
>WNFC01003773.1_pt1 | contig 18583 bp, 11 predicted proteins | sample 5400541 | NCBI WGS metagenome assembly WNFC01 (sample SAMN13153342, study PRJNA577476) | soil metagenome | isolation source: 120 cm saprolite under Douglas fir tree site 2 hole 2 replicate 1 | place: USA:California | collected 2015-04-18 | reverse complement strand
ACTTTGTTCTCGAATCCGCCGGAAACGTACATTTCAAAATATCCGTCAGCGCCCGCGGCCGGGGAAAAAGCCAGGCCGACGTTCGCGCTTTGCGGCGTCGGAAAATATACGTTTTGGATCACCATCGGTTCCGGAGTTGCATTGAGGTCAATCACTGCAATCGATTGCTGGGCTTTATTCGTGTCCTCGCTGAACTGCACGCCGTAGCCGCTGTTGACCACCAGGAGATAACGGCCCTTGCCGCCGTGTCCGAGAGCGTCAGGACTGCGGAGCATCGTCATGGGCATGGCCCCGACAGCCGGCAAAGGCGTCGCCGCATCGATCACCAGCTTACCGGCTGGCGTGATAGGTCGTCCCTCTCCGGCCGGCTCTTGCTGGCACCGCGCGATTGTGCAGCAACACAACGAAATCAAAAGAAGCCCCGCCTTAGCTTGCAATCTCATGAGCCCGCTTTCTCGAATCCCCAAAATTATTAGTCTTGGTGCCATTCCGTAAGGCTTTAAATCTACATTCAAGAGAGTCTAAGGAACAATTGTTTCTCAATCGTTAAGGCAGACGTGTATCGGGTGTGCTTCGCTCCGCTGGGCAGGCAGACACGCACATACCTCGCCTTTGATCGCTCCGGACTGGGCGCGCGTTAACACAATGTTAACTATCTTGTAGCTTCCGGTTTACTTATGTCTGCCATTTTGCGGGTTCACTATCAAGCCTGACGGTATTTGTCGAAGATTCAATCGGTGTCCCTCTTCGTCCAAGTCGGGTTAGCTTTTATCTCATAAAGGTGGGTTCATGCGATCCAGTAATAAATCGATGGGTTTGTGTCTTCACAGGGCAATGAGCACCCTTGCCGTTCTCTGCGGTTTTCTTCTTTTCTGCAACCCGCTCCAGGCTCAGTCAACGTACGGCCAAATTTCAGGCAGGGTGACGGATCCGCAGGGCGGAACCGTTTCCGGCGCAAAAGTTCGGGTCACGGACCAAAACACGAAAGTCGTTCGCGAAGCGGAGACAGATGCCGCCGGCGATTTTCGAATGCCCAATCTCAATGCGGGCCTCTATACGATGATCATCAGCGCTTCAGGATTTGCGGAAGCCGAGCGCAAGGATGTCGAGCTGCTGGCGCGCGAGGAACTCCGCCTGGATACTTCACTGACGGTGGCGAGCGCAGCGGGCCAGGTCGTGGAAGTCAAGGCCACGGAAGCTATCGTGAGCGATTCGAACACAATTTCCGATTCGCGCACCGGGCAGCAGATCAGCGATCTGGCACTTAATTTCCGGGCGACGGACAATCCCAGCCCGCTCAACGTCGCGGTCCTCACGCCCGGAGTGCAGCAAGACAAGAATGGCAACATTTCTGTCGCCGGCGGCCTGCCCTACTTCACTTCGTTTTCCATCGATGGTGTCAACACCACCAACGTTCGATTCAACGGTCCCAACCGCGACCTCTTTCCGTCCATCGAAGGCATCGCCGAATTCAAGGTAAATACCGCCAACAACAATGCGGAGTTCGGCCAGCCCAGCGATCTCACCGTCACAACGCGCAGCGGCACCAGCGACTATCACGGCGCAGTGTACGATTTCTATCAAAATTCCGGCCTCAACGCGTTTACCAATCCAATTTCGCACACCAAGGACTTTCTGATTGGAAACACATTCGGCGGTTACTTCGGTGGTCCACTCAGCATCCCGCACGTCTTAAACTCGAAGAATAAGACCTTCTTCTACTTCGACTACGAAGGCACGCGGCGCCCACGCTCCACAAGCGTCCGCGAATTTGTTCCGCCGGACGCCTGGCGCAGCGGCGACCTCTCCTCCATCTGCCTGACTGGCTTTACGGGAGGCGTCTGCAACGACAGAGACCCCAAGAATCCCAGCACGGTCATCCACCAGATTTACAGCCCGTTCAACGGTTCACCGGTCGCCAACAATCAAATCACTCCGAATCCAACCGCAACCGCCATCCTTAACGCTCTCTATCCTCGCCAAAACGTAACGGGCGCGGGCACATCTATCGCGCGCCCAAACTTTATAACCACAATTCCGGGTCCATACGTTCTCAATACGTACGACGGCCGGCTGGATCACAATTTCACTCCCAATCACAAAATTTTCGGCCGCGTCTCGTTCAAGGACATAAACGACGCTGGAATCGATACCAGCGCCGGCACAACTAACGGCTACAACGCCAACTTCGGCCAATTCGGCGCGATCAGCGAGCTCCGTAACGTGGCGGTTTCCTACAGTTGGGTCGTTAATTCGAATCTGGTCAACGAACTTCGCGGCGGACTTTCGTTTGCCAAATTCATCCGCACGTACCCACTTGCCGCTCAAGGCGGTCCGATCATCCAGCAGCTCGGCCTTACGGGGCTTCCTCCGACTCCCAAGTCCGGCGGCATCCCTAACTTCAATTTCACGGGAAGCGGTCTGATCAGCAGCGACAACTCCGGCCGTCCCCGCAACATTCAGAACCACACCTACGTCATCGGCGACAACCTGACGTGGCTCAAGGGTCCTCACAGCTTCAAATTCGGCGTTGATTATTCGCATCTGAGCTACGTCGACTTCCTCTCCTTCTTCAACGGCGACGAATTCGGCGAATATTTTTTCACCGGCGTTCTCACGAGGAACCCCTCGACCCGTGCCGGTGGTTTGGATTTTGCCGATTTCCTCTTCGGCCTGCCCACTGCCACCACCTTCGCGCAGAACGGCCCGGACACGAAGCCCTACACCAGCCAGTACGGTTTCTACGCGCAGGACGAATGGAAGTTCTCGCGCAATCTAACTTTCACTTACGGACTCCGCTACGAGATTCATCCCCCGTTCAACGATGAAACCAACCAACTGGCGAACTTCGATCGATTTACGCCGGGCGGACGAGTCGTGGTGCAAAATGCGAAGGGACTTGCGCAAGTCGCTCCCACGTTTGCCGCTTCCATCGGCAGCACCCCCATCATTCTCGCGAGTGCCGCCGGCCTCCCCGAGACACTTCGCAAGACTTATTATGGCGATTGGGATCCGCGCGTCGGCGTCGCTTGGCGCCCGTTCGGCAATAACAAGACCGTCCTCCGCGCCAACGGCGGTGTCTACACGGTTCCGGTACTTGGTTCCGTGCTCTACTCGCTTGCTGGAGTAGCGACGAGCAACGCTCCGGTGTTCCAGCAATCGGGAACGGTCACAGCGAGCGGCGTACAGTACTCTCTGCAATTTCCGAATGTTTTTCCGACCGGCGCCGGGGGTTTCGGCGGCACCCCGGACTTTCGCCGCGCCAATCAGGTCAATCTCAAGGACCCGCGCAGCATTCAGTGGGGCGCCTCGATCGAGCGCGACCTCGGATGGCAAACGCTTCTCCGCCTCAGCTATCTCGGTACGCACACTACCGGCCTCATCCATAGCCCCGACCTCAACCAAATCCAGGCGAACACGACCGGTTACGCGGCTCTCACCGCCACCCCGGCTCTTCGCCAGCAGAATTTGCCGTTTCCTAACTTCAACGCGGTCCTTACTCGTGATAACGGCCCGAGCGCCAAATACAACGAGGGCACCGTCGAAGTCACCAAGCGTTTCGGCGCCGGCCTCAACTTTCAGAGTTCGTATGCCTGGTCAAAGAATCTCTCCAACGCGCTCGGCACCGCGCCCAGCGCGTTTAGCGCCGAAAACGGGCCTACCACGCTTGACCGCTTTGACATCGCTGCTAACTACGGCAACGTGGTCTTCACTCGACGTAACCGCTTCCTGAGCACGTTTTTCTGGGATATTCCGGTGGGCAACGGCAAAAAGTTCATGACGTCCGCCAACGGTGCAGTGAATGCGATCCTCGGCAATTGGAGCGTCGCCGGAATTCTTCTTGCGCAGTCCGGGCCGTATCTCACGCCGACGTTTAGCGGCCACGATCCATCTGGCACCGGAGTCCTCTCCCGTGGCGTCACAACCACGCAGCGCCCCGATTGCACGGGTACCCCGTCGCTTTCGAACACCAGCGCCTTCGCCGTTCCAGCCGACAATATCGGCCGCTTTGGGAATTGCGGCGTTGGCATCCTAGAAGGTCCAGGCACAGAAGTTTTTTCCGCCACGATTGGCAAGCAATTCAAATTCACGGAGCGCGCTGGCCTTAAGTTCGATGCTCAGTTCGCCAACCTATTCAATCACCTGAACAAGCAAGCGCCGTCAACCAACATCAGCAGTTCGAGCTACGGTGTAATCACCGCCGTTCAGGCGGGCGAGCAGGCCGGACCGCGGACCATCCAGTTTGGACTCCGGCTGTTCTTCTAATCAGTCGCACTTGTAAGAGCCGGGCGCGCGGGGCGCGCCCGGCTTTTTTCATTTTCGAAATTCACGGGAAATCCAACGAAGCAGCAAAGTTGACCCCGCCCGCTTCTGCTTCTACTATGGCGAGAGTACGCAGCCTTGCAACCTTGCGCTCCGCAGTCGAGCAAACGAATGAAGATCAGAACACTCGGGCTTGTCATTCTCACCGTATTTCCAGTCTTTACAGCAGCCCAGACCGCCGACGAAATCGTCAAGAAAGCGCTCGAAGCTCGCGGGGGAGCCGACAAGCTCAAAGCCGTCCAATCCGAACGCGTCACCGGCCGCATCTCCTTCTCGCGTGGCGTGGAAGGCGCTTTTGTGGTGGAGCTCAAGCGTCCCCTGAAGATGCACGCCGAGATCTCCATCGAAGGGCAAAAGATTATACGGGTGTACGACGGCAAGTCTTCCGGCTGGATGATCAATCCTTTCGCGGAAAGCAAAGACGTTCAGCCGCTGCCTTCCGAAGACCTCAAGAACATCTCCGACGAATCCGATTTTGACGGCCCGCTCGTGGACTACAAGGCCAAAGGCAACCAGATCGAACTGGCCGGCAAAGAAAACCTGGACGGCAAACCCGTGTATCGCCTGAAACTCACGAACAAGAACGGGGATATCCGCTTTTACTTTTTTGATGCCTCCTCTTTTTTGCTTTTGAAGTGGGAGGGCACACGGAATACCGGGGACCAGGAACTTCCCTGGGAGTCCTTCTTTTCTGACTTCCACGAGGTCCAGGGTCTGAGGTATCCATTTCGGATCGACCAGGGCAGCCCGGGCACCGAAATCAAGCAGACTCTCACCGCGGAAAAAATTGAGATCGATCCGCAGATCGATGATTCTCGCTTCGCCAAACCCTCTCTACCGGATGCCCCAGCCGCGCCAGCGCCACCCTCATCCCCGGCGCCAGCCAGTCCTCCACCCTCGAACTAGCTCCAGCACTCGGAGCGATGCTTCCCGCTGCTCTCAGATCTGCGCCCTAATTCTTCGAGGGGCGGTGTGTCGAGTGCAAATGGTAAAGATCCGCAACGGAATAAGTGAGGCCGGCAAAAAGCGTAAACCGTGGCAATTGGCCGTATGCAGAAATGTATGCTCCGCTGTCCAGCACCAATCGGGACGACAGGTTGTACGTTGCGGCGTTAAGCAGCGTCATCGTTGCCGGCGTGGTCGCGTTCTGCCGGCTGAATCCCGCAATCTCCCCGGTGTACCCCCATTTCCCGCTCAGGGGACGGGAATAAGAGAGCGCCGTGAAATATCTGCGGTCAAATCCGCTCAGCTGGGGTCTCCCCACAAACTGCACCCCTTCGTTGATGTCAAAGTGATGCTTGCCAAAATCCTTGCTCACAAGGAATTGCACCAGGTGCGCCATCGCACCGGTACCGAGCTCGAGCCTCGCTGTCGGCAGTGTCGCCACATAGAGAACCGCCACCGTCGGCCGATCTTTCTTCTGCGGAAATAATTTGTACTTGAACCCTGCTCCGGAATCTCCTATCCCCGCGGTACCCGCGTCCCGCTCGATCGGATTGTTGAGAAACCATAGCTCGAGGTTCTTGACCGCCCCCCATTTCAAGAGCCCGTTTATGTTCTGGTGCCCCTTCGCCGCCTCAAACCCGTATTCGATCTCGAATACTCCGAGCTGCACCATCTCCGCGGTCGACGCGAACGTCGGGCGGTTCGGCACGGCGGTGATCTCATCCGGGTTTTGATCTTTTTGCTGGGTTTGTGGAGTGTTTTGTGGCGCATCCGACGTCTGGCCGCACGCAGTCACTGCCGTAACGAGCAGGCCCAATCCCGCCAGTGCAAGCCGCACCGCAATTCGCATCCGCTAATCCTTCTCAGATACGTCCGAGGAACGATTCATTCTAACAATCACGGCGCTCACACACTGCGCTATCCTTATTCTCATGCGCGTTGTGCGGCAACAGACGCCTAACACCCTGAGTGCTGGCCTCTGTGCCGATTGTCTGCATTCCCGCCGCATCGAATCCGAGCGCGGCTCCGTATTCATCCTCTGCAATCTCTCTCAAAGCGATCCCCGCTTCCGCAAGTATCCCCGCCTCCCCGTCCTCTCCTGCGACGGATACAAGAAGATGCCCTGACGCCAATCTGCGAATCAGCAATTCGTATTTTCTTCCTCCAGTTATTTCACTGTGTGGTAAATTATGGACGGGTTCATCCTTCCGGCGAGGTCCTCTCATGGTTTCCCGCTCGGAACTTTCTCTCTGTGCGTCCCTGCTACTGCTGGCCTGCCCGTCGCGGGTCTTTGCCGACAGGCTGCAAATCACCAGCACCCCGCCCGGCGCAAGCGTTGAGCTTGATGGCGTCGCCGTCGGCGTCACGCCGTTCGAAAAGGAATTCCCGGGCGGCTACTTCCACAAAACAAGAACATCCATGGGTTCACGCCTCGAGCATCCCATCGTCGCGCGCATCAGTCTTTCCGGCTACGCCAGCAAGGAACTCAAGCTCACGGAAGGCCCCATGAATTGGATTTCTCTCAACGGCCGCAACCGCGGCGAATACTGGCTCTTCAAGGCCTCTCATTTTCACGTCGAATTGCAACCGATCTCCGAAACCTTCACGGGCGGAATCACCGCGAAAGTCTCCGACGCCGGCGTCGGCCTTCAGCCCGAGCTTTCGCTCGAAGAGCTTGTCCGCCAAGCCAAGCCCGCCGTCGTCTACTTGAAAGGATTGGACAAAGCCGGCTCAGGCTTCTTCGTCACCGGCACCGGCGTCATCGTCACCAACGCCCATCTTGCCCGCGGCGAAGAGACTCTGGTCACCCTTCTTTCCAACGGCCAGCAACTCGAGGCCAAAGTCGTCCACATCGACGCGGACCTCGACATCGCCCTCGCCAAGGTGGAAGTCCCCTCCGGCGAGTATGATTTTCCTCACCTCACCCTCACGGACGCGAGCGGCGTCCACCAGGGCGAGAACGTCCTTGCCATCGGCAATCCGGGCGATGCCATGCTCTTTAGCGTCACGAAAGGCATCGTCAGCGCCGTCGGAAAATTCCCCAACGCCGGTCCCGGCACCTGGATTCAGACCGACACACCCATCAATCCCGGCAACAGCGGTGGTCCGCTCCTCAACTCCCGCGGCGAAGTGATCGGCATCAACACACAAAAACTTATCAAGAAAAATGTCACTGGCATCGGCTTCGCCCTCAGCGCCACCGATCTTCTCGATGTTCTCCACCGCTTTTATCCCAACGCCGTGCCGCTCGCCGAAAAACTCTCCGCTCCAACTCGATCCGTGGAATCCATCGCCGCTCCGCCACCCGCGGAAGGCTTCGGCATTGTCGTATTGAACGGACCGAAAGGCGCTGAAATCTGGCTCGACCAGGCCTTCGTCGGCAGTGTCCCCGCAAAACTCAAGCTCAGCGCGGTGCAGCATCTCATTGTGCTCAAGGTTCGCGGTCATGCCGATTGGATTCGCTCCATCACCGTGCAAAAGGACAGCGAAGTCACTCTCGAACCTGAACTTCCATAACTCCCGCGACTGCGTCGAGCGTAAGCTCCCGTTTTTCTGCGGATTCATTGGATACTCTCGGGCCAGCGGACACATAAAAAAACGGCAGAGCGCCGCGATCGACGCCCTGCCGGATTTGCTGCGATTTGTTTCTGTTATTCCGGTTGTTTGGGACTCTGTGGATTCCGGTCGGGCGGCTGCGGGTGTGCCGCCACCGGTGTGACCGCGGCCGCACCTGTGCTGGTCGCGGCCAGTTCCGAAGGCTTGTACTTTGGCGCGCTGACATACCCGTGCACGAGGTCCTTCTCCACGCGGTTCACGACCACCTGCACCGGCTGCGAGTCATTCTCCGTGTGGATCCAGATCGGCTCATACAAGTTTACGTTCTTCTTGGTCAGCTTGTTGTCGTCCACGATCATTTGCAGTTCGTAGCTCTTGTGTTTGGTGTCTGCCTTGCGCAGTGACAAGGTCAGCGGTCCCACCCTCTGGAACTGCTTGGATTTTGCCAGGTCGAACTCAAAATAGCTTCGTTCTCCGCGCTTCGACAGGGCCACCAATTCCTCGTGGGTCTTGGCGATGGAACCGTTCAGCTCATCCCGTGTTGAATTCAGATTTCCTTCCAGGTCCGAGCGGTTCTTGGCCACCAGATCCTGCGTGTCCTTCAACTGCTTCTGCTGTTCGTCGATGTGCGCTTGGAGGTCTTTCAGCCGTTTGCTTTCCGTTGTGCTTCTCTTGCCGGTCGCAGCCTTAGCCCCGGTCGCATTCGCATGCGCGGCGGAAGTCTTGGATTGCGCTGCCGCCGCCGCAGCTTGCTGTGCGACCGACATCTCATTCAGCTTCGCCGTCAGCGTGTTCATCTGCCCTTGCATTTCGTTGATCGTCGCGTTCGCCGCGGACTCCTGAGCCGTCAAATGACCGACCATGACTTGTTGCCGGTAGCCGTAGCCAAACGCCACACCAGCCACGGCAATCATCGCCACGATAGCCACCACAAGCCAGCGATTCACACTGGAGCTTGCGGGCCCTCGCTCTTGCCCATTCTCATTTGGTTCCACGTGTTCTTCCATAGTTCTTCTCCTCGATATCCTACTTTCGGTTCGACTCGTCGCGGAGTGGTCACCGCTGCCCAAGTCGGACCGCAAAAATCCCTCATCTTGCTATCTGCTCGTTGGCGAGCGCAAACTCCCACTCTTGTCATAAGCAAGGGAAGCACCGAACATAGAGAATCCCGCTCTCTTGCTAAGTCCTGTGTTGTCAAGAGACGAGAGCAAGGTCACGAAAATATTCGCAACAGTTGCGGGTACTAGTCCTGGTATTTTTTCCCTGTCATCGGAGCGACTTGCTCTAACCCCAAGGCCCCCTGGCCTGCGTTCTCTCTGCGTCGCGTTGCTCCGTTCCTTTCCCTGTGCTAGCATCCGCCTCGTCAGGAGATCGGACCAGGGACAATTCATTCGACCTTCGCCCCCGTCCCACGGGGACCCAGGTGTAGCGGCCACGTTCTCCTCCCTCAGTTCCAACTTGCCAGGCGCTGGCCCGCGCCGAATTTTTTCCGCACGGACCTCGCCCGCTGGAGGTTTGCATGAAGACCTATCTCACCAAGGACATCCGAAACGTTGGCATTGTCGGCCACGGCGGCACCGGCAAGACGCAACTGGTGTCGTCGTTGCTCTTCACCGCGGGCATGACTCCGCGTTGGGGAAAAATTGCGGAAGGCAGCACTACCACCGACTGGGACGAAGAAGAGATCGCGCGAAAAATTTCCATTCAAACCGGCCTCGCGCACGCCGAATGGCCCGCCACCCCGACGGGACCCTCGGGTTCCTCCGAGAAAGTCAAAATCAATTTCATCGATCTCCCCGGCTATTCCACTTTCATCACCGAAGCGAAAGCCTCGCTCATCGCCGCCGATGCCGCCCTCATCGCCGTTGACGCCCACGTCGGCTCTCAGGTCACCACGGAAAAAGTTTGGGACTACTGCACCGAGTACGACATTCCGCGCGCCTTCGTTCTCACCTGGATGGACCGCGAGCTCTCCAGTTTCGAACGCTCCATGGAATCGCTCCAGGAGGTATTCGGCCGCAACGTCGTTTCCCTCCAGATGCCTATCGGCAGCGAAAAAGGATTCCGCGGCGTCATTGATCTTGTCGCCATGAAAGCGCACATCTATACGCCCGATGGAGACGGCAAGCCCTCCATCGAAGAAATCCCCGCCGCTCTTGCTGAAGACGCGAAGGAAGCTCACGAAAAACTCGTCGAAATGATCGCCGAAGGCGACGACGAAATGATGGAAGAGTTTTTCCGCGAAGGCACCATCCCCATCCACGACCTCATTCCCGCCGTTCGAAAAGCCATTGTCGCCGAAAAAATCTTTCCCGTCCTGATGACTTCCGCGCTTCACAACATCGGCACCGCCAGCCTGCTCACTTTCCTTGCCGACGCGTTCCCCCATCCCGATGAGCACGCGCAGGTCGGCTTCAAAGAGCCCGGCGGCAAGGGCGATCGCGTCGAGCGCAAGTACGACGACAGCCAGCCGCTTTCGCTCTTTGTCTTCAAGACGCTTGCCGATCCTTTCGCGGGCCGCATCAACTATTTCAAGGTAAAGAGCGGAATCCTGAAAAATGACGCCACTCTCACGAATTACAATCGCAACCTTCCGGAACGCTTTCAGCATATCCAGGTCGTTCAAGGGAAGCAGCTCACGGAAGTCGGCGAGCTTCACGCCGGCGACATCGGCGCCATCGCCAAGCTGAAGGAAACCACTACCGGCGAAACTCTCGGCGACAAAGCTTCGCCGATCTATTACTCACCCGCGCAACTTCCCGAGCCATCCATTACTTTTGCCATCGAGCCGAAAACCCGCGCCGATGAAGACAAAATCGGCGTCTCGATTCATAAAATCCTGGAGGAAGATCCCGCGCTCCGCTTTTCACGCGATCCGCAAACGAAAGAGTTCCTGCTCGCCGGTTCCGGCCAGCAGCACATTGAAGTCGTCGTCGCCAAGCTTCACAAGCGCTATCACGTCGACCTCACTTTGAAGCCCCCCAAAGTCCCCTACCGCGAAACCATCCGCGGCAAAGCCGACGTCGAAGGCAAGCACAAAAAGCAGTCGGGCGGCCACGGCCAGTTTGGCGTTTGCCGCATCAAGATGGAGCCCGTCGAGCGCGGCAAGGGCGTCGAGTTCGTCGACGATATTTTCGGCGGCGCGATTCCCAAGAACTGGATTCCCTCCGTCGAAAAGGGAATTCGCGACGCCGCCGCGCGCGGCTTCCTCGCAGGGTTTCCCGTGGTGGATTTCCGCGCCATCCTTTACGACGGCAAGTATCACGATGTCGATTCCTCGGACATCGCGTTTAAAATCGCCGGCTCGCTGGCCTTCAAGGAAGCGATGAAGCAGGCGCGTCCCGTTCTCCTCGAACCCATCATGCACGTCGAAGTCTATGCGCCCGACCAATACTCCGGCGACCTGATGGGCGACCTCAGCGGCCGCCGGGGTCGCATCTCCGGCAGCGAATCCCGCGGCCACAACGTCATCATCAAGGCGCAAGTGCCGCTCGCCGAAATGCTCAGCTACGCCAACGACCTCATCTCAAAGACACAGGGCCGTGCCACCTACTCCATGGAGTTCTCACACTACGACTACGTGCCCAATGAACTCGCGGAAAAGGTCATCGCCACCCACAAAGCCGCCCACGGCGAACAACTCGTCGAAGAAGAGGCCTAGCGCTATTTCATTCCCTCGTCGTGCAGGCTCGGTTCTTTCTTCAGCGTTTGCGAGGAACGCTGCACCGAGATCGTGGCGGGTTTGCGACCGCCCGCGATCCTGATTACTGATCCGAGAAATTGTTTCTCGAATCAGCTGACCGGCGCATGATGTACGTGGTATTGTCAGAGCTGGTTTGTTGGTTCCCCCTGTGGCCCTTCGGCAACGAACATTTAGATCGCGGCTTATCCGGCCCAGCGCCAAGGAAACGCCTTCTGAATGGAGACAAGCACATGCGAATCTTGCTGTACAACCCCGACAATGGTGTCACTCGTAATTTTATGCCCCACCTTTGGATGTTTCTGCTCCAGTCGCTGACTCCCGAAGGCCACGAAGTAGTGCTGATTGATGGCAACGCGCAACCCATGGATGAAGTGGGCATCGCGCGTTTTGTGCGCGAACAAAACATCGGACTTGTTGGGATCGGAGCGATGACCCGCATGATCGCCAAGGCCTACCGTATGGCCGATGCGATCCGCGCCGTTGGTGTGCCGGTCGTGATGGGCGGACCTCATGTCACGGAAGAGGCCGATGAAGCCCTCGGGCGGAACGGCGGGCAGCGCCATGCGGATGCGGTGGCTCTCGGGGAGGCCGATGAAACCTGGCCAAGGATCGTCGAGGATGCTGCGCGCGGTCAGCTTAAGGATATCTACGCCCCTGTCGATGATTTTGGCCAGGAAAGCAAACCAAGTCTCAAGGAATATCCGGCGATTCCCTGGGACAAAATAAATCTCGCCCAGTTTAATTTGGTTCCAAAAATGGCAGCGCGCACGCTCCAGCGTATCGGTGAGGGCTGGGGCACATTTCGCATCATTCCGATGGAGTCCGGGCGCGGGTGTCCTTACGGCTGCGAGTTCTGCACGGTCACCGGTTTTTTTGGCGACTCCATCCGCTTTCGCACCAACAAGAGTGTGGTGGATGAGCTACTGCTTTTGAAAGCTCGGGCCAAAAGCGAGGGCGGACAGATTGCCGTCTTCTTCATCGACGATAATTTCGCCATCAACATCAAACGCACGAAATCGCTGCTGCGCGACATTATCGCTGCGGGCGCGCAGGTGCATTGGGTCGCGCAGATCAGCGCCAATCTGTTGCGCGACGAGGAACTCGTCGATCTCATTGCTGCCTCAGGAGGGAAGTGGGTTTTTATCGGCATGGAATCCATCGACCCCACGAACCTTGCCGACGTAAACAAGGGCTTCAACAAGCCGGGCGAATATGCCGCGGTGCTCCACCGGCTTGCCCAGCGCAACGTTTACGCCATCACCTCTTTCATTTTCGGCATGGACAACGACACCGTAGGGGTCGCGGAGCGGACCATGAAAGAAATTCGTACCTGGCCCGCGGGACTCCCCATTTTTGGCTTGCTCACCCCTTTGCCCGCCACGCCCCTCTACAAACGCCTCGAGACCGCCGGACGCCTCACCCGCCCGAAGCACTGGCAGGAGTTCATCCCCTTTGCCATGGCCCACACACCGTTAAAGATGACCATTGACGAAGCTCATGCCGAAGTGCGCGCCGGCTGGGCCAGTTCTTACAGCCCGGAAGCTATGGCCCAAGCTGTCGATTCGCTCAAAGACAAGCCGCTGGGCTATCGCATCAACATTTTCATCGCCCGCATGTGTTTCCGCGGAATCTACTTCCCCCAAATGGGTCCTTTGGCGTGGCTGAAATTGCTCTATCAAAATCGCCGCACCATTTCCAGCCTCGTCAAAGAAGGTTTCGCCACCTGGCGCGGCCGCCCCGGCAGCTCGGTGCCGGTGCCCGACGAAAGCCTCCAAACCGGAGTCGGCGCCACCTAACAACTGTGTGCAACCGCAGAGCTCTCATCTTTCTGGATCATCTGGCAGGCAGGCGCCGCACAATCAGCGCCGATGAATTGAGCACGAGTAGGTCGGGATGTCGGAAACGGATGAGCGCCTGCCCATTCTTCGGCAAGAACATCCCCTTCTTCTCAGCGTGCGCCGCTACATCAACTCTTCAATGAACGCGCGGGCCACGTCGGGAGGCACCTTAGGATCGCCATGGACCAGCGGGCCGTCGTTTAGAACCGGCTCGGCCCCGTGCAGTGTGGGCACGTCGGTACGCTCGAAGAATTTCCCGATGGGGATCTCCTCGCCCCAGAGCAAAGACTTCTCCATTGCCGCCGTCCAGCTAGTTGGGTCGTAACCACCGTCGTCTTCCAGTTTCTTTACGCGCGGACGGAACCACTGATAGGTATTGTCATGGTTATAGGTGACGCAAGGGCTGAACACGTCCAGGAACGAGAATCCAGGATGCTCGATGCCATGCTTGATCAGCTCGGTGAGATGCTTCTGCTCGCCGCTGTAGCCGCGCGCGACATAGGTGGCGCCCGCGGCTAGCGCCAGGGAAATGGGGTTGATCGGCGCTTCGATGTTGCCGAAGGGCATGCTTTTCGTCTTCATCCCCACGCGGCTGGTAGGCGAGGTCTGCCCCGTGGTGAGGCCGTAGATCTGGTTGTCCATGACGATGTAGAGTAGGTCCACATTGCGGCGCATGGAGTGAACGAAATGATTGCCGCCGATCCCGAACCCGTCACCGTCGCCGCCCGTCACCAAAACTGTCAGCTCGTGATTCGCAAGCTTCAGGCCAGTGGCCACCGCCAGGGCGCGGCCGTGCAGGGTGTGCATGCCGTAAGTATTCATGTAGCCGGGGAAGTTGGAGGAACATCCGATGCCGCTTATCGTAACTACATTGTGGGTCGGAATCTGCAGCTCGACCAAGGCTTTTTGTACGGCCGCCAGCACGCCGAAATCGCCGCAGCCGGGACACCAGTCGGGATCGACTTTGCCTTTCAGATCCGTCATGGTCAGTTGACTGGCACGCTGTACGGTTGTCGCCATCGGTGTTTCCTCCTCAGACCATAATCTCGTGCATGGGCACGGACAGTTGCGTCTTCCCCGCCAGTTGCTCCTTAACTGCCTCCACGATGTGGTGCGGCATGAAGGGTTCGCCGTCGTATTTGCGGATGTGGCCGTTTGGCACAAAACTGGTTTCGCTGCGCAGGTAGCGCGCAAACTGGCCGCTATAATTGTTCTCCACGATGATGGTGTGACGCGAGTCTCTCAGAATTTCCAGAATCGCCTCGCCATGCAACGGCACAAGCCAGCGGATCTGCAGCTGATTCGCCGAGATTCCTTCATCATTGAGGATCTCGCAGGCTTCCTCGATTACACCCTTCGTCGAACCCCAGCCGATCAAGGTAACATCGGCGTCCCGCGAACCCGAGAGCGTTGGCGGCGGCACTGCGGCCTCAATGCCGCCAACCTTGCGCATGCGCTTTTCCATCATGGCGCGGCGCTTGATGGGATTCGTGAATTCGTCGCTGATCAGCACGCCGTCCTCCATGTGTTCGTCCGTCGCAACGGTGTGGATATGGCCGGGAACACCGGGAACAGCGCGCGGCGAAATGCCGCTTTCTGTGATTCTGTAGCGTTTGTATCCCCCGTTCGTCACACCCTCGGAGGTCGCTCCGTTAGTGGTGATGAGCTCGCCCCGATCGATTGACGGGCTGAAATCCAGATCTTTCGGATGAACGCTTAGCCTGCCTTCCGACAGCAGCAGATCGCAGAGCACCAGTCCCGGGCACTGGAACCGGTCGGCAAGGTTGAAGATCTCGGGGATAAGCTTGAAGCAATCGCCGATGTCCAGCGGAGCTGCGATCACTCGCGGATAATCGCCAAAAGCGGCGCCGAGCATCTGCCAGAGGTCGCCTTGCTCGGTTTTCGTGGGAACGCCGGTGGACGGGCCGGCTCGCTGGCAGTTGATAACCACTACCGGGGTCTCGATCATCGCGGACATGCCCAGGCCCTCGCTCATGAGAGCAAAGCCGCCGCCCGATGTGGCGCACATGGCCCGGACACCGGCATGAGCCGCGCCGATCGTCATGTTGATCACCCCGATTTCATCTTCGACCTGGCGCACCATGATGCCGGCTTTGCGCGCGTGCGCCGCCATCCAGTGCAGAACGCCGGTTGAAGGGCTCATGGGATAGGCGCAATAGAATTTCACACCGGCTGCCGCCCCGCCCATGGCCATGGCGACATTGCCGCTCAGGATCGCGTAGTGATTCTCCGTCTTGGGAATGGGATTCGGGAAAGCCGTGAAGTGTCCGGCGGCATAGTCGTAGCCGGCCCGCGCAACTCCAACGTTCTCGGCCACCACGGCATCACCTTTTTTCTTGAACTGCTCCCGCAGGACTTCCTCTAATGCCTGGAAGCCGATCCCCATCATGTGGAGGCCAGCGCCGATGGCGAGCGTATTCTGCGCAACCTTGTTTCGTGTGATGTCGGCCAACTCGGTAACGGGAAGCGGACAGAGCTGAACTCCGTTAGCAGCAGGGCCCGGCTTTATGGTGTCGGCATTATAAATACAGGCCGCCCCGGCAGTGAGCAGCTGCAGGTGGCGATCCATGGTGTCCTGGTTTAGGGGAATGAGCAGATCCATCCGGTCACCCATGTTGGTGACCTTTTCCGTGCCTGTTCGAATCGTCAGTAAGGTGTGGCCGCCGCGGATGATGGATTGGTAGGCGTTGTAGGCATTCAGGTGCAGGCCCCGCCGGCTGAAAATCTTTGCGAAAATGTCGCCCGGCGTGGCGACACCCTGCCCGGCCGCTCCTCCGATCCCGATAGCGAAGGTCTGCTTCATTACACCCTCTCTAGCTGAGAGCCGGCCTATCCGCAAAGTAGCCGGAGTATACACCCAATTCTTCCGTATGTTTTCGCCACCCAGAGATTTGGCACGGCCGCTCGAACTCGCGTTAGCCCACCGTGTAAGGAGGTGCCGAGGACGCAATCGCGGCGATTTGTCCAATGAACTTCGTTTCTGCACAAGCATCCGCCGCACACGGATTTGTCGCGCGCGGTCAGACCCGGACTCTCCTTCGCAGTCATTGAAGAAACCAAGGCGCCGCTCGTTTCCTGTTCCTTCCCTGTGGCACGCCAGCCCGCCCAAATTGTCTATGTCCCTGCCAATTTGGAGGCTGTTTTTGTTCGCCCACAAGGTGCACACTCTCCCATATGAAAACCAGCAAGCTCGCAAAGTTCGGTCCCCAGACACAAGCCATTCACGGCGGTGAACCCAACCGCCGCGGCGTCAACGGCCCCATCGTTACGGAAATTATCCGCTCCTCCACTTTCACTTTTTCCTCCACCGAGGAAATGAAGCTGTGGGCCGAAGGAAAAAACAAAGCCTACATCTATACGCGCTATGGCAATCCCACGCTCTCGGTCGCGGAAAAGAAAATCGCCGCCCTCGAAGGCGCCGAAGCCGCTGTGGTCGCCTCTTCCGGCATGGCGGCCATTTCCTCCGCGCTCCTTGCCGCGCTGAAAGCCGGCGATGAAGTGATATCCACCGCGCAACTTTACGGCGGCACGTATCGCCTGATGCGCGACGTTTTCCCCAACATGGGCATCACCGTCCGCCACGTCGGAACCGATCTCGAAGGCATCGAAAATCTCGTCACGCCGCGTTCGAAAGTGCTTTACGTCGAAACGCCCACCAATCCCACGCTTCGCCTCGTCGATATTCGCAAAGCCGTGGCCTTCGCCAAGAAACACAAACTCGTCTCCATCATCGACAACACTTTTGCCACTCCTATCCTGCAAAATCCCATCGCACTCGGTTATGACATGGTCGTTCACAGCGCCACAAAAGCTCTTGCTGGCCACTCCGATATCATCGCCGGTGTCGCCGTCGGTAATTTGAATTGGATGGAACGCGTTCGCCACATGATTATCTATCTGGGCGGCTCGATGGACCCGGGCGCGGCGTATCTCCTGATTCGCGGCATCAAGACTCTCGGCGTTCGAATCGAGCGCCAGTGCGAAAACGCCATGGCCGTAGCGAAATTCCTGGAAAAACATCCGAAAGTCGCGCGCGTGCATTATCCCGGTTTGAAGTCGCATGCGGACCACAAACTCGCCAGGAAGCAGATGCGGGGATTCGGGAGCATGCTGGCGTTCGACATGAAGGGCGGGCTGCCTGCGGCGCGGCGCTTCTGCGATCGCGTTCAACTCTTCCTTCTTGCGGCAAGTCTTGGTGGAGTTGAGTCGCTGGTGATTCTTCCGATCTACAGTTCGCACTACAACATGACGAACGAAGAATTGCAGCGCGCGGGCGTCAGCCCAGGAACAGTGCGCGTTTCGATTGGTTTGGAAGACAAAGAGGATTTACTCGAAGATTTGAAACAGGCACTCGCCTAAATTTTCTTGGCGGCGTTTCTTCAGACAACGCACCGGGCTAAAGTCCGGCCGCTACAAAAACAAAAACGAAACAACCAACCGCCCGGCGGTTACAGAAAATCAAAAACAGGACGGGCGCGGAATCCTAAGCCTTTCCCGCGGGGGCCGGAGCAGCCCACTCATCCTGCGCGGGGAGCAGGGATTTCACGATGTCTTCCAGCTCGTGCGAGCTTTTCACGTGCTCCGGATAATTGTGCACCGTGATGTCAAAAGCGGTGCCGTGTTTGGCGCGGACCTCTTGCAATTCCTCTTGAAGGCGGACGGCGATGCGCTTCGCATTCAGAACGTCCGTCTGCGGAAGAACCAGGGCAAACACATCCGTCGAAAGCCGATAGATCGAATCCGTGGGCCGCAGCTTGCGGGACATCGCCTTCGCAGTATCGCTCCAGGCTTCAGAGCTCCCATCATTCTTCGCGGACGCAGCTGCGGGCTTGGCCTTCGCAAGCAAGAGAGAAAGCGTCTTCTGCATGGTCATGGCCCTCCGGTATTCCATGGTGAGGCGATCCCAGAAGTGATTCAGATCGGGCATGGTCTGGAGCAAGTCCACGCTGGCCTGATGCTGCAAGGTGACGTTGCGCTCCAGCTCTGCCAGCAGGTGCTCCTTCAATTTGCGCACGGTGCGCTGGCGGTCGAGCAGGTAGCCCACAAAGAGCAGCGTCAGCGCGCAAAATCCGAAGAAGGCGACGCGGAGTGTCCACTTGTTCCCCACCGGGTGGAGGAACACCAGCGGGTACATGAACATGGCCAGGCCGGCCGCCTGCACCAGAACAAAGGCAGCGGCCAGGATCGTGAGCTGCAG
>WNFC01002870.1_pt1 | contig 18583 bp, 19 predicted proteins | sample 5400541 | NCBI WGS metagenome assembly WNFC01 (sample SAMN13153342, study PRJNA577476) | soil metagenome | isolation source: 120 cm saprolite under Douglas fir tree site 2 hole 2 replicate 1 | place: USA:California | collected 2015-04-18 | reverse complement strand
CTTCGGTCGCGGCCACGTGCATCGCAGCTTTCGATGTCCTCGAAAACGAACCCGAGCGTATCGAACAACTCTGGGACAACACCCGCTTCTGGAAAAAAGAATTGGGCCTGCTCGGTTTCGACATCGGCGGAAAAACCACGCCCGCCAGCGAAACCCCAATCACCCCAATCATCATCGGCGATGGCGAGCTCACCATGAAGTTCTCGAAAGAGCTGTTCAACGAGGGCGTGCTGGCGACTGGAATCACCTTCCCCACCGTCCCCGAGGGTAAAGCACGGGTGCGTACCATCATGACGGCCACGCACACGAAGGATGAATTGCAGCAGGCGTTGGAAGTGCTGAAGCGAGTCGGAAAAAGAATGGGAATATTGCAGACTTCGGGGACATAGGTCAACCAAGTCGGCATCGAGGAGGTTTTATGCGCTCACTATCAAAAGCCATCGCCGGATTGTTCCTCCTGGTCAGCGTCAGTTGGGCCGATGAAGGCCATCACCATGCCCTCACCGAACAGGAAGTCGGCTCCGTTCACTTTGAAACTTCGTGCTCGAAAGACGTCGCTGAGAGTTTCAAGCGCGCCGTCGCTCTGTTGCACTCCTTCCAGTACGAACAGGCCCGGCAGTCATTCTCGCAAATCGCAAAAGAGCATCCCGAATGCGCGATGGCGCAGTGGGGCATCGCGATGTCGCATTATCACGGCCTGTGGGACAACGGTGACTACGCCGCCGGCCGCGAGGCCCTCCGCAAAGCGCAGCAGATTGCCGCCGCCGACCTCAGTACTACGGAGCGGGAAAAGGCCTACATAGACGCTCTCGCTGAAATCTACCAGGAAGACGGCAAGGACAAGGCCGCACACGCGCAAGCGTTCGAACAGAAAATGGGGACGTTGCAAGCAGCCTTCCCGGATGACAGCGAGGCCGCAACATTTCATGCTCTGTCGCTGGCCATTACGGCGCCAAAAACGGACAAGACCTTCGCCAACCAGCGCAAATGCGCAGAGATTCTCGAACCAATCCTGGCCAAACAACCGCACCATCCCGGCGTCGCCCATTACCTAATCCATTGCTACGACAACCCGGTACTGGCGGAGAAGGGACTGAGCGCTGCCCGCATGTATGCCAGGATCGCGCCCGCCTCGGCCCACGCTAACCATATGCCCTCGCATATTTTCACGCGAGTGGGATCATGGGACGAATCCATCAGCTCCAATCTGAAATCTGCCGAACTCGCAACCAAGGACGAAGCCGCGTCCGCGAACGGAGAAGCCCGCGACCAGCGGCTCCACGCGATGGACTATCTGGAGTATGCGTATCTGCAAAGTGGGCGAATGTCGCAAGCCAAGGCAGTCTTGGATGAAATGAGGTCGCTGAAGCCCATGCCGGGGCTGACTTTGACCGGAGGCTATGCGAATGCCGCCATTCCCGCGCGCTACGCTTTGGAGCGCAGCGACTGGCAAACAGCCAGCACGCTACAACCGGCGACTGACACCGTTCCCTGGGCGCAGGCCATCACTTGGACGGCGATCGGTATCGGCGGCGCGCGAAGCGGAAAGCTCGATCGTGCTTCTCAAGCCGAACGCACTCTGGCTACTCTGCGCGATTCCGCTGCCGTCCAGAACATGTACTGGTCGAATCAGATCGAAGTCCAGCGCCGCGAAGTTGCTTCCTGGATCGCCGAGAAGAATGGCAAGACCTCGGATGCCATCGCGTCAATGCGCTCCGCCGCCGAGCTGGAAGAAAGCATGGACAAGCACGCCGTTACTCCCGGGGCCATAATTCCTGCCAGAGAAATGCTGGCTGAATTACTGCTCCTGCACCATCGCGCCGACGAGTCGCTGACCGAGTACCAGGCCGTTCTCAAACTTGCACCGAACCGGTTCAACGCGCTATATGGCGCAGCCAATGCCGCCGAAGCGTCCGGAAACGCGGCGGTTGCGAATCAATACTTTCGGAAACTGACTGAGATTGCCGTCGGAGATGAACGGCCAGAGTTAGTTGCGGCGCGGAAGAAGATCGAAATCACCGAGCGAAGCTCTGCGCAGTAAGGCGCCTGCGCACCCAGGCAGAAACGTCCAAGCGGCTCGCCCGTTCGAGTCGCGAAGCGACGGCATTTAATTAGCCCAGCACGTAAGTGCTGGGAGAGGAAAGGAAAGGACGGACGCAGAGTTCCCTTTAGGGAACGGCAGTTCTCCCCTAAAGAGGACTCGGGACTCGGTCCCACTGCCACCCGGCGCTGGGCCAGTTAAATCGCGTCGCTTCGCGACTCGCAGCGTCCCGCGCTCTCAATCGCCATTAGTGGTGGGTAATGCGGAAGGATGAAGGGAGAGTTCCCCTTCAGGGAATTGCACAGAGTTGCCCCGCAGGGGACGGCACCCCATAGCTCACCCCGCCCGGTGCACGACCTTCCCGCCTACAATCGTTGCCACCACCTTCCCCGTAAGCTGTCGTCCGTCAAACGGGGTGTTGTGTGACTTCGATCGCGTCTTCGCTGCGTCGAACGTCCATCGCTTCTTAGGATCGAAAATGGTCACGTCGGCATGACTCCCGCGCAGCAGCGTCCCCCGGCCGCGCAGATCTATGACTCGCGCCGGCCCTGAGGTGAATAGCTCTACGATGCGTGCCAGCGGCATTCGATGACCGGAGTAAAGGACGGTGATTGCCAGCCCCAGGGCGGTCTCCAGACCGGTGATCCCAAACGCGGCCCGCTCAAACTCGATGATTTTCTCGTGCGGCGCGTGGGGTGCGTGGTCGGTAGCAATTGCGTCCACGGTACCATCCGCCAGCGCAGCAATCAGGGCCTCGCGGTCCTCCGCCGAACGCAATGGTGGATTCATTTTGAAATTAGTGTCGTAGTCGCGCACGTCGGTGTCGGTGAGCGCGAAGTGGTGAGGCGTAACTTCACAGGTCACTCGGGCCCGGTTTCGCTTTCCCCGGCGCACCGGCTTCAACGCCTCCGCGGTTGAAAGATGCGCCACGTGCAGGCGCGCGCCATTGAATTGCTGCGCCAGTTGCACGTCGCGGTCAACGATCGCGGCTTCCGCCATCACGTTCATGCCCCTAAGCCCCAGCCGGAATGAGGTCGCCCCTTCATTCATCGAGCAGCCCTGGGTCGCGCGAGTATCTTCAGCATGCTGGACAACCGGAAAATTAATCTCGGCGGAAGCGCGCAATGCGTCGCGCATGGTGGTATCGCTGAGGATGGGCTTGCCATCGTCGGTGACGGCCACCGCCCCAGCGCGTTGCAGAGCGCGAAAGTCGGTAAGCACCGCGCCTTTGCTGGCCTGGGTAGCGGCGGCAATGGGAAATACGTTCACCACCGCACCCCGCTGCGGCTGCCGCAGCCACGTGACCCACTCGGGAGAATCGAGCACCGGCTGGGTGTTAGGCATGCAGCAAACCGACGTAAATCCACCTGCAGCAGCCGCCGCCGTACCCGAGGCAACGGTCTCCTTATAGCTCTGCCCCGGCTCCCGCAGGTGCACGTGGAGATCAATGAATCCCGGCGCAACGATTAGCCCTCGCGCATCAAACTTCTCATCCGCCCCGCCGCGGATTTTATTCGGAAGGGCGATCTCGACAACCTGCCCGTCGCGCAAGAGGACGTCCATCAGCGCATCCACTTTCGCCAGCGGATCAATCACACGTCCGCCGCGAATTAGAAGCGACCCGGATTTCGCATCTCTAGACATTGTCGGAAAATTGAATCATTGAATCATCGGATCATTGAATCATTGAAAAAACAGCTGGGAGCGATGGCGACTTTCAATGATTCAATCCCCCGATGATTCAACTTCTTCCCAGCGCCCGCGCCAACACCGCCATCCGCAGCGGCACGCCATTCTCGACTTCTTCGACGATCACCGATTGCGGACAATCCGCCACTTCCCAGGTCAGTTCCAGACCGCGAATAATCGGGCCCGGATGCATGAACATGGCATCGTTCTTCGCAAGTCGTAGCCGCGCCACCGTCATCTGATAACGGGCAATATAATCCGGCAGAGAAACTTTCAGACCCGCAAGCCGCTCTTTCTGTACCCGCAGCACCATGACCACATCCGCCCCGCGGACTGCATCCTCGCAACTTCGCGTAATTCGCAATCCGGGCGCTAGAGTGGTCGTGATTTCCGGTAGCAGTTCTGGCGGCCCGCACAACGTAATTCGCGCGCTGGATTTACTCAGCAGATGAATCGCCGACCGCGCCACCCGGCTGTGATAGATGTCTCCGACTATCGCTACTTGCAGTCCGGCAAGCTTCTTTTTGTGACGCAGAATCGTATAAGCGTCGAGCAAAGCCTGCGTCGGATGCTCGTGCATACCATCGCCAGCGTTGATCACGGGAATATCCAGATGGCTGGCCATCAGGTGCGGCGCTCCGGCGTTGGGGTGCCGGACCACAATAACATCCGCGCCCACCGCGCGCAGCGTGTATGCCGTGTCGAGCAGGGACTCGCCTTTCTCAATGCTCGATCCGCTGGAGAGAATGAGCGTTGTCGTCGCCCCTAAAGCTTTCGCTGCTATTTCAAACGACGCCCGCGTCCGCGTGGACGCCTCGTAAAACAACAGCAGCACCTGCTTGCCGCGTAGCAACGGTCGCGCCTTTAGCGGATTCATCTTGCGGGCCAGCTGCAACAGCCGGTTGATCTCCGCCGCTGGCATGCCTTCAATGCCCAACAGCGATCCCCGAGCTGCGATTTTTTTTAAGGCCTGTTGTCTGGCAGCTTGCATGGTTGCCACGGTTGCCAAGATTGCCGACTTCAACTCTGTTTGTCTTTCTCCACCAGGAGGACCTTTTCGGTTTGGTCCACGTCGCGCAGCAGCAACTCGATCATCTCTTCACGCGTCGTCTGCACCTTGCGACCGACGAACGTCGCCTCGATGGGAAGCTCCCGATGCCCGCGATCAATCAGCACGCACAATTGCACCAGCGTCGGCCTGCCCTGGCGAAACAAAGCGTCCATTGCCGCCCGGGTAGTGCGCCCGGTGTAGAGAACGTCGTCCACTAGGACGATCTTTTTCCCCGTGATCGGGAACCCAATATCGGCCTTCTGCACCACCGGCTTGGCCAGCGGAGACAGGTCGTCGCGGTACAGCGTGATGTCGAGGGTCCCAACCGGTACCGGCACTTTTTCAATGCGTTGAATCATTCGCCCGATGCGCTCGGCCAGAAACACCCCTCGGCGGCGGATTCCCACCAGGCCCAAATCCTTTGCACCGTCGTTCTTTTCAATGATTTCGTGCACCAGCCGGACCAGCGTCCGTTCGATTTCGGACGCCGACATCAACTGGGCTTTCTGGCGCAGGTTCGGCAGGCGAAGAGGCGTCTTAGAAGACATAAACGCTGCATCATACGCGGGGCAGGCGGTGTTGAGCAAGAAGGTGGGTGGACCGGCCGAAATCAGGCCGACGGCCCCTTCCGCCGCAGCATGGCGGCGGAGATTGCCCCTCCCAAACCGGAAAGAAGCACGAACACCACGCACACAAATACAAAACCGAGAACCAGCATGACAATCAGGCCCTGCTGGGAGGTGAAATAGTCGAACACCTGGCGGGCCTGCGGGTCTGGATTGCGGGCTTGCGCACGACGCACCGCCTCCATCATTACGCCCCGGAACTCGTTTTGCGCATGGGAGGCCAGCGTAATGACCGCGGTCAGCGCGGTGAAAATTACAAATCCGAATGCGCCGCAGAGCGCGCCAAGTCTAAAACCGGCAACCGGCGTTGTCTCTTGCAACGAACTGCGTCTGCAGTACAGCCGAACGGCTAGAAACCCAGCCAGAGGCATTGCCACAATAAACCCCAAAGGAAGCAGGCTAAGTATCCCCGCGGCAGCTCCGGCGTTCAGCGCAGAACGCACCGCAGCCTGGCGGTCTAGGCCTCCGGCTCGGCGTGTAATGGAGGCGTTGGCTTCGACTCGGACATAGCTCGAATGGGAGCCCGAAGAAGAAACACCCGGTGGGGAAGCGCCGGCTCGCGTGACCGTGGCGTCAGACGTAGGCTCGCGGGCGGAGAAGCGGATCTGGGGCACTCCACAACTGGGGCAAAAAGGAGAGAGGTCCTCGACCACCGCCCCGCACCCTTGGCAAAGATGTTCCACCGGTTCTTAGATTATCCCAGGCAATTATCTCAGGCAGGCGCATTCACGCAATCCTGGCCGAGCTGAAGCCCGCTCTCTAACCGTTCGCCCTTACGCGGCCAGGAATGGCCGCTCTTCGACGGTAGCCCTAGATTGTGTCCTCTTTACCCCGCATGCGCACGTACACCAGAGCAAAATCCGACCCGTTGCCCTGAGGGTCAACCGCAACGATGCGTTGATTGCCTTTGGTCCCGGCTTTCAGTTCAGTGCTCTTGCCTTTATTGTCGCCTTCACACTTCAGATCGTCTGAGTCGCCGTTGTAGCTGTAATTACTGCCGTGCGAGTTGTGACACAGCAGGACCTTCCCGTATTTCTTCAGCTGGTCCTGATAGTACGCGATGACCTTGCTGGGCGCGTCGTCGGTCAAATACTCGATGGCCACCACCTTCAACCCGTACCCGCCAGCGGAAATGTTCACGTTGGCGCTCTTCTCGTCGTGGTCGCCGTTCTTCGGTTTCAAGCGGGCGCCGGGATAGACCGGCAAACCAGTATCGCGCGCGTCGGCATTGTTGTTCACGTGAATGCCGCCAAACGGTGTAGTGATGTCCACGTTCTTGTCCTCGCCATTGTTGTCTTTCTTCACGTTGACGCTGCACGCCGTGAGCAGCAAAAGAGCGGTCGCGAGCAGGAGAAAGCTGGAAAGTCGAGTTCGCATAGCGGAGTCCTCCATTAACTCTATTTCTGCGCCGGCTGCACAATCCCTTGGCCGCGCGCTGCAACTCCGGGGATAGTCACCGGCAAGTGTCCATGAATTTCGACCTCTCCGAACAAGGCCTTGACCGCGCTGGCCTCCGAAACCTGCGCTGCGGAGAAGGTGCACAGATAATTCTGCACCTCAGGAAAGTCTTTTGCCAGGTACGGATTCCCCATCGCCATCACCATCGTCTTGGCCGCGCCAGTCTTCAGAATCTGCCGCAGCAGGTTCGCGCTCTCCTCCGGCAGGGAAACCGAGTTCTGCACTGCGCCATCGGTTTTGACCATCTTCCCCGCAGTGGGTGACGCATACACCGCCACCACTATCTTGTCGGCCTCCGCCGCAGCCCGCAGCAAGCTGTCTCCCAGCGCTCCCGAAAGCTGCGGGTCGGCGTAGATCACATTCGCATCCGCCACCCGAGCTTTGATCTGGCGTTCGAGCGCGCGGCCAGCTTCCAGGCGCACGTCGTCCGAAAACACAATCACCAGCAGATGATTGCGCACCTCTACAACGGTTTGATACGGAAGCCCGTCGGCGCCGGTTCCAGCTTTTTTCAGCGGCAAAACAGTGCCGTTTTGCCGCACCAGAGTGATGGCGTCATCCGCCATCTGCTGTCCAGCGGCAACGTTCTCCGGCCGCCCCACCACAGTGTCCAACGCGGCGAGATCCACCAGCCTGGCTTTGTGCAGCCCGAGCGAAGCTTTGACTTTGAGAATCTTCAACACCGACTCATCCAGCCTGGGTTCCGAAATCTCTCCGCTTCGAACTGCGGCCACCATCGCTCGGTCGGCAGCGACGAGGTCGGGCGGGATCAGTAGCACGTCATTACCGGCTTTGAATGCGTCCACCGCCTCGCGGCCGATGTCGGCGGCGTAGAGCCGGGTGAGGCCTGCCATGTCGAGCGCGTCAGTCACGATGATTCCAGGGAAGTGGAGGTCTTTCCTCAGCAGATCAGTGACAATTTGCGGCGATACCGTCGCCACAGATTTTGGATCAAGGGCCGGAACCGTCACGTGCGCGACCATAATGGAATCCACTCCTGCTGCAATCGCCTTGCGAAATGGCGGTAGCTCGACAGAGTCCAGCCGCGCGCGATCTCCCGTCACTTGCGCTAATCCCAGATGCGAGTCGGTCGCGGTGTCTCCATGCCCGGGGAAATGCTTGGCCGTGGTCAGCATGCCGGACGAACGCGTGCCGCGAATGTATGCGCTGACCAGTTCGCCAACTTGCTGGGGATCCTCGCCGAACGAACGTGTGTTGATGATCGGATTTTCCGGATTGGAATTGACGTCCGCTACAGGAAAGAAATTCCAATGGATCCCGATGGCGCGCGCCTCGAGGCCAGTGATTCGTCCAAAGCTTTCTGCGTAGTCCGCGCGACCGGTCGCGCCGATCGCCATCGCATTCGGGAACGCGGTCGTCCCATGCAATCGGTTACTGACTCCAACCTCGAAATCCGCCGCGATCAACAACGGCAGCTTGGAATCGGACTGCAGACGGTTGAGCAATTGAGCAGCTTCGAATGGTTCATTCCGGTAAATAAATGGCGGCTCATAGCGCACCGTCATGGCAAACGAACCAACGTGATACTTGTTCATGGTGTCGCGCAACTGCGCATACTCGGGGCTGTTCACGTTCACAAATTGGGCTCGCGTCCAGATCATGAACAGTTGTCCGACTTTTTCCTCCACTGACATCTTGCGAAGAGTTCTCTCCGCCCATTTCTCGCCATCGCGATCGAGATGGACCGGCAGTGGCTGATATTTGGTTTTGGCAAAAGCGGGCGAGACTAGAAGTGCAAGCGCGACGAGGAAAAGCGTCCGACGAACCATGCGAGGAGAATATCACCGAGAGATCAAATGCAGGCCGACTTGAGCCGCTTTCCCAATAAGCCCGCCGCCTGTTCAATAACTCCAAGCTCATCGCCGAAGCCCTGAATCCAGCTGACCTTCGGCTCGCGGCGGAACCAGGTCATCTGCCGCTTGGCATAATTACGATGCGCCTGCTGCACGGCCGCGATCGCCTGCTTTAGGTCGAATTCTCCGCGGAGAAGCTGCACCACGTGCTTGTACCCGATCGTCTCCAACGGCCGCGCCGCGTCTCCGTACTTTTCGCGCAGATGTTTGGTCTCTTCGATGAGGCCGGCCGCAAACATGGCTTCCACTCGCCGGTTGATGCGGTCATACAACAAAACCCGGTCCGGGTCGAGCACAATGCGCAGGATGGTGAAGCCGCACAATGCATCCCGCCCACGCTCCCACTGCTGGCTCATCGGCTGCTTTGCGCTGAGCGACACTTCGATTGCCCGGATGAGTTTGGGAACATCGTTGGCATGAATCATCGCGGCGGCTTTAGGGTCCATTCGCCGCAACATGCGATGCAAAAACTGCGGCCCTTTTTCTTTAGCGCGCCCGCGCAGCCTTTCTCGCAAATCTTCCGAGCGCTCAGGCCCCGGGAACAGTCCTTCGAGCAGAGCCCGCAGGTACAAGCCGGTTCCGCCCACCACGATGGGCAGCGCGCCCCGCGCATGGATTTCCTGAATGACCTTTCTAGCTTTGCGCGCGTATTCTCCGGCAGTCGTGTAGCCGGTGGGTTCGACTTCGTCCAGCAAGTGATGCGGAACGCGGGCCTGTTCTTCAGCGGTTGGCTTTGCGGTTCCGATGCGGAATTCGCGGTAGATCGCTACAGAATCGCAGTTCACGATCTCGCCGTGGAAGCGGGTTGCGAGTTCGAGAGAAAGCGCGGTCTTGCCGCTACCGGTGGGGCCAAGGATTGCAACCAGCAGGGGATCGGCCGACACTCAGCGCGCACTCCAGGCGATCAGATGCCAGGAACGGGTAATCACGAGCGCCAGTATCAGAATGACAATCACGATCAGGCCCAGAGTTTCCAGCCGCCGGTGTGGCGCGGGCGCCCCGCCCGCGAGGCGGCGCCTTCCACCCCGGTCAAATGAAGGCCGCATGGACACAGGCATCATTGTAAGCCGCCCCGGCTAAGCCCCAAAACTCTGGCAGTGTCCGCCTGCTTTCCGGGGCGGCTGCATCTGCTCAAGCATCGTCTCCGCCACCTGCCGTGCCGGCACGTCATAAGTTCCAGCGGCGATTCGCGCTTTGAGTGCCTGCACCCTGGCCACCCGAAGGTCAGGGATACTCAGTGCCACCGCCACCAAAATGTCCGGTCTGGCTGCGATGGTCGAAACCCGGGGCTCGTCTGCCTCCCGGACGTGAGCATTCGGACACGGCGGCGCAATGGTGGCCATCTGCCGGTTCAGTATCACGGTTCCTGCGTTTGAGTCGCTTCTTGATGGCTGCTTCCGACCGCCGTCAGCACCGCGTGCTTTCTGCCATAAACGTAAGCGGAGAACAACGTCGGCAGGGTATAAAAACCTAAGACCATTCCATGTGAGGCGACCAGCCAGTTCAGTAAACCGGCGATCACAAACAGCGACAGTACCAGCCACAGCTCCCGATTCACCTGCGTCACTCGATCCATCCACCTCGAGCTCGACTTGGCGTACACAACCTTGATTCCGGTGCTCGCGTTCATTCCGCTGTCTCCATCCTGAGGTGGGCAGGAACCGACACTGCCATAGCCATACATCGGGTGAATGCGCTGAGAACTTTAGGAGGAAACCAAGAGCGGCCGCGGATTACACGGATAAAGCGAATCAAGCGGGAGCTTGAACTACATCGCCGCGCGGGTACCCATAGGTTCTTAAGGTTCTTAAGGTTTAATCCGTGAAAATCCGTGGCTGGTTTTAGTTGTATTTAAATCCGCGGCCAGTTCTTGAAGTTACTTGTCGTAGTGCAGCAGAGAGAACACGTCGTACTGCTTGAGTTTTTGCCGCGGATTGAGAAAGTCTAATTCCACTACAAATCCCAGCCCGGCGATATCCGCTCCCAGCGATTCTGCCAGCTTGGCAGTTGCCTCGGCGGTCCCGCCGGTGGCCAGCAGGTCATCCACGATGATCACGCGCTGGCCTTTCTGGATCGCGTCTTTGTGGATCTCGAGGGTGTTGGTGCCGTATTCCAGCGCGTAATCGTACTTCTCGGTCGCGGCCGGCAGCTTGCCCGGCTTGCGTACTGGAACGAATCCCGTGTTCAGCCGATAGGCCAGAGCCGGGCCGAAGATAAATCCGCGCGCCTCCATGCCAAGCACGAGGTCAATGTCTTTCCCGACGTAGTGTTCCGAAAGCGCGTCTATCAAGGTCGCGAACCCGAGCTTGTCCTTAAGCAACGTAGTGATGTCGTAAAAAAGAATGCCTTTTTTCGGAAAATCCGGGACTTCGCGGATCAACTTCTTCAGCGGCTCGCAGTTCAGCATTGCCTTCGCAGGCGCCACGTCGTTCATTTACCAGGCTCCTTCAATTCGAAATGTGTTCAGACCCTCGACCGGCCGAGCGTCAGCCTCTTCCACGTCGTCCACCCGTGCCGCCCGGGGCCCTTGACGCAGCCGCGACCGGAACCCAAACAGCTGCTCGCGCGTCCCCATGGCCAGCACTTCCACGCTACCATCGGCGTTGTTGCGCACCCAGCCCGCGATCGCCAACAGATGCGCTTCCCGCTCTACAAACCAGCGGAACCCCACGCCCTGCACTCGTCCGCGAACTACGAAACGTCGCGCCTGCAAATCTTCTGATTTCATTTCTTGGAACTAGGGGTCTAAACTTCACCCGATGACCCGATCACCCGATGAATCTACGCCCTGGAAAGATATGCCCCCTCGGCAGTATCCACGCGAATGGTTTCGCCCTCGTTGATGAAAGGCGGCACTTGCACGACCAAGCCGGTTTCCGTCTTCGCCGGTTTGGTTACGCTGGATGCAGTTGCGCTCTTCAGTCCGGGCTCAGTTTCAATGACTTTCAATTCCACGATCTGCGGCAACTCAATCCCCACCGCCTTGCCGTCGAAAAACTCCACCTGAATCTTCAGATTCGAAATCAAATAATCCACCGCGCCTCCCAGAGTTTCTCTGGTCAGATGGGTCTGTTCGTAGTTCGTGGTGTCCATGAAGTAATAACTGTCGCCATCGCTGTAGAGGAATTCCATTTCCACTTCATCCACATTGACTTTTTCAATAGGATCGGGGGAGCGGAAGCGGTGCTCGAACATGGCTCCAGTGCGCAGGTTGCGCAGTTTGGCCTGGATAAATGCGCGCAGATTTCCCGGGGTGCGGTGCTCAACGCTGAAAACCGAGTGCAGATCATTGTTGTGCTTGATGATCATGCCCGGACGTAGCTGGGTAGCTGGAATCGACATTGCTGGAACTGCTCCTTACACTGATTTGCTGCGCAACGACTTGCGGCTGGCCGAAGCGAATGACAAAGGCGACGGCAGCCACCAGCGCCGATGAGGGCTAAAGTCTGTATTTTATACGGCTTGCCCGAATTTGGGAATTCGCTGCCAAAATGGGTGGCGATTACTCAAAAACTGGACAGCCAGAATGGTTGTGGGAGCCATCCAAGAGTAAAATCTCCTGACGAGGTGTACTCATGCGAGAAGGAAAATACGAATCCAGCGGCAATTTCGGAACCGCCATAACTTTCCTGTTAATTGGACTAGGCGCCGGAGCAGTCGTAGGCATGCTTTTTGCTCCCAAGGCCGGGCGTCAGATGCGCCGCGACTTACGCCGCGGCTACGACAATGCCCGCGAAACTCTTGACGACTGGAAAGAGAACGCCAAAGATTTCGCCGAAGAGGCCATCGAGCGCGGATCCGATGTAGCCGACGAACTGCGCGACCGGGTTCGTCCGTTGACCAAGGCCATCCGACGCGGCTAGTTATCCGGGCCGCCAAAGTTAGTTAGCCGCCGAGGATTACGAGGTCGTCACTTACGAGGTTCGTCAAAAGACAGACGAAAAGAAGCCCTTCACTTTCCCAAAGAAGCCCTTGTGTGCCTGCTTGGGATCCGGCGCAGGTGGCAGAACTACCACTGTGGGCAGAGGGTCTGTCGGCTTCACCGACAAGGGCAGAGCTGCTGCCTCAGCGACCGGCGCTGCCGGGGCTTGGGCTTTCGCCCGTTCCCTGCCGCTAAACACCAGCGGCGCCTCGATCTCCACTTTCATCTCACTGGGTTTGGTCTGCGGGACAGTCTTTGATTCCGGGCCCAGATCCGCGGCCGCAGCGGCTGCGCCCGACGCATCCCCGCTAGGTTGCGGATCAGAAGAATTCGACAGTTGCAGTTTCGACCCCGCCTTCTCCTCGGGAACCATAGGAGCACTCGCCGTTGACGCCCGCATTATTGGCACCTGAGCCGGAGGACATCCGCACGGAGCCACCGGGCTCTCCACAGTTTCCAACCGTCCCTGGCGAAAAACAATTTGCTGGTCCGGCTTCACTTCGTACGTGCCATTTCCGATTAGCTCCGCCACCACTACAGACGACGTGTTGCCGGGCATGGCGGTCACGCAGGTGTTGCCGTGAGCGTCGGCACTGATGCCCAGGTCGAACTCGCCCGGCCCCGGAAGCACAATTCTGAAGTCTGGCGTCAGCACCGAATCGGAAGATTCCAGCAACCGGTAGTGGGTCTCCATTGCACCCTTGCTCATTCCCAGCATCAGGTCCTGCCCGTTGGACGAGGTAGTAACCGAAACCGTAGTTCCCGGACACACTCGCACTTCGCCTCCCCGCGCCAGGCGCAGTACAGCAGTCTCCTCCGCCGCCGTAATGGACGATCCCGACGCGACCCGGCTGCCCGCCTCCACCAGTGTGCCTGAGCTGCCAACTGCAACCGGCACCGCTGCGGGCTGCACTCCGGAAGTGAATGCAGGAACGGAAGCCGGTTTAGCGGTGGCCGCCTGGTCGGCGTGCAACCGTATTCGCAAATGGTTCCCCAGCGCATCCCAGGTGTAAAGCACAGGTCCGGCGAGATCCACCACAATCCTCACTACCGCCGGAGCGCTCTGGAACTGGTCAACCCGGATACCTTTGATCTGCTCATTGCGAAACGGAATACGCCTGCGGCTCGTAGCCAGTCTGGAGTTAGGAAGATCAATCACCAACCGCAGCGGCCCTTCCACGGTTTGCAGGCTGGGCGTTAGCGGACGGCTGGAAACAATCTGGACAACCGGCCCATTCTCCCCGGGAACAACCATGACGGACTGCACGTCCGCCGCCGGCAGATGCCGGGATGCGTTGTCCGCTTGCGGGGCGGCCTCCGCCGACACAGCTACCAGGGCAGCCAGAACCGCCACACAGCATTGGGCTCGGACGCTGAACACAGGTTTATCCAGAATGTTGAGTGAACTTGCGATGAGAGTAGCACTACTTTAGTGATTTATAAAGACGCGAAGACGAAACGTAGACCGCGCCAAATGCTCCAGCCGCGAAGCGGCGGCATTTAGATAGCCCGGCACGGAAGTGCCGGGAAGCTCGAGTTGAGTTCTTGCTGCCAACTAAGCTTCTGACAAGAATTCGTACTCGTCAATAACCGCTGCCACAGGCACCTTGGAATCCGCCAGCCCACTTTCGACCCGCACCACTTTTCCTTTGCAGCGCACCCGAATGCTCTCCGTCAGAGTGATTTCCGGGGGGAGGGTCAAGGTGAACTCAATGTCAGAGCCGGTGGCCAGCGGCGCTTCCAGATAGAAGCAGATGCCGCGAGCGCTGACGTCGCGCGTCTGGGCCGACATCTCCGGCCCAGTATTCCCGTTGTAATTGACCGAGACCGGCAATCGTAGCGCAAACCTGCGAGTTGCTCGCTTTTCCGCCTGCTGAACTTCGACCACCATGGGGGAGTCTCCTAAACCACTGTAAGGATGAAACCTCGTGGCCTCCATGTCAAGCTGAACTTAGGACAGGGGGCCGGAGCCCGGTTGGCCAATCCGCGCGCTCTGCCTGATCTTTCCCCGCCCCACCAACCCCTAGAATCCTGTCATTCCGAAACGACGCAGCCGTAGAGGAAACCTGCTTTTCGCACGACCCTCACCGGTTTTGATACCCTGATGGCACTGCACATGGTTTTCGTCCTCGATAATTACGACTCTTTTACCTATAACCTGGTGCAATATCTAGGCGAACTGGGTGCAGATGTGGTTGTCCGCAGGAATGACCAGGTCACAGTCGGCGAGGTCGAGGCCATGCACCCCGACCGTATCGTCATCTCCCCCGGCCCCTGCACCCCGCAAGAAGCCGGCATCAGCATTGACCTTTTTCGCCATTTCACCGGCCAACTGCCGATCCTGGGCGTCTGCCTCGGCCACCAGGCCCTTGGTGCTGCCTTCGGAGGCAAAGTCGTCCGAGCCCCCCACCTGATGCACGGCAAGACCAGCCAGGTCACCCACGACAACCGGACGATCTTCCAGCATCTGGAATCTCCGTTCACCGCCACCCGCTATCACTCGTTAATTGTTCAGGAGAAAGGCCTGCCTGATGAACTCGAAGTCAGCGCCTGGACCACGGAACCAGATGGCTCAAGAACCATCATGGGTTTGCGGCACAAGAAGTTTCCCGTGGAGGGAGTGCAGTTTCACCCGGAGAGTGTGCTCACGGGAGAAGGCAAGAAGCTGGTCGCGAACTTTCTGAACATGTAGCGTTCGGGCAACCCGGCAGGCGTCGCTCACTCAGAAATGCGCGGGTAGCAGGAACTTCACGTAGCCCCCATAAATATCCGACCAGGCGTGTGCAAGCATGGACGAACGCAGGTTCCCACGCCAAACGACCAGCAGACCGTACAGCACCCCCAGAACTATGATCACAACAACATTCTTCCATCCCTGATAAGCGTGCCCCATCCCGAACACAACGGCTTGTCCGAAAACAGCGAGAGCACCGTTACCAGCGAATGCGTGAAGTTGTCTTTGCAGATAGCCGCGATAGACGATCTCTTCGCAGAATCCCGCCGATGCCGACAAACCTATCCACAGAACCACTTCAATGACTCCACGCGGCAGTAGAACATCCACCGTCTTCGCCGCGCTCGGCCCCAGGGCAAGAGTGACCAACCACGCCGCCGTTTCCCATATCACCCAGAAAGGAAGCGCGATGCCAAAATCCGTGAGCACGTCCCGCAGATTGCTCCATCGTCCACCGACCAACGCCCAGAATGTGACGTTCTTCCGCACGCCTTGCCAAATGTAGTAGAGCAGCGCCCACTCCATGACGATGAGCGACGAGTAGAGCGGAACCGCTCCGCTGTGTCCCGCCGCCAACCCCGAGCCTCCGGTCGAGCGCATCTGGGCCACGATCCCCCAACACCGCAATGCCAACGTTGATCAACAGCAGGCCGAGCGTGTGAGCAACAGATGCGATTGGTTGCCGGTTGTTGGGTACCGGTCCGGAGGCTGCTTCGGTTGTCATCGCTCCTCCTCATCGCAAAGCTTTGTTCACCACCGAGACACGGGGGGCACAGAGAAAAACAAAGCCTTTGTATTTTTTGAAATTCTCTGTGTCCCTGTGTCTCTGTGCTGAACAGGGGCGCCTTTTGCGCCTAGCCACTGCCCCTAGCCGATTCCACCGCCCTTAACACCGCCTGCGCCTTGTTGAGCGATTCCTGATATTCACTCGCCGGATCGGAATCCGCCACAATTCCCGCTCCGGCCTGCAAGTACGCCTTCTTCCCCTGCATCAGCATGGTGCGGATCGCGATGCAGGAATCCAGGTTGCCGGCAAAATCCGCATACAGCACCGACCCGCCATAAATTGCCCGCCGCGTCGGCTCGAGTTCTTCGATAATCTGCATGGCACGAACTTTCGGCGCGCCGCTCAGCGTTCCGGCGGGGAAACATGCGGCAAACGCATCCAGAGCGTGTAACTCAGGGCGCAACCTTCCTTCAAGCGCCGACACAATGTGCATCACGTGCGAGTAGCGCTCCACGTACATCAAGTCTTTGACTTTCACCGACCCGTACTCGCTCACCCGTCCCAGATCGTTGCGTCCCAGATCCACCAGCATGACGTGCTCGGCGCGCTCTTTCTCGTCGCTCAGCATCTTTTCCTGCAGCCGCTGGTCTTCAGCTTCGTCGCGCCCGCGTGGATGCGTCCCCGCAATCGGCCGATACTCCAGCTTGCGCCCGGTCACCCGCACCAGCATCTCCGGCGACGAGCCCAGCACGTGGGTATCGCCCATTTGCAGAAAATACATGTAAGGCGACGGATTCACCGCCCGCAACGAGCGATAAATATCAAACGGCGGCACCTGCGGCGTGAAGTCCAGCCGCTGCGACATCACGACCTGAAAAATATCCCCCGCCCGGATGTACTCTTTCGCCCGCTCCACCGATTCCTCGTACTTCTTGCGCGTGGTGCGCGAAATCACTTTTAGTTTGCCGCGCGGCATTGAAGCACGTTTCTGCCAGATGCGAGGGCTTAATCCCGTAGCCAATTTCTTTTCGAGGATCGCAATATCGCGGACCGCGCGATCGTAGGCCTTTCGCGGACTCTCCGCCGAAACATCCGCCGCAGCAATGATGTGAATCTGGTGATGCAAGTGGTCGAAGGCCAGCAGCCGGTCAAAAAACATCAGCATGCAATCGGGAAGGTCGAGATCATCTTTGGTGTCGTCGCCAATGTTCTCCAGCTGCCGGACAATATCGTAAGAGCAGAACCCGACCGCGCCCGCCGTAAACGGAGGCATACCGGGCACAACCGCAGGCCGATGTCGCTGCAGGAGTTCTTTCGCAATCTGAAAAACGTTCCCTTGCCGCAGCTCGCGCTTTTTTCCTTTTTCAACAAAGACTTCATCACCGCGCGTGCGCAACTGCATATACGGACGCGCCCCCAGAAACGTGTACCGCCCAATCTGCTCGCCGCGTTCGATTGACTCCAGAAGAAACGCGTGCTTCTCCCCGCGCGAAATAGCGAGAAAAGCGGAGACCGGAGTAAGCAAGTCCGCCATCACGGACTTCACCACCGGCACGAGTGTCGACTCGCGCGCGAGCCGGGAGAATTCCTTGTAGTCAGGGCGAATCATCGGGTCACGGCACCTGCGGAAATCAGTTCACCACAGAGACACGGAGTCACAGAGAAATCAAAGCCGGGATTTGTTGGTTGTTTCTATTGTTTTCTCTGTGTCTCTGTGTCTCTCTGGTGAATCGGGCTTCAGCTTGCAGTGGAGACAAAATAATACAAGAAGCCTAGAGGATTTTCTTCCCAAACGCCGAAAGCGCCAACTCGACAGCCAGATCAGCCGTCCGATTGTGCTCGTCAATCACCGGATTCACTTCCACAATCTCGAAGCTGACCATGCGCCCGTGGTCGGCGATGATTTCCATCGCCAGATGCGCCTCGCGATAAGTCGCGCCGCCGCGGACTGGAGTGCCCACACCCGGCGCGTCCTCGGGATCAATCCAATCCATATCGAGCGACACGTGATAGCCCGCCGTCCCGCGACCGGCCGCACGCAACGCTTCTTCCATCACCGTGCGCATTCCGCGCTCGTCAATGTCGCGCATGGTGAAGACTTCAATCCCCGCGCGTCGGACATTTGCCTTTTCAACCGCGTCGATGTCGCGCACGCCGACCAGCACACAGTTCTCCGGGCTCACTTTGGGAGAAAACCCGCAAATATTCGACAGTTCCGCCGGCCCTAGCCCCATGATCGCCGCCAGCGGCATCCCATGCACGTTCCCGCTGGGAGAACTCTCCGGCGTGTTGATATCGGTGTGGGCGTCAATCCAGATCAGCCCGATCTTCTGATTTTGCCGCCGATGGAATTCCGCCACTCCGGCGACAGTCCCCGCACCAACCGAGTGATCGCCGCCCAACACCAAGGGAACTTTCCCGGCTTCCAACGTTTTCACCACCAACTCCGCGTGCTTAGTGC
>WNFC01029067.1_pt1 | contig 18587 bp, 18 predicted proteins | sample 5400541 | NCBI WGS metagenome assembly WNFC01 (sample SAMN13153342, study PRJNA577476) | soil metagenome | isolation source: 120 cm saprolite under Douglas fir tree site 2 hole 2 replicate 1 | place: USA:California | collected 2015-04-18 | reverse complement strand
TCATGGAGATTTTGCCGCGATTGCGGTGCTGTTCTCAGCATTGAGGACACCGCATCAGCGAATCCCGGCGCTCATCTAACCGCCGGCCCTGATTCGGCTGGCGAGCTCGAAGTCGAACGCCCGACTGTCACCGCTCCGCTTGCCGATCTCGGCCCGTTGCCGCGTCGGTCGGGGCACCAGCTTTCCAAGTTCATCGGCCGCGAGGCCGAACTCGTCCGGATGAACCATGCGCTCGAACTTGCGCGCAGCGGACAGGGTCAGATCGTCGCGGCCGTCGGCGAGGCCGGGATCGGGAAGTCGCGGTTGTTCCACGAGTTCAAGTCGGCCGCGCAGTCAGGATGGATGGTGCTCGAGGCGTTCTCGATCTCTCACGGGAAGACATCGGCGTACCTGCCCGTGATCGATCTGCTGAAGAACTATCTCGAAATCATCGTGTATGGGCGCATAGAGCGAAAAGGTAAATGGCAAAGTCCTGACACCGGAGACGCCGTCCCGAACCTGTTCGGCCTCCTCGGCGTTGCCGAGGGCAAGGATACCCTCGGGTACGTGGATGCTCAGGCTAAGAAGCGGCGGACCCTGGATGCGATCAAACGTATCGTGCTGCGCGAGGCCCTCAATCAGCCGCTGATGCTGATATTCGAGGATCTGGAATGGATCGACGAAGAAACGCAGGCCTTGCTAAACCTTCTTGCGCACTCGATCGATACGTCGAAGCTGTTACTACTAGTAAGTTATCGTCCCGAATACTCACATCAATGGGGGAACAAATCTTACTACACGGAGCTTCGTCTCGATCCGCTTGGTATCGAATCGGCCGGCGAAATGCTGTCGGCGCTGGTCGGCACTGGCGATGATCTGACCCCTCTCAAGCGGCGGATCGTTGAGCAGACCAACGGCAATCCATTCTTCATCGAAGAGTCCGTTCAGATGCTGCTCGATGAGCGGACACTGGTGAGGAACGGCTCGATCAAACTCGCGAAGCCGGTCAGTCAGCTCAAAATTCCGCGTACCGTGGAAGCGATTCTAGCCGCGCGCATCGAGCGCCTTCCGCTCGATGAAAAGGAACTGCTGCAAACGATCGCGGCGATCGGAAGAGAATTTGCTTTCAGCGTACTAAAGGGCGTGGTCGCCAAATCGGATGACGAGCTGCAACGGATGCTTGCCGATCTCCAGAGCAGGGAATTCATCCGCCAGCAGGCCGCCGCGGACGATATCGAATATGTTTTCAAACACGCCCTCACGGAGGAGGCTGCCTACAACTCGCTGCGATTCGAGCGGCGCAAGCTGCTTCACGAGCGGATCGGCGCAGTCCTCGAAGCGTCCTTCTCTCGAACGCTCGACGATCATCTGGGCGAACTCGCTCACCACTACGGTCGCAGCTCGAACGCTGGAAAAGCGGTCGAATACCTGGACCGCGCGGGCAAACAGGCGGTGACACGGGGCGCTCTCAAGGAAGCCCGGACATCCGCGACGCCCGAGCGGATGCAGCGCGAATTGGATCTTCAACTTGCGCTCGTGGAGGTTCTCCTGAGCATGAGCGGCCCGTTGACCGATGAGGATTCAACGGAGATTAGACGACTGCAGGAGCTTGGCGAAAAGACTGGCAATACTGGGCATCTCATGTCGTCGTTGATAGCCGCGTGGACACCCTGGGCAGAATTCTCAGCGTTGAGGGCCGGATGGACGCCCAAAGCAGAGTTCAAATTTCGTGAAGAAGAGGTGCCCAAGAGTCCGCCCGCACGAATGCCTCCCGCACTTACCTGGGAATTCTACCTGGGAAAATTCGAATCCTTATCCCCGCGGCCCGAGACACGTCGCGACCGTGCGGCTTTCTCGGCAGTCACAGTTCTTCTTCTGGTTTCGCTGATCATTCTCTACCAAGGTGGCATGGCAGAGGAGGTTCAGTCTCTCCTGAAGACCGCATTTGGATGAGAATTCGTAGCGGCGAGATGCGCGAAGATGGCTGCCCAGATCAGTGCTTGACTACAATGAACGAGACGTCGACCTGTCCTTTGCAGTCCGTGCCCGTATAGGAACCGTGCAAACGTTGTCCGTCTTCCACTATTACCGCGGAACCAGCGTAGGTGCCTGCGCAGGGCTCGAGTTGCTCCAATCGCAGGCTCGCGATGTTCGACCCTGCCAATGTTCCCGTGACCTTGCCCGATTTTCCCTGTTGCGAAGTCCACGCGCCCGTCACCTCTTTCCCGGCTCCGATCAGGGTCAATATAAGGTCCGTCGAAAAGATGTGTCCTCGCGAATAGCCGAACAATTGTCCGGCAAAAGTTCCGGTCATCGCGCTGCGCTTCGGAGCAGGCGCCGGTGTGGCTTCGCGTTCCCTCCGTTCGATGCGCGATTTGACGGCTTTGGAATCAGAAGAAACCGCCGCGATTTGGGACCCTTCAGTTCGAGGTTTTTGAGATTCGACTGGGCCGGACTTAGGAGCCAGCTCTAGCGAGGCTGCGGCTTTGACCGGAGCAGCTAGCGGTGGAGCCTTGCCCGGATTTGTCCCTTTGTTCTTCCGCGCAGGCGGCGATACATCTAACTTTGCGCTCGCCGCTTTTGTGACGAGCGGTGCAGTCGCAACCGCAACAGCAACTGCGTTTGGAGCAGGCGCCGCACCCGCTATTGCGCCGGCATCTCGTGGCGCAACCGGCGCGGCTGTTGTGAGGATCGGTTTCTCTGGTGCCGCCGACTTCGCTATTTGAGGAATTTCGCCGACGTCATCTTCGTGAAACATTTGTATGCCGTCGATGCCGCAGGCTACCAGGCGAGTCTGTTGAATAAGCTTCGGAGGCGTTTTGACACGCTTCAATTCCGGAGCATCGCTCTGAAATGTCGCAAAGTTCCCACGCCACCACTTGGTTTCATCCTGCGACAACTCGAAGGCGCTTTTGGCGCGATCGCAGAACTTCGTCACGAACTCCTTACAAGTCGTCGCCAACTTACGGTCAGGACTTTTGGCACACTCCCGCGCCGTTGTAGCTCCTTCCAGCATTCGTTTTCCATAAGTTTGCGCACCCTGGATGGCCGGAAATTCATTTCCTTTGATGACCGACGGATCCCGCACGAATGCGGCTCCATAGGCGTCGCCCCCATCAGGCCCAGGCGCTGGAAAAAAGTAGCCGCTTGAGTTCATGAGATCGTTCAGTCGCTGAACGGGGTCCGATGATGGAGGCGGGCCAAGTTGAGCGCATCCCCATGCGACCGCGGACGCGCATACCAAAAGAAAAAATCTTGACGGCAGATTCTTCATCGCGTCCTGTATTCAATAGCCGCAGTTTTAAATCGCGTCGTGTACTAAATAGCCGCAGTTTTGACAGCAATTGTCAGGATCATGGCGCGCGCACTGCTGCATGCGTCACGCGTAGCATTCCCAGGGCACTGATCGCGGATACTCTCGGCTACAAAATCTGCGTGAGCGAGTCCGGCACGCGGGGGACAAACATGAATAAAGTGCAGCCGATTGTCGCCTTGGTTGTCTCGATCCTGGTGAGTTGTCCGGCGTTTGCTCAGGTCAAACCCGGAGATTTCATTACCCCTCAAAATGCGTCGAAAGTGGCCGAGCTGGTCTCACCGGGGGTCTTCTCGAAAGTACGTTACGGCATGACCATGAAGATTGTACAGACCGAACGCGTGGATCGCCCGCCGCCCTACTATGCTGCGACCGAAAAATACGCAGGACAGGTGCGCTTGTCCGACGATCGCCGCAGCCTGGTCGGTTACGTTGCAGGAGAGCCATTCCCACTGATCGACCCCAATGATCCTGACGCCTCGTACAAGATCATCTGGAATAGCGTCTTCCGACCGATCACCACCGATGATTACGATCTTCGCTACTATGACTGCGATTCAAGCTTCGAGCGCCATGGACGGCAGGAGAAGCAGATAGAATATTTTCAGATCGGCCACTACGCCGGCTACAATCTTGTCGGTCGCACTGAAGTCGATCCGATGCCGGCGGATCCGGATTTCAAGTCGACCGGCCGCCACTGGTTATTCGGCCTTTATCCGATTCTCGCACCGCAGGAGATTCGCGGTGCCGGATTACTTCGTTGGCGTTACGCCGATCCAGAACGCGGCGACGACATTTGGACCCTCGCGGCCGGCACTCGACGGTTACGCCGCCTGAACGACTCGATAATGAGTTCGTCGGCGACGCCCAATGGAACATCGGCTCATACCTGGGATCCCGATCACTACTCTGGCTTCAATGCGAAGCCCGAGCAGTATTTCTACAAATTCCTGGGCGAGAAGCAGATGCTGGCGACGATGCATGCGATCCATTCGCCGGAGATTCAGTGCGAAACCGACGGCGGCACCAGCGTCTGTCCCGAAGCATGGGAGATGCGCCACATGTACGTGCTCGAAGCACGCCCCGATCTATCGCGAGTAAACCCTCTCGACTCCAAAACTGTCATCTACATGGACAGCGAGACCTGGTTCGAACCATATATCGACGGTTATGATCGCGAAGGCAATTTGTTCCGCAGTCACATCTATTGGCTCGCTAACCGCGATCGTCCAGTGCCCGACGCACACATTGCAATCTATCCGTTCAAGCGATCTTTCGTAGTCGCCGCGGTTTCAACCGACGTCCAGTCGGGTCTCGCCACCGTGTGCTATCTACCGGGAAGAGAAAGTGCCGAACACGAATGCTGGTACATCAATATGGGAGCAGTCGACAAGGTTTTCTTCACTACCGATGCGATGGTCCGCGCGGCATCATTCTAGTCGGCTGCAATCCAATCGCCGCAGCTCAACCGCGATCTCACGCTCGCCCGAGTGCCCACAAACTGCGCACCAGTTTTGATTTCGGTTTTGATGACGTGGTCGCCATGATGTCCGGAGGCAGCGGCGCCAGACGACCTCGAAAAAGTCTGGTCTAAGCTGCGGCTCCGAGATACTCCTGAGGCATTATGCTGACAATTGTTGGAATCATCCTCATCCTGGCGAGTGCCGCTTATTCGGGGTACTTGCTCAGGGGCGCGAAGGGACCCCTGGTTATCTACTTCCTACTGGCGGCGACCATCGCAGGGGTAGCAGTTGCCGGTCTGGCGAGAACCGCCAAAACCGCATACAGCGTCAATCAAACGTCCTCGGGGGTCCAGCAAGTTGCCGCCATCAAACAGTTGAAGGAAGAGATAGACGCTCTCCTGCATGTGGAGCGGCAGACTCAAGCTCGAATTCAGGAAAATGAAAAGAGCCTGGCGGCCAGCCAGAGTGGCTCTCGCGAAGCCTACCGTGCGCTCTTCGCTACTGTCTTTTATTCAGCGGTAACGCATGATGTGGTTCCGCTGCCTCCTAGCGTGCAGCATCAAATCGAAAAAGGGTTAGATGAAATCGCCAAGTTCGCTTACCCCAATGAAAAGGAAAGGGCGCAAGCGATCCACAAAATCACCAAGGACATTGCCCTCGCGGAACCCTCGCGTCTGCCAATGCCGAAGCCGTGAGCACGCCGGCGATGATTTGGCTTCAATCGATACGCCGACGGTATGCGGCCAGCGCAGCGGCCGAAGCAATCAAAGTGAATAGGGCGATGGGCACCATCTCCGAAACTACCAGCGATGCGCCTTCGCCTTTCAGGACAACGCCGCGTATCGCCCGCACAAAGTGGGTAAGGGGCAGCGCTTCACCGATGGCGCTCGCCCACGCGGGCATTACTTGAAACGGAAACATGAACCCTGACAGGAGCATCGACGGTAGATAAAAGAAGACGGCTCCTTGAATTGCCTGCAGTTGATTCTCGGCGAGAACCGAGAAGGCGAATCCCAGAATGAGATGGGCGGCAGAATACAGCGGCACCGATAGGAGAAGCGCCACAAGATCTCCCTTGAGTGGCAAATCAAATAGCAATCGAGCGATCCAGATAACCACCGCGGCTTGCATCACACCGACGCAGACATAAGGAGAGAGCTTGCCCACCAGCGCATCGATGGCATCGACTGGCGTGGCCATCAAAGTCTCCCAACTCCCGCGCTCGCGGACCAGGGTCAGGGCACCGAGCATCAGCATTGTGATCATAACGACAACGCCTACCAACCCGGGGACGACGGTCCACGCAGTCTTACCGCTTGGGTTGTACAGTAAGTCGAGTTTGACCTCTGGGACGGGTCCGATCGCGTAGGTTTCTGCGACATGCCGCAAATATGAGTTCTGGAGAGCTGCGAGTGCTGGACGCACAGCTTCCGGTTCACTCGCCTCGACGACCACGCTGGGATCGGTCGAGAGCTGGTTCGGATCTGATTCATTCTGAGGAGCGATCTCGATTCCCACGAGAGCTTTTCCATCCGCCACCATTTCCTTCGCGCCGCCCTGCGGAAGCCCGTCTGCTTCGATCGCGAAGTATCCGGTTTCTCGAACAATCTGATGAATCAGATCCACCACGGCATCGTTTCCCCTCGAGATCGCTATTGGAACATGTTTGGGGTCGAGATTAACCGCGTAGCCGAAGAGCACGATCTGAATCGCAGGAACGATCAGTATCAACGAGATGCTCGTTCGATCGTGAACGAGATGAAGCAGTTCGAGGCGCGCGACAGCGAGCATGCGGCGGAAGTGGTTTCGTAGCTCGGAAAGATTCACATCTCGCGCCCCGAGGGCCGTCCGGAAAGTGCCTGAACTGCGTCTTCGAGACGCATCGCGACTTGCGAGAGACTAAGACCGTTGAGTTTAGCGATGTGGTGGATGGTCTCGGCCATTTCTGGTTTTGCAACGATGCGCAGGCTCGCGCCTTGCGCGTAGCTAGCGATTATCCCGATGGTAGCTTCGAGCGATTGTTGGAGTGTGCGTGCGTTAGTTCGGCCTTCATATAATAGAGCCACACGCGAACAGCGCTCTGCCTCGGCAAGATCGTGGGAACTCACGATCACCCCGGCTCCCTGAGCGGCCCGCCGTTCAATACGCCGCCAAACGTCGTGACGGGAGATTGGATCGAGACCGGCTGTCGGTTCGTCGAGGAGAATCAATCTCGGCTCATGAATAAGTGCTGCGGCCAGCTGAAGCCGGCGCACCCATCCGCCAGAGAGCTGTCCCGCCGCACTTCGAGCGTATCGTTCGAGTTCAAATTCGCGCATAACATTCTCGACAGCCACGCGCGACTCATCGATTCCATGCACTTCCGCGCGGAAACGTAGATTTTCGGACACCGACAAATCCGCATAGAGCGAGAGTCGCTGCGACATGTAGCCAATCTGTTTGCGGATCTCGATCTCCTTAGCCTCGCTCATCAGATCGAAGCCGAGCACCTGTCCACGCCCTCGGTCCGGTTTGAGGATTCCAGCGAGCATTCGGAGCGTCGTGGTTTTGCCTCCGCCATTGGCTCCGACGAGGCCGAATACTTCTCCCGCGCGAACGACGAGTTCAAGGTCCTCGATCGCAACGCGACGTCCGTAACGCTTCGCCACATCTCGGACCGCGACCAAAGTTTCGCCTGTCTTTGCTGGCGCGCCGCTATTCTCGTCGACAGCTTCACCCGTGAACATATTGGAACCCGCCGAACATGTACTTCGTCGCCTCGGCTCCGAGGGCTAATACGGTCTCACCCGGCTTGAGGCCCGACCGCAACTCTGCCAGAGGGAGCCAGATTGCTGCCGAACCAGTGTTGCCGATTCGATCCGCGTTGACGAATATGTGAGACGGCTCGATTTCGAGGAACGGACCCATAAGCTCGGCCATGCGTCCGTTCGCTTGATGCGGGATTACGTGGTCCACAGTCTCGGCAGGTATCCCGAGGCCGCGCGCGATTTCTGCTCCGCGATAAAAAAAGCTCCGGCCCGCAATCCCGCACCGCTGCGTAGTCATGTTCGAACTCTAGCAATCCTCCTTCAACGAACGGCCGGTCAGAACCGCCGGCAGCGAGTGCGAAGCCCGGCGAACGACCGACACCGACTTGGCCGAAGAAATTGTTGGAGATGCGCGCGCCGGGTTTGGAGTCGTCGGGCCCGACGACAACCGCCGCGGCACCGTCGCCCATCATCACGAGATTCACCAGTTGGCCTAAATCGTCGCCGGCGCGCTTGGGATCGAAGTAGACCGAGCCAGTCTCAGAGCCGACGATGGCGACGGGTTTGGCCCCCGGTGACGACGCGAGTTCTTGCGCTAATCTCGGAGGAACCGATCCTCTGAGAAACGACTATCTCGCGGAACTCGAGTCGTTGATTCGGCGCTTCGATCCGGCGTGGGTTTCGGATCATCTTTGTTGGGGAGCTATCGGCGGTCATTATGCGCACGATCTATTGCTGCTTCCCCACACTGAAGAAGCGGTGAGGCACGTCGCTGATCGAGTCCGCCAGGTTCAGGACCGACTCGGACGGCGCATCTTGATAGAGAATGTTTCCAGCTACCTGACCTATTCGATTTCGTCGATGCCCGAGTGGGTGTTTCTCACCGCGGTCGCCGAGGAAGCCGATTGCGGCATTCTCCTGGACGTAAACAATATTTACGTCAGTGCCGTCACGGATTCTCGCCGATGGAATATCTCTCGTGAATTCCCGCAGGCCGGGTCGGCCAGATCCACCTGGCTGGTCACAGCACCTCGGGAGACTTGCTGATCGATACTCACGATCATCCAGTCCCGACTCCGGTGTGGCGGCTTTATCGCGAAGCGGTGCGGCGATTCGGCCTGGTCTCAACTCTCATAGAATGGGACGATCGGATTCCTTCATTTGAAGATCTTCTGGCCGAAGCAAATCGTGCGCGTGAAATCGAGGCGGAGTTTCTCGGTGCCAGCACCATCTCTCCATGAAGTGCAGAGTCTCTTCTGGGAGTCTGTAGCGATTCATCCCGGCCAGGACTCAATTGCCCCCACGCTTATCAGATTGGTTCGCGGTCGCGACATTAGCGATAGAGAGACACGAATCCGCGTTTACTCGGACGCTTACTACCTGCGCTTGCGCGACGTTCTGCGCGAAGATTTTCCACGAGTAGCGGCTCTGCTGGGCCTCCAGCAATTCAATGAGATCGTCCAAGCCTATCTCGAAGCGTTTCCGTCGGAGCATCCGTCGGTACGTCACTTAGGCCATTCTCTCGCTGAATTTCTCCGACGCCGAAATGATATACCTAAGTGCCTGGCCGATCTCGCACAACTTGAATGGGCCCGCGTCGAGGCTTTCGACGCTCCCGATGCTGAGTGCGCAACAATCGACGACTTAGTTCGTGTTCCGCCGGAAGCCTGGCCGGCTATCCGCTTCTCTGCGATACCCGCCATCAAAACACTGCGTGTCCAGTACAAAGTTCATCAACTTTGGTCCGGCGGCAAATCCGTGGAAGTAGCCGCGTCCGAAACTTCGATCCGTGTCTGGCGCGCGAGTGACTGGCGAATCCTTCATGCGCCGATGGACGAGCGGGAATCAGCGGCGCTTCAGAAGATGATCTCGGGCGAACCGTTCGCGGTGATCTGTGAAATATTCGCCGACCTGCCCGAGATGGAGGCGGTCAAGAACGCGACCGCGCTTCTGGGGCGATGGATTGCGGACGGGATTATCACTCGTATCGACAAAGGAGCTTAGGAGACGAGCTGCTCCGTTGCTTAAGTCAGTCGCCCAGAATTTTCCTCACAAGAGACTTCGGAATCGTCAGCTCGCCCGCGCGCGAATCTTCGCCTATTCGCCTGACCGTACTAATGGTCAGCTCATAGCCCTTGAGATAATTCGAGCATCGTGCGCACGCTGCGCCATGCTGCGAGAACGATTGGCGATCGGTGCTGCTGAGTTCGCCGTCTCGATAGCCGCGAATCAACCCGACGAATTCACGGCACGTCATCTTGTTACGCGGCACATAATTTTCCGTTTGATTCAATTTGATTCGTCCGCGCCGGAACCGTAGCGTTTAGCGGATTGTTTCATTAGTTAGATGCGCCTCGCGCCGCGCAGTTTCACTGTACCCTTTGCCTTATGACCGATTGGCACTAAAATCGATGCGTCCGGCAAAGTCACTGAACGTCGAGGCGGAATCCTCTTCGATGGGGACGAAGCAATCCACGACCCATATCCCTTCCGACGACGCTGCGCTGCGAGAGATCGTCTAGGGCGTAGAATCGGAAACCGGCGATCACTTCTTCTACTCGCTCGTCAAGCATCTCGCATCGGCACTCGAATGCCAGTACGCCTTTGTCTCCGAGCTGTCGGGAGATCGCTCGCGCTTTCGGACTCGCGCGGTTTGGGCCGCGGAAGTTTCATGGAGAACTTCGAGATCCCCCTCGACGGCACCCCGTGCGAAGCGGTCCTGAACGGCAAGTTCTCTCATCATCCCGAACAGATCTGCCAGCTTTTCCCGAGTGATACTGCCCTCAAGCAGTGGGGTGTCGAGAGCTATTGCGGTGTTCCCTTGCTTGATTCGTCAGGAACGGTTGTCGGCCACCTGGCGATTCTTTCTGATCGGCCGATTCGACACCGTGGATCGAAGCCAGAGAGACCACTCTGGAACGCCGCGACTCGCGAGAGATGGTGCGGCGATGCATCGAGAGACTTCCCACCAGCTACCGATCGGTTCTTCTATTGCGCGATATCGAAGAACTGGATACTGAGGAAACCGCACGCCTTATGGCCGTCACCTCGACCACAGTCAAGGTGCGACTCCATCGCGCTCGTCAGGCACTCAAGACGCTCATCGAGCGAGAGCTTACCGTCGAGTCCGCGCGCCTGGGCGGGCTCTCGTTCGCGACGCGCGAAGTCTGAATTGGAGCGCGGAAAAACCGAAATCAAAAATTGTCGGCAGTAAGTGGGCACTCTGGCGAGCCTGAGATTGCGCGGATCGCCGTGACTACCGTAGGGGCGCGCGATTTAGTCCAACAATCCAGAGGCGTGGGACTCCGGTGAGTCCCCCGCTCTCAAATTTTCTCCCACACCTTTAGCTCAGAACGAGCTCCAAAACGACGAGCACTTGTGATCGCTATCAAACGTCGATTCGACTATCGGCGTCGGTGCAATCAGCGATTGGAACTGATCAGTCCCGGAGTCATAAGGCGACCACGTCGGTGCGCCCGCATAGTTAGGGTCGCCGGTCGTCGCGAATTGGGTCCAATAGCCAATCATCGTATTGGAGAGCTGTTGCTGATCGGGCGTAAATGGATTGAACCCGGCAAATCTAAGATCCAGATCGAACAAGTATGGAACCTCGGCAAAGTGATAAGCGCCCAACGGGAAGGTAGGAACCGGGTCAAAGAGGTCAGGAGCATTCTCATCGTTGAACTCGTACGCGTAGGTTGTCACGTATTGCGACAACAACCGCACGGCGTTGCGTTCTGGACAGGCGAAGATGCCATCGGTTTCCGAAGTGGCCAACGCGACGCCGGCACTCGGAAAGCTCGCAAACGGGTAAACGCCTAATACGACCGCGCCGAACCCGCCACCCCAAAACGCCAGCACTGCATTGTCATGGTCGATCATTGTCACCAACGGGCTTCCGGTGAAGTCGTACCGCTGCGCGACAAATATACGCTCCTCGTCGTGAGTCCCTCCGGATATCAGCGGGACTTGGTTGAAATGACCAGTCGAGAATGCGTCGGTCGTCGTTTGTGTGAGAATCGTTCCATCGACGAATGGATACACGGTGCCCGGTTCTATCGACGCGAGACTTGTAGCTGACACGCCGCGCAAGCAACTCGCCGTCTGGCTGCCGCATCCGACGCTCGCCGCGATCGACCTCCCCGGCGGCACTATACTCGTGCCGGATGTCTCGCCCTGCGCGAGCGGAACGATAAAATCCCAGTAGTCCTGGAATTCCACGTACGCTCCGCTCTCCGAAATGGCCTTCTGAAACAAACCGGCGGTAGCCGGGGATGCAAGATTACTGTACACGCTCTGTCCGCCTGCCGACTGGCCGAAGATCGTCACGCGATTTGGGTCGCCTCCGAACGCCGCGATGTTCCGCTGAATCCACTTCAGCGCGAACTGCTGGTCCATGAGCCCGTAGTTACCGTTGGTGTGTCCTTCCGCATCGATCGCCGGATGCGCGAAGAATCCAAGGTAACCGAGTCGGTAGTTCACGTTGACCTCAACCACGTTTCCGCCGAGCACCAAGGGCGCAGGCTTGTAGAAAAACGAATTTCCGGTGACCAGTCCTCCACCGTGAATCCAGACCATCACCGGCAGACCGTCTTTCTTGTTCTGGTTCTTATTCTGATGCGGCCCGAAGATGTCCAAGGTCAGGCAGTCTTCGCTGCCGAACGCTCCGCCGGCGCCGTCGGGCTGCGTACAAAAGTTTCCGTAGCTGTTCGCCTGAAAGACTCCAACAAACTTCCCGTGAGGCTGCGGCGGCATCCAGCGCAGGTTTCCGATTGGTGGGGCCGCGTATGGGATACCGAAGTAACCGTCACCACCCCATACGTTGATGCCCTTCAGCGGCCCGCTCTCGGTCACGATCGCGTCGTTTGGAATGCCGGCTACCTGTCGGTTACCGTGCGGAATTTTAGCCTGGCGGATTTACCGTCGTGCGCAACACGTCCGCCGACGCGGGCAGGAGATAAAATGTGTAGAAGTCCCCTCCGTCAGGACCCGCAACGGCTTCGTGCACCTTGAGGCCCGTCGCGAATCCTTCGCCGGGCCCGTAGGTCGTCATGTTACAATGTTCGTCGGTGAGCGTGAGCGATCCCGCCATCACGATCACGATGTTCGGACCCGGATGCGTATGCCAGCCGGTCGACTGGTTGGGTGCGAACGTCGTGTGCTGGAGAACTGCATTGCTGCCCTGATCCTGGTTGATTGCCCGCGTAAATGCGGAGACCGACAAGACGTTCAAGACGGTCTTACCTGCGAGCGTGCCGAGTGGCACCGTATTCGGCGGCACGTTAGTGGACGGCAGCGCCGCGTATGCGATCGTCGCCGCAACGCCAAGCGCGAACAGACTGCTGGCGAGTGTAATTTTTCTTTTCTCTGTCATTTTCAGATCCTCCCGTTTTTCCCGGTTTTCGTCCGTACGCCCTCTGCCCGCTCATGCAGCCTTCGCCAAAGAAGGCGGGAAAACTGGGGGAACAATGTACGATCTTAGGGAACAGTGCCGGCCGAATCGCCGACTTAAACTAGAGTTGCCACAAAATCTTGCTATTCGGTGCAGGAATGTACGCGCAGAAGTATCCCGTCCGGATCGAGTCAGCGAAATAATGCCCGAGCATGCGATCCTGGCGCTGGATTTTGTCGAGCGCTACCCGGATGCAGGCGCGCACGCTCCGCATGTGCCGACGTCTTGCGTCCATGCCCACCGCGTCCGATCGCCGCAGACAGCTCGGCATGGAGAAACTCAAGTTCCGATCGCGCTGCTTCGGCCCGTCCCGTATCGTTGTGCCGTTGCGCTTCGCCAAGTTCCTCGCGCACTTCAAGGAGCCGCCGGCGGTAATCCGCGCGAGCGCGGAAATCGAGCGTCTCACCCGCGTCGCCCAGGTCGCGCACGATTTCGAGCCCGGCGTCGAGTGACTGTCCGCTATCGCTCTCGTTGCCGACCGTTTGTCCGGCGGAGATTCCTTCGACTATCGCGATCAAATCGTGAACGTGAATTTCCTCGCCCGGATGCTCCAGCAGGCACGCGATATATCCGAGCCCTTTCGCGTCCTTCAGCCGAACCGTGATTCCTCCGTAAGCGATCGTCCAGAACTCGCCTTCTCTACGGAAGATATTTTGTGCATCCGGACTCTCGCCGCTACTCCGGTCGGGCGCTTGCAACGTCGTAGTTCGTCGAGGAACTCCTGCTGGAGGCGTATTGGCCGCCATGCGCTCCGATGCGCTGTCGACTCCATGGTTAGAATTTGTTTCGATTCCCATTTGCAGCGACGGGTGCTGATGCGCGCTTTCTCCAGCCGCAATTCCTGCCCGTCTCGTATAATGGAGTTGCGCGAAGATCAGCGACGCCATCAGGAAAATCGCGATCGACGACACCACCTCAGCCAGATGGCGCGGATTGTTCGTTCCGTTCGGAAAAAATTTCGGAATGCTGGAACTCACAGACTGCGCGTCGTTCTTGGCGGCGAGCACTCTGGCGGCGCCAGCTTCATCGCCGTTGTCGCGCAAGACATTCGCAAGTTGCTGAAAAGGCTGCGCACGAAAGCCGGGCTGCAGGCGCAACCACTTCAATCGCGAGGTGGCGTCCGACGGGCTCTCGGGCCCCAATTTCCCTGTAGATAAATCCGTCGATCAGGAGTTTACCGAGGCTTGGCCAACTACGCTCTTGGTCGAGCAGCCCTCCCACGACCGCCCCGCGGAGGTCCAGCACCGCACCGTTCTCGAGTGTGACCTCACGCCAGGTGAATCCACTTCCCACCGCGAGCCCATCCGCGACCAGTCCATGCCTCTCACCGGCTTTTCCCCTGAAGCTGGCATGATCGACGACCAAGTTGGTCCCGACCCGCGCGGTGACGAAATTCATCTCGCCGTCGGCTTCGGGAGAGTCTCCTTGAAAAGGTCTGAACACGACGTCGCGATCGACGCTCACGTTCATCGCAGTCAAGGCAAGGTTGTTGGGATTGATCAGATGACTCGCGACAAGGTCTAGCGTGCCAATTTTGGCACCGTCCAGAATCACCGCGCCGTGGGACTCAAAGCCGCAGCAAAGTGCGAGCTCGCCCTTTATCTCGCTCTTATTCAGATCCAGCGCCTTCTTCAATTCAGCGCCCCAGCCCAGCGGCTCGACTTTGGAGTGAACGAAATGCCCTCCGCCGAAAGAGGCGTTGCCCCCGACTTTCGCTCCCTCCAGGTACACTTCGCCCGAGGCCCAGGTGTCAGCGAACGGATTGTTGTCGTAACCGATATCCAGATCGCCCTCGACCGTCATGTTCGGTCCGAACATCTCACCGATACGGCTGCCAGCGAGATCGAAGGACGGGACGTTGGTCGACTCCAGGTCCATCCGCTCCGGTATCGAACATTGGACCAGGGCAATCGCGAATGGCACATGGATGTCAGAGAGGTCGAGGGGACCTGAGATTCGCGCGCCAATCACGCGCACCCCTTTAGGATCGACTCGTGCGCCAGCTTTGCTGTCGGCGGCGAGCCATCGGATCATCGAGGCGCGGATGTCACGCTCATGCTTCCACGTGGCCGCATTTTTCGGATCGTTACTCGAATCTTTGGGGTTTGTACTGATACCGCAGAACGCCCAATCGCCGCGTTTCTCGTTGCCGATATCGGCGTACTCGAGCAGTCTCCGTTCCGCCATCGTAAGATCATGAAACCGCCCAGCCGCCAGAACACTAAGCGTAGCGTCGCCAGCCTGAACTTCAATTGGAAGGCTACATAGCGCGCCGAGGATAGCGATCAACGCTGCCAACGCCCAAGCTCGCGAAACTCGATCTGACCGCGAGACTCGATTTGAGCGAAAGGAATCGCCGTAGCGCGCGCATCGCGATAAAGCGTCCGATTGCGTGGGACGGTCCCCTCCTGTCGATGCGGCCTCCAATCGGTGCAATTAGGCGCGCCAGGAAATACCATAGCGACAAGGCAATCCTATCGCGGGGCGGTCTTATTACAACTCCATCAAATCACCTGCGCGGTGGGCGGCAGGGGTGACCCCTGCACCCAGTGAAGAAGACGAAAATCTGCGCAACGTATATTTTCGGAGGGTAGTCTTTCAGACAGACCGTGAGCAAAAGACCGTCCGCCGGATTTTGCGCTTGAATGGACGCTGGGTGCAGGGGTCACCCCCTGCCGCCACGCGAGTCGCGCGCGAATTGGCCTCGACCGCGAGTTCGTCAGCGAGGCGCGTCTTGCCGATTCCCGCCTCGCCCGAGATCAGGAACAAACGGCCGCGACCCACGGCGGCTTCTTCCAGACCCGCGCACAATTCGGACAGCTCGCGCTCGCGGCCCACCGCTAGAGGCGGATCGGATCCTATGGGCCTGATCAACTTAGCCAGCGGTGAGATCTTCTTTATGCTGGTCAACCCTCGTCCCCTCGGGTCGATGTCAATCGGTTAGCAGATTACCCACCTTAGTGAAATCCAGCAGGTTCAGGACGATCTTTCTCAACACGGTCGAGCACGATCACCGCTACCGGCAGGAAGATCGCCTGATTGAGCAGCTCGGCAGAATCGGTGGCATCTCCGCCGATGTGGACATCGCGACCTCTTAGGCTCTCACCGTCCAACTCGCACCGATAGCGGGATTTGTCCAGTGTTTCCCGCGGCACCAGCGAAATTCGTAACAGAGCCAAAATGCCAAATCCTCACGGTGTGGCTCGAACTTGCAGTCTCTAGTGCCGCAGGCGAAGGAGATTGGGCCGACTTTGCGGAAAATCTCTGAAGACGAAGACTGGGTGGCGGAGAGAGAGTTGGATTTAGACCGAGGCTCTACGGAAGAGTCCCAAGAGTTCTGGGTAATTTGTCATGCCTCGCGTGCGCTGGCCCGTACGGAATTCCGGTTTTCAAAGAATGTGGGCGGTAAGTGGGCACTCTGACGAGCTGGCGATTGCGCCGATCGCTGTAAGTACCTAATAAATAAGGGCGGAGGAGGAAGGGGGCCCGGCGTATTGCTTACGCCTCGGCTTATCGCGGATGAATTCGAATCTCGGCCTGAAAACGAACCCCGTTCCTGTGATCTATAGCTAAGGGCTTTACGCCCCATCGGAGACAGATATTGGACCTCGATAGAATAATTTCGGAATTGGAGAGCGAAAGAGATCGGATCAGTCGAGCGATAGCGTCGCTCGAGAACGAATCGAGAAACGGTACCAGGAAGGCTGCTGTTCTCATAAAAACGGCCACTTCCAAGAGGCTAAGTGGCGGTCTCACACCCGCCGGCCGAAAGCGCTTGTCAGAAGCGATGAAGAAGCGGTGGGCGGAGAGAAGCGGATCCAGGGGCACTTCTAGAAGGACCGGTGCACCGGTCGGGACTGCCACTCAAGAGAAGAAACGTGGTGGTCTCACGGCGGCCGGCAGAAAACGACTGTCGCAAGCGATGAAAAAGCGCTGGGCGGAGCGCAGAAAGAAGGGTCGATAAAGACTAAATCGAAAACGAAGCTCGTTTGTCTGCTGAACACGGCGACTCGGGCTGACCAGCGACTCGGCGACCGCCAGGCCTACGGTCCCAAATGTCCACCCTCCTTCAATTTGTCGCGCAAGTCGGATGTCGGAATCGCCGGAAGCGTCACGATGTTTACAGTACCTCGCGAGCCAAGGCTAACCGACAAGTGGGCTATGGTCGTGTTGTCTGGGGCTTCGATGGTAGTGACAAAATCATACTGGCCGAGCACCGCGTACTGAGCAATCACTTTACACCCGAGGTCTGAGATCTCCTTGTTCACTAGCTCGAGCCGGTCAGGATGATCAAGCAATGTCTGACGTCCTTCGGGCGTCAGAGTACTCAACAAAATGTACGTGGGCATCATTGCGCCCTCCGTCAGAAATCTGCTTCTTTGCCGGTCAACCCTTCAGCCGGGGATTTCCATTTTGGCGCTTCCATTCACGCTTCACGTATATACCCGATGGCCTGCCTTTGCACGGTCCCTCCATCCCAAGACTTCTTCGCTTGAGTGCATTGTTCGGCGTTGTTGCCGCAAGCGGGACACGGATTTAGCCTTTGAGTCGTAGGTTTCCTGCGGATTGTAGTCGTGGAGATGCGAGCATGAAGATAGATCCAATAACACGGGTGCTCTCGCGATGGGTCAGCAGCATGCATGTGGCGTTTTATCGATTAGTCGACGGATGGTCGCCCGTGAACTGGAATACCCTGGTACTCACGGTGCGCGGGCGCAAGACCGGGCGCGAGATCTCCAAGCCGCTGCTGTATCTAGAACGCGACGGCAAGCTCTATGTGGAGGCCTCATTCGGCGGCAGCGACAAGGCCCCCGATTGGTACTTGAATCTGATGGCAAACCCCGAGGTGATGGTGGAGCGGCGCTGGGCGCACGGCGCCTACCGCGCCCGCACCCTCGGTCCAGAGGAAAGAAAGGAAATGTGGCCCAGGCTAGTTGCCCTCTACCCGGCATACGCGGACTACCAGCGAAGGACCAGCCGTACCATTCAGCTTGTTGAGTTGGCCCCAGTCTGATCTGAAAGAGCGCATCTCCGCGGTGTACCGCGCTCGACGTACGATGCCCTAATCGTCTGGATTTAGCTTCGACGTGTGACTAGGTTGGGTAAGAGCGGAACGATCTGATTGGACGGATGCTCCACGATGAACTTCGGCAAGTTCCACTTTGGTTCGATCGAGATTGATGGCGTTACTTACGAGCGCGATGTTGTCATCGATCGCGGCAAGGTTCGCAGACGTAAGAAGAAGCCGTCGCGGAAATTCCGCGAAGAGTTCGGACACACTCCGCTCTCGAGCGGGGAGAAGATACCCTGGAAATGCCGACGGCTGATAATCGGCACCGGAAGATATGGGTCGCTTCCGGTGATGAACGAGGTGAAGTTCCAGGCCAGGACCAGAAAAATCACCTTGCTGATCATCCCCACCGACCAAGCCATCAGGACGCTTGCTCAGGAAGCCAAAGACACGAACGCCATTCTCCACGTCACGTGCTGAGCGACAGCCCCCTTGCTTTCGGGAGAGTCGAGGAGCTTTCGTAATCTTGGAAAGCCACTCCAAGACGACCCATATGGCCCTAAGATTTAAAGCTGGGAGATCGAACCATGGGAACCAAGGTTTCGTCGGTCCTGAAGCACAA
>WNFC01009140.1_pt1 | contig 18587 bp, 15 predicted proteins | sample 5400541 | NCBI WGS metagenome assembly WNFC01 (sample SAMN13153342, study PRJNA577476) | soil metagenome | isolation source: 120 cm saprolite under Douglas fir tree site 2 hole 2 replicate 1 | place: USA:California | collected 2015-04-18 | reverse complement strand
ACGAGGCCTACCAGGTCCTCAGCGACCCCGCCAAACGCAAAAAGTACGACGAGCTCGGAGCCGACTGGGAGCGCGGTACTACTGAAGAGGAGATGATGCGCCGCTATGGCTGGACCGCGCCGCCGCCCGGCGGCGGTGGCGGTAGTTACGGCTTTAGCAATGCTGGCGGTGGTGGAGGCGGTTTCAGCGACTTCTTCGAGAATTTTTTCGGTGGCCTGGGCGGCGGATTTTCCACCCGCGGCTGCGCCGGCCGCGCTACGCGCGGCTTTGGCGGCTACGAATTCACCGAAGAGCCGCCGCGCGGACGGGACGTCGAGGCCGAGGTCGAGATTCCGCTGCGCGACGCGATGCGCGGCACCAAGATGCGTATCACGCTGAACGCCGAAGACGGTTGCCCCAACTGCGGCGGCACCGGCGTGGTCGCGCGCGAAGAACGCCGCGGCAAAACGCGCGTGGTCCGCGCCGCCGAGCCCTGTCCGGTATGTCACGGCCGCGGCACGATCCCGGCACAGCGCTCGCTCGAGGTGACGATTCCGCCGGGCGTGATCGACGGCACCCGAATGCGGCTTAAAGGGCAGGGCGGCAAGGGGCCGCGCCCGGAATTGAACGGCGACCTCTACCTTACCGTGCGCCTGCGGTCCGACGGCGTTTTCAGCGTCAGCGGGCGCGATCTGCGATGCGAGCTGCCGGTATGGGACTACGAGGCGGCGCTGGGCGCGGAGATAACCGTGCCGACGCTAGACGGCCGGGTCTCGTTGAAAATTCCGTCCGCCAGCCAGACCGGGCGGCTGATGCGTTTGCGCGGCCGCGGGCTGCCCGGACGCGGCAAAGAGGCGGCGGGCGACCTGCTTTACGAACTGAAGGTGCTGGCTCCGATCGATATGACCGAAGAAGAGCGCAAGCTGATGCAGGAGTTCGCCGAGCGGCGCCGGGCGCGCGGAGTGCCCGATCCGCGCGCCGACTTGATCCGTGAGTAATCCGATGAAGCGGCGTGCCAACACTGTGCATCGACGCGGACCCGGCCGACGCCGTGCTGCCTCCGCGCCGGCCCTGGTCAGCCGCGACGCGTTTTGCGTGCTGAGCGGGGTGAGCGAGCGCGAGCTTGCGATGTGGGAGCAGGAGGCGCTGGTTGCTCCCGCCCGCGTGGTCATGCTCGACGGGCGCCGCGAGCCGCTCTACGCATCGGAGACGCTTCGCCGCGCGAGACTCATCCGCACGCTCGCCGAGGATCTCGAAGTGAACCTCCCGGGCATCGATATAATCCTCAACCTGCTCGACCAGATGCATCGCTGAGCGCGTCGGCCCTCGTTGCGCGGCACGGCGCCAGGCATGGAGTTTGTGAATTTATTCAGAAAGCGCAGGAGGGTAAGCCGCGAGTGCTTCTTCTGTCATCCTCCGCTTGTTTCCTTCCTGAGCGGAGCGAGTCTGCGAGCGCAGTCGAAGGAACTCACGCGGTCCTCCGCGCGTGTTCACAAACTCATAGCACAAACCTCCTAGGATGATTGCGGCGCAGGCGGTGGCGTCGTACTCTTTACGCTCCGCTTCGAGCCGGCGCCCTAAGCCGGAATGCGCGATGAACTCCGCGGCAAAATCAGATCTGGTCGGCAAAATCGAACGGGCGCTCGAACGCGCGGGACTCTGCCACAACCAGTCATCGGCGAATCGAAGCAAGCCAACTGAAGAATCGACCGGCGAGTCGATCCTGCTCGCGCTCTCGGGCGGTCCCGATTCGGTCGCACTGCTGCATGTGCTCCACCAGCTTGGGCCGCGTTTCGGGTTTCGACTCGCGGCGGCCCATCTGAATCATCGCCTGCGCGGCGCGGAATCCGACCGCGACGAAACCTTCGTGCGCGACCTCTGCTCGACGCTCGGCGTCGAGTTGGTGGTCGAGCAATCAAGCGGCCTCGATCTCGTTGCGCCCAATCTCGAGGAGCGGGCGCGCGAGGCCCGCTATGCGTTTCTCGCCGGGGCGGGGGCGCAGCTTGGCGCGTCGCATATCGCGACCGCCCATCATGCGGACGACCAGGCCGAGACGGTGATGCTCCGGCTGTTGCGCGGCGCGGGCGCGGCTGGACTGGGCGCGATGGCTGAAACGATAACGCTTGCGCCAACTGGTTTGACGCTCCTGCGGCCGATGCTGCGCGTCGGGCGGCACGAAATCCTTCGCTACCTGGATTCGATCGGAGCGCGCTTCGTGAGCGACAGCAGCAACGCGCATCAGGGGTTTCTGCGCAACCGCGTGCGGACCGATTTGCTGCCGGAGCTCGAGCGCGAGTACGCGCCGGGATTGCGCCGCCGGCTCGCCGCGCTTGCCATCGAGATGCGCGATCTCGATGACTACGTCGCGCGCGCGGCGCGGATCGAACTGGACTCGCGTCTCAGAGAAGCCGTGGCGGGCGGCCCGTTGGATATTTTGGATCTGAATGGCTTCGCCGGATTGCATCCGGCACTCGCCGCGGCGCTCCTGCGGGAGTTTCTTGCCGCGCGAATCGGGAGCCTCCGCCGTCTCACGCGCCGCCATATCGACGACGTGCGCCAGCTATGCGAGGGCGAATCTCCCAGCGCCACGCTCGATCTCCCCGGTGGCTGGCGCGCCGAACGGCGCTACGCCGCGCTTGCAATCGAGCGGCATCCTGAAGCTGCCGACGACCGGCGTCTGAGGGCCGCCGCGGACGGGTTTGCCGTCCCACTGGTGCGCGAGGGCGTCACGAAGGTGCCACAGGCGCGTTTCGTCTTCCGTTCGAACGTGATGCCGGCCGACGCCGCGCCGATGCCGCTTGGTCTTGACGAAGCTTGTTTCGACGCGGACCTCACCGCCGCCGGACTGTTCGTGCGGAACTTTGCACCCGGCGATCGGGTTTCTCCGCTCGGCATGGAGGGCTCGCGCAAGCTCCATGACGTCTTTGTCGATCGCAAACTGCCGCGGCCGCGCCGTCGAACCTTCCCCGTGGTTACATTGGAAGGGCAGATCGCATGGCTTCCCGGGATGGTGCGCGGCCGAGTCGCGCTGGTAACCCAAGAGACCGTTCGGGTCTTGCGCTTACAGGCGTTTGAGCCCGAGGTGCGCGTATGAGGGCGCGCCCCCCGGTTCAACTAACGATGCGTTGCTTGCAAATGAAGCCGCATGGTACCCTTTAACCAAGAATGAATCAGTTTTCACGCAGTATCGCGCTCTGGCTCGCACTCGGACTGATGTTCCTGCTGCTGTTCAACATGTTCAGCCGCCAGCAGGTCAAGGAACCCGAGGAAATCTTCTCGGATTTCCTCAACCAGGTCGAAAAGGGCCAGGTTTCCAAAGTCACTATCCAGGGCAGCACCATCCACCTCGTGGTCAACGGCGAGCATTACAAGACCTACGCGCCCGCCGATCCTGACCTGGTCAAGACGCTGCGCGCCAAGAACATCCAGATAGAAGCCAAGCCGTCCGAGGGCGACCCCTGGTGGATGGTCCTGCTGGTGCAGTGGTTCCCGATGCTGCTGCTGGTCGGGGTATGGATTTTCTTCATGCGCCAGATGCAGATCGGGGGCGGCAAGGCGATGTCCTTCGGCAAGAGCCGCGCCAAGCTGCTGACCGAGAATACGCATAAGGTCACTTTCGCCGACGTCGCCGGTATCGACGAGGCCAAGGACGAGCTCGAGGAGATAATCCAGTTCCTCAAGGACCCCAAGCGCTTCACGCGCCTGGGCGGACGGATTCCCAAGGGCGTACTACTGGTCGGCCCGCCGGGCACCGGCAAGACGCTGCTCGCCCGCGCGATCGCAGGCGAGGCGGGAGTGCCGTTCTTTTCGATCTCGGGCTCGGATTTCGTCGAGATGTTCGTTGGCGTGGGCGCCTCGCGAGTGCGCGACCTGTTCGTGCAGGGCAAGAAGCACGCCCCCTGTATCATCTTCATCGATGAAATCGATGCCGTCGGACGCCATCGCGGCGCCGGCCTGGGCGGCGGCCACGACGAGCGCGAGCAGACGCTCAATCAGTTGCTGGTCGAGATGGACGGGTTCGAGGCCAACGAGGGCGTAATCCTGGTCGCTGCGACCAACCGGCCCGACGTCCTTGACCCGGCGCTGCTGCGCCCGGGCCGCTTTGACCGCCGCGTCGTGGTGCCTCGCCCCGATTTCAGGGGCCGCGAAGGAATCCTCAAGGTCCATACGCGCAAGGTGCCGCTTTCGGATGATGTCGATATAGGCAAGGTTGCCCGCTCGACGCCTGGCTTCGCCGGCGCCGACCTGGAGAACCTCGTCAACGAGGCCGCCTTGCTGGCCGCGCGGCGCAACAAGGAAAAGGTCGAGATGACCGACTTCGAGCTCGCCAAGGACAAGGTCCTGATGGGAGCCGAGCGGCGTTCCATGGTCATGTCGCTGCACGAGCGGCGGAACACCGCCTACCACGAGTCGGGCCATGCGCTGGTGGCGATGCTGCAGCCGGGCGCGGACCCGGTGCATAAGGTGACGATCATCCCGCGCGGGATGGCCTTGGGTGTGACGCAGCAACTGCCGCTCGACGATCGCTACACCTATTCGCGCGACTACCTGATGACCCAGCTCGCGACGATGTTCGGCGGCAGGGTCGCGGAGGAGTTGGTATTCAGTCAGACCACCACCGGCGCAGGCGACGATATCGAGAAAGCGACCGAACTCGCGCGCAAGATGGTCTGCCAGTGGGGCATGAGCGAGGAACTGGGACCGATGACCTTCGGGCGGCGCGAGGAGCAGGTGTTCCTCGGCCGCGACATCGCGCATCAGCGGGACTACTCCGAGCACACCGCGATCGAGATCGACCGCGAGGTGCGGCGCATGGTTGACGCGGCCTTCCAGCGGGCGCGCAAGCTCCTGAGCGACAATCTGCCACTGTTGCATGCGGTCTCCGATCGGTTGCTCGAAAAGGAAGTGCTCGACGGCAATGAAGTCGCCGAGATGGTGAAGGCCTACCAGGAAGGGCGTCCTTTCCCAGCCAGCACACCTGCGCCTTCGGGCGGACCCACTAAGCCGGGTCAGGTCCTGGCGCCGGAAAAGCCCAAGCCGGCGGGCGAGGAGGCTCCGGCGCTACCCGGACTTCCGCCCAAGGTCTAATTGGAGGCGCGTCAACTAAACGAGGGTGGGGCTCGCGGAGAATTCAGGCTTGGAAGTAATCGCACATCGCCGTCGGCACTCGCTTCGTCTTGGCGACGGACGGGTTATTCGATTTCCGGCCGTGATGGGCGTGCTCAACGTCACGCCGGATTCATTCTCCGACGGCGGGCGATACGTAGATCCGCGTCGCGCGGTCGATCACGTGCTCGAGATGGAAGCCGCAGGCGCTGCGATTATAGATATCGGCGGCGAATCGACCCGTCCGCGCGGTGCACGCGAGGTCCCGGCCGAAATCGAAATCGAACGCATCATGCCGGTGCTGAAACGGCTGGAGGGACGGCTCCGCGTGCCGATCTCTATCGACACGCGCAAGGCGGCCGTCGCGCGCGTCGCGCTGGATGCGGGCGCGACGATCGTCAACGACGTGAGCGCGCTCAACGCCGACCCCGCGATGGCGCCATTGGTGGCGGCGCGCAAGTGCGCGGTGGTCCTGATGCACATGCGCGGCGGACCCGCCGATCATATGAAGTTCGCGCACTATCGCGACGTGGTCAGCGAGGTCGAGGCGTTTCTTGTCGCGCGCACGCGCGACGCGATCCGCGCGGGCGTGGTGCCCTCGCGTATCATCCTCGACCCCGGCCTGGGGTTCGCCAAGCAGGCGCGGCACAGTCTCGCCCTGCTCGGCGCCTTGCCGCGGCTCCGTGCGCTGGGATATCCCATATTGGTAGGCGCGTCGCGCAAGGGTTTCGTCCGCGCAACGGCCGGAGCCGATCCGGCCGCGATTGAGTCTGCGACGACGGCCGTGAGTGCGATCGCGATTGCCGCGGGCGTCGCGATCGTGCGAGTGCACGAGGTGGCCTCGGCGGTGGCGGCAGTGAAGATGGCGGCGGCGATCAAATCCTCAAACGGGGGCGTCTAGCCCCAACCCGCGATGGAACAATACTTCGGCCTGGTCCCAAGGGTGCGATGGCAGGATGTGCTCGACATCCTGATCGTCGCCTACGTGATCTACCGCGCCGCGCTGCTCATCCGCGGCACGCGCACGATGCAGATGGTGGTGGGCCTGCTGGTGGTAGCCGGCGCTTTCGTCGGCTCGCAACTGCTGGGCCTTTTCACGCTCAACTGGCTGCTCAACAATTTTCTCGGCTCGTTGTTTTTGATCCTGGTGGTGATTTTCCAGTCTGACATCCGCCGCGCGCTAACCCGGGTCGGCACGCCGACTTTCCTGGCCGGCCACGTAACGGTGGCCAGCGTGGCGCAGGAGCTGGTCAACACGGCCGCCTGGCTTTCGGCGCGCCGGATCGGCGCGCTAATCGTGCTCGAACAGGAAGTCGGCTTGAACGACTACGTTGAAAGCGGCCGCATCCTGGACGCGCGGCTCTCACCGGAGTTGCTGGAGACCATCTTCATGCGCGGCTCTCCGCTGCACGACGGTGCGGTGATCGTAAAGGGCGAGACCGTGCTGGCGGCAGCCTGCCTGCTGCCGCTCTCGACCAACCCCAACGTGAATCTCGCGATCGGCACGCGCCATCGCGCAGCTATCGGAATCACCGAGGACAGCGACGCCGCGGTAATTGTGGTTTCGGAAGAGGACGGGACTATCTCGCTCGCCCGCAATGGGGAATTGCGTCGCGGGCTCACGCCCGAGGACTTGCTCGGCATCCTGGTCACGATGATGTAAGCGGGGCGCGGTACGATGGAGCGCAAGGATATCTCGACTCATCTAAGGAACGCGTTGACCAGGCTCGTCCTGGGCGCGAATCTGCCGCGGCAGATAAGTCCTCCATTGCGGCCGCTGATTGTGCAGCGCGCCCGCCGCAACCTCGGCCTGCGCGCGATTGCTCTCGCGCTCGCGGTCGGACTGTGGTTTTTCGTCAACGCCGGGCAGCGCGGGGCGTTGGCCCCGATGCACGTGCCGATAAGCTATCGGCAGCTGCCGGCCGGGCTGGTGATCGTCAATCAGCGCCCCGACTCCGTGCAAATCGAGGTGCGGGGGCCGCGCACGCTGCTTTCGCTGCTCGATCCCGATCGGATGCTGCTGCGCCTGGACTTAAGCGGGGTGACACCCGGGCAGGCGGTGTTCAAAATCGGTCCCGAGATGTTCAACGTTCCGCGCCAGACTGACGTCGCCCGTATCTCGCCCAGTCAGATCGTGCTCGATATAGACCGCATCGCCGAACGCCAGGTTCCGATCCATGTGAACGTCCAGGGCCAGCCCGCTGCCGGCTATCGCGTCGTGTCGGCGAAGGCGAATCCATCCGCTGCGACCGTCCGCGGCCCCAGCCGCTTCGTCTTTCACACCGATAGCGTTCAGACCACGCCCGTCGAGGTTAACGGCGCGAAGGCCGACGTCGCGCAGCCGGTGATTCTGACACCGCCCAGCGAACGCGTAACGATCACAGGGCCACAAGCAGCCGAGGCCATGGTCTCGGTAGACGAAATCATCGCCGACCGCGAGTTTCGCGGCCTCCCGGTCGAGGTTCGCGACACCGACTACAGAGTTAAAGTACAACCGCCAAAGATCGCGGTCACCGTTCGCGGCCCGGTCAACCTCCTTACCGGCCTCAATTTGCACGGCTCGGTCTACGTGACGGCGGAAGATGTAGAGCCGGGCTTGCGCGATCTCCAATTGCAGATCGACCTGCCCGACGGAATACAACTGGTGCGCGCAACGCCGGACAATGTCAGGGTTCGAATCTATCGGCAAAAGCGCGATGGCAGCGGATAAAGCGTAGTCATGGCTAACAGGCTCTTTGGCACCGACGGCGTGCGCGGCGTCGCCAATGCCGAACCGATCACTTCCGAAACCGCGCTCAAACTGGGGCGGGCGCTGGCTCACGTGCTCAAGGCCCAACCCGCTCGCCATCATCGCATCCTGATTGGCAAGGACACGCGCCTTTCCGGCTATATGCTCGAGACCGCGATGGCTTCGGGAATCTGTTCGATGGGCGCGGACGTGTGGCTGGTTGGGCCGCTACCCACGCCCGGAATCGCGTTTCTCGCTCGCAGCATGCGCGCCGACGCCGGCGTGGTGATCTCGGCCTCGCACAATCCCTTCCAGGATAACGGCATCAAGTTCTTCTCCCGCGAAGGCTTCAAGCTCGACGACGAAACCGAGCGCCGGATCGAGGACCTGGTTTTCAACGACGGTGCGCTCGCCCATCTGCGCGCGAGCGCCGGTGAAATCGGCAAGGCTGCCCGTATCGACGACGCGATCGGCCGCTACCTGGTGTTCCTCAAGGGCTGCGTGCCGCGCGCGGTGACGTTCGACGGGCTCAAGCTGGTGGTCGATTGCGCCAACGGCGCGGCCTACAAAGTCGCCCCCGATGCGCTGACCGAACTGGGCGCCGATGTGGTCGGGCTGGGCGTGGATCCCGACGGCAAGAACATCAATCTCGGTTGCGGTGCGCTCCATCCGGAGCAACTGCGCGAGGCCGTGCTGCGCGAGGGCGCGCAGGCCGGGATCGCGCTCGACGGCGACGGCGACCGCGCGCTGCTGGTCGACGAGCGCGGCGAAGTCTTCGACGGCGACGACGTGATGGCGGCGATGGGGCTCAGGATGGCAGCCGCCGGACGGCTCGCCGGCGGCGCGGTGGTCGCGACCGTGATGAGCAATCTCGGTCTCGAGCTGGCGCTGCGCTCCAAGGGCGCGCGCCTGGTACGCACCGAGGTCGGCGATCCGGCGGTGGCGCGCGAGATGCGTACGGGCGGCTACAACCTGGGCGGAGAGCAGTCGGGCCACGTTATCTTCATGGATCATTCGACCACCGGCGACGGCATTATCACGGCGCTGATGATGCTCACGCTGATGGTCGAGACCGGGCGCCCGCTGAGCGAGTTGCGTGCGATGCATCGCGTGCCGCAGGTGATGGAGAACGTGCGGGTGGCCGCGCGCGTGCCGCTGGCCGAGATGCCTGACGTCCAGCGACTGATCGCCGCCGCCGAAAAACGCCTGGGCGCCAACGGCCGCCTGCTGGTGCGCTACTCGGGCACCGAGATGCTGGCGCGCGTGATGATCGAGGGCGAAGACCCGGCCGAGATCGGCGCGCTCGCGCGCGAGATCGGTGCCGCAATCGGCCTGCACGCCGGCCGCGCGAAAGCCTGAGGATGCCTCGGCTCGGCGTCAATATCGATCACGTCGCCACGCTGCGCGAGGCGCGGCGCGTCGGCTATCCCGATCCGGTCGAGGCGGCGCTGGCCGCCGAGCGCGCCGGCGCCGGCGCGATCACCTTCCATCTGCGCGAAGACCGCCGGCATATCCAGGACCACGACCTTCTGCGCATGCGCCAGGAGGTTCACGTCCGCCTCAACCAGGAGCTCGCCCCGATAGACGAGATGGTCGAACTCGCGCTGAAACTCCATCCACACGAGGTTTGCCTGGTGCCCGAACGGCGCCAGGAGATTACCACCGAGGGCGGCCTCGACGCGGCGGGCCTTAGCGCGCGGCTTGCTCCGATGATCGAGCAGCTCAAGCAGGCGGGCATCGGGGTGTCGCTATTCATCGATCCGGAGCCGCATCAGATCGAGGCCGCGGCCGCGCTGGGCGCGGAGTTCGTCGAAATTCATACCGGCGCGTACGCGAACCTGGCCGACAAGGATCTCGCGGAGCACTATCTCACCGGCGTCGATTCGCCGCGCGCGCTCACGGCCGCCAAAGTCAAACTCGGCGAGGCGACGGCGGCGGAGTTGCGCAAAATCCGCGACGCGGTCAAGTCCGCGCGCGCGCTGGGACTTAAACCCAACGCCGGCCACGGACTCAATTACGGCAACGTCGCTCCGATCGCCGCGCTTGCGGGAATCCAGTGGCTGCATATCGGCCATGCGATCGTCGCGCGGGCGATTTCCGTCGGGATGAGCCGCGCGGTGAGCGAGATGCTCGCGCTGGTCGACATCGGACGCGCCGCAGTGCCGCGGGCCCGCGCGGGCGGCGTCCGCGCGGCGCGGCGCTGAAGGATGGCGCGCGCGTGAAACTGCTGAGCGCAGCCGAGAGCCGCGAACTCGATCGCCTGAGTCAGGAAAAGTATGGCATCGCGTCGTACACGCTGATGACGCGTGCGGGCGAGGCGGTCGCCGCGGCCGTGATGCATCGATGGCATCACGCGGTGCATCACGGCGTGCTGGTCGTCGCGGGCAAGGGCAACAACGGCGGCGACGGGATGGTCGCCGCGCGGGCGCTGATGGGCGAGCAAGTGCCGGTGCGCGCAATCCTGCTCGCGAGCGCGTCAGCGCTCAAGGGCGATGCGGCCCGCGCACACTCGGAGTTCGTCAAGGCCGGCGGTGTTGTTGTCGAGGCCGCGGGCGAGGCGGAACTCGACGCGGCGATGGGCGGGCGCGCCGGCGTAATCGTCGACGCGATCTTCGGCACCGGTCTCAACGCCGAGGTCAAAGGGCTCGCGCGGCGCGCGATCGAGACGATAAATCACGCCGGCGCTCCGGTCCTCGCGGTCGATATCGCCTCGGGCGTCAACTCGGACACTGGCGCCGTGATTGGCGCGGCGGTGCGCGCCGCGCTGACCGTCACCTTCGGCTTCGCGAAGTTCGGCCACGTTTCCTATCCGGGCGCCGAGCTGTGTGGCGAGCTCGAGATCGCGGATATCGGATTCGCACCAGCCGCGATCGCCGAGGTCGCGCCGCGTGGCAGATTTTTCGACGCGGCCGAGGCGCGGCCATATCTGCGTTCGCGTCCGGCCAACTCGCACAAGGGCAACTACGGCCACGTGATGGTGATCGCGGGCGGCCGCGGCAAGTCGGGCGCCGCGATCCTGGCCTCGCGCGGCGCGCTCCGGATGGGCGCCGGTCTGGTGACCGCCGCCATTCCCGAAGCGATCGGCGCGATCGTCGCGGCGGGGCAGGCGGAGTTGATGACCGAGCCGGTCGCCGACCGCGACGGCCATTTCGACGGCCAGGACGCGCCGCGCGTGCTCGCACAACTGATCGACGGCAAGGACGCGCTCGCGGTCGGTCCGGGAATCGGTCAAAGCGACGACACGCGCGCGCTGATGGAGTGGCTTATCGCCGAGGGCGTCGCGCCGCGCCGCCCGATGCTAATCGATGCCGACGGGCTCAACGTGGTCGCGCAGATTGGCGTGGGCGCGCTCAAGCGCGCCGCGGGTCCTGTTGTCCTGACGCCGCATCCGGGGGAGGCCGCGCGCCTGCTCGGGACGAGCACGGTGGAGATTAACGCGGACCGTATCGGCGCCGCACGGCGGCTCTGCGATCTCAGCGGTGCGGCGGTGCTGCTTAAGGGCGCGCGCACGGTTATCGCGGGAACCGGCGGCGAGGTCTATATCAACGGGAGCGGGAATCCCGGGATGGCGACGCCGGGGATGGGCGACGTGCTTTCGGGGATCGTCGGCGCGCTGCTGGCACAGCGGTTCGCGCCGCTCGACGCACTCGCGTTCGGCGCGTTCGTGCATGGTTATTCCGCCGACAGATTGGCCGCGAGGATCGGCCCGATTGGCTACCTGGCTGGCGACCTCGCCGCCGAACTGCCGTCCGCGCTCGCCGCGCTTGGCGCTTGAATGAAATCGCCCTTCGGCGCACGCTTATAAGTATGACGCTGGTGATTGAAAGCCACTCGGCGCACGAGACCAAAAGCTGGGGCCGGCGTCTGGCCTCGGTGCTCGAAGGCGGGGAGTTGCTCGGTCTGATGGGCGATCTCGGGACGGGCAAGACCGTCTTTATCAAGGGGCTCGCGAGCGGGCTCAGTCTCCGCGAGGAAGATATCCTGAGCCCCACTTTCACGATGATCCAGGAGCATCGCGGGCGCATGGCCCTCTACCATATCGACCTCTATCGCCTCGAGGAGGCCGGGCTCGACGACCTGGGATTGCGCGAGTACCTGTTCACGAGCGGCGTCGCGGCGGTGGAATGGTTCGAGCGATTGCGCGAGTCCGAAAAACTGGAAGTTCTCTCGGTGCGCATCAGCTATGTCAGTCCGAGCGCTCGCCGGATCGAGTTCGTCGCGGCGTCCGACCGTTACGAGCATTTGTTGGAACGCCTGCGCTCCCGCTTCGCCTGACCTTACCCTACGCACCATCCAACCGGGCCCTCTGGTTCGGCCCGCCGATTCTGCTCATAATACTCGATTACGCCGCGAACTATCCCGCGGCGGCGATGACGTGGCCCTAGTCGTACACAAATATGGCGGAACCTCGGTCGGTTCGATTGACCGGATCAGAGCGGTGGCGGATCGCGTCGCGCGCGTGCGCGCAGGCGGCGATAAAGTCGTCGTCGTGGTCTCCGCGATGGCGGGTGAGACCAATCGGCTGTTCAAGCTCGCCGCACAACTCAGCGACTCGCCCCATCCGCGCGAGACCGACGTGCTGGTGGCGACCGGCGAGCAGGTCTCGGCTGCGCTCCTCGCGATCCGGCTCCAGGCGCTTGGCTATCCCACGGTCTCGTTTCTGGCCCATCAGCTTAAGCTCGCGACCGACTCCCATCATGGCAACGCCAAGATCCGCTCGGTCGAGGCGGTGCGTCTGACCGCGGCGCTCGCCGACGGAAATATCGCGGTGGTTGCGGGCTACCAGGGCGTCGACGCCAAGGGCGATATCACTACGCTCGGGCGCGGCGCCTCGGACCTCACGGCGGTAGCGCTCGCGGCCGCGCTCAAGGCCGATGCCTGCGAGATTTACACCGACGTCGAGGGCGTCTTCACCGCCGACCCCAACATCTGCCCGGGCGCGCGCAAGCTCGGGCGCGTCTCGTACGACGAGATGATGGAGATGGCGGGGTTGGGGGCGAAGGTGCTGCAGTTGCGCTCGGTCGAGCTCGCGCGGCGCTACAGCGTGCCGTTGGTGGTGCGCTCCAGCTTCTGCGAGGCCGAAGGCACCTGGGTCGGCCAGGAGGACAAATTGATGGAAGACGTGATGGTCTCGGGCGTGACGCTCGATCAGAACCAGAGCAAAATCACGATCGCGGGCGTGGCCGATCGGCCGGGCCTCGCGGCGCGAATTTTCGGCCCCATCGCGGAGGCCGGGATGATCGTCGACATGATAATCCAGAACGCCAGCGCCGACGGCCACACCGACGTCACTTTCACCGTGGGACGCGACGATCTGCGCGGCGCGCTGGAACTGTGCCGGCTGATGGCCTCGGAAATCGGCGCCGCCGGCGTTCGGCACGAGGACCAGGTGGCCAAGGTATCGATCGTGGGGCTCGGGATGCGCACGCATGCGGGCGTTGCGGCGCAGATGTTCCGGGTGCTCGCCGACGAAAGCATCAATATAGAAATGATCGCGACCTCGGAGATTAAAATTTCGGTCGTGGTCAATGCCAAGTATGGGGAGCTTGCGATGCGGGCACTGCACGACGCATTCTTGGGCGAGGGTTCCAACGCGACACCGGCGGAGTCGGTCTAAGCAAATGGATGTGGCGAAAAAAATACAGATCTACGACACCACGTTGCGCGACGGATGCCAGTCGGAGGACGTCTCGCTCACTGTCGAGGACAAGCTCGAGATTGCCGAGCGCCTCGACGACCTCGGGATCGACTATATCGAGGGCGGATGGCCGGGCTCCAACGAGCGCGACGCCGCGTTCTTCCGCGAGGTCAAGAAGCTCCGCCTGCGCCACGCCAAGATCGCGGCCTTCGGCTCGACCCGGCGCGCCAACGCGCGGGCCTCGGCCGACCGCAACCTGGCGCTGCTGCTGCGCGCCGAGACTCCCGTCGCGACCGTGGTCGGCAAGACCTGGGACATGCACGTGCGCGAGGCACTAAGGATCTCCAACCAGGCCAACCTCGACATCCTGCACGACACGATCACGTACCTGAAGCGCCACGTCGACGAGGTCATCTTCGACGCCGAGCATTTCTTCGACGGCATCGCGGCCAACTCCGAGTTCGCGCTGGCCTGCCTGCGTGCGGCCGATTCTGCCGGAGTCGATCTGATTGCGCTGTGCGACACCAACGGCGGCCGCTTGCCGCACGAAATCGAGGCCGGTGTGCAAGCCGCGATCGAGGCGGTGCGATGCCCGATCGGAATCCATCCGCACAACGACTGCGAGGTCGCGGTCGCCAACGCAATCGCCGGGGTGCGCAGCGGCGCCGTGCAGGTCCAGGGTACGATCAACGGCCTGGGCGAGCGCTGCGGCAATGCCAACCTGGTCTCGATCATTCCCGACCTTCAACTCAAGCTCGGCTACCAGTGCGTGCCGCCGGGCAAGCTCAAGACGCTGCGCGAGGTCTCGATGCTGGTCTACGAGCTGGCGAACATCACGCCGCATACGCGCCAGGCTTACGTCGGGCACAGCGCGTTCACGCACAAGGCGGGGCTGCACGTCTCCGGCATCCAGCGCAGCGTGCACACCTACGAGCATATCGACCCGGCGACGGTCGGCAACGACCGTCACGTGGTGCTCTCGGAGCTCTCTGGGCGCGCCAACATCCTCTACAAGAGCAAGGAGTTCGGCCTCAACATCGAGCCGAGCAACGAGAAGATCGGCGTGCTGCTCGACGAGCTCAAGCGCCTGGAGGCGCTGGGCTACACGTTCGACGGCGCCGACGCCTCGTTCGAGCTGCTGATGCTGCGGACGCTCGGTTTCGCGCGAGACCATTTCCGCTTCGTCAGTTTCCGTGTGTTCGACGACAAGTGGCACGAGGATCACACGCCGTTTAGCGAAGCGGTGGTCGTGATCGAGGGGCCCGACGGCGTGCGTACGCGTAATTCGGCCACTGGCAACGGCCCGGTCAACGCGCTGGACTCGGCGCTGCGCGGCGCGTTGGTGCCGTACTATCCGGCGCTCGAAGCGATGCAGCTTGCTGACTATAAAGTCCGCGTGCTCGACAACGGTGCCGGCACTGCGGCGCGTGTGCGCGTGCTGATCGAATCGACCGACGGCCGGCGGCGCTGGGGCACGGTGGGCCTGTCCAGCAACGTGGTCGAGGCGAGCTGGCAGGCGCTGGTCGATTCGGTCGAATTCAAGTTGCACAAGGACGCGGCCCGACCGCGTAACGTCAAGCATCCGCCGGGAAACGGCGCGCGGCCGCGCGAGCGCGCTCCGTTGCGCAATGGCGCGGCGGCAAGGCCGTAGCCAAATGGCGCTCTCGAGCACAACTGGCACCGGCGCAGAGGCTCAGGCGCCGATCGGCGTCGTAAACCGCATGCGCGAGGACATCCAGGCCGTCTTCGATCGCGACCCCGCCGCGCGCACCGTGCTCGAGGTGGTGCTCGCCTATCCGGGGCTGCACGCGATCTGGATGTATCGTGCGGCGCACTGGCTGTGGGAGCATCGGCTCTGCCTGCTCGGTCGGCTGTTGAGCGAGCTTGCGCGATGGATCACCGGAATCGAGATCCATCCCGGCGCCATCATCGGGCGGCGGCTTTTTATCGACCACGGGATGGGCGTGGTGATCGGCGAGACCACGGAAATCGGCGACGACGTTCTTATCTACCAGGGCGTGACGCTGGGTGGCACCAGCCTCAAGAAAGAGAAACGCCATCCGACGATCGAGGACCACGTGATGATCAGCGCCGGCGCTGCGGTGATCGGCCCGGTGCGAATCGGCCGCGGCAGCCGTATCGGTGCGGGCGCGGTGGTGGTCTCCTCGGCGCCGCCGTACTCGACCATCGTGGGCATCCCCGGCAAGGTGATCGAGGGCGAGAGCACGCGCCAGGATGTCGCCGGACTCGACCACGTGCATTTGCCCGACCCGGTGGCGCGTGCGATGCAGAGCCTGGTCGACAAGCTCAACCGGATCGGCGTGCGAATCGAGGAACTCGAAGAGCGCCAGGACTGCCTCGAGGACAAGCTCAATCCTAATGTTTCGCCGAATGTCCCGCCGAACGTTTCCGAGAACGTGCCGGACGCACCGGCCACCGCCAGCGATCCCGCGCCTCCCAAAGAGCGCTGACTAAAACCGGCTGATCTCGAATGCGTGCCGCGCTGGACGTCCCGTCGCGCCGCGGGATAAGGCCGGTGACGCCGGCGCCGCTCGGAATCGGAAACACGGTCGCGGCGCCGCTGGTCGTGACACGCACGATCGCTCCGGCGATGGAGTCCGGCGTCGCGCCGGCGTGATTGACGGCGATCCACAAGTTGCCGTCGGGTCCGGACACGATCGCTTCGTACTTGCCGCTCACCGGCAGAGTGAATTCGGTGACCTGGCCCTTAGGTGTCATGTGCGCGACCCGGTCGCTGAAATTTTCCGTGAACCAGATGTTGCCGTCGGAGCCTGCCACGATTTGCGCCGGCAGGGCGCCTTTGCGCGGCAGATGGTATTCGAACACTTTGCCATCGAGCCCGGCCCGCCCGATACGTCCCACCGGCGACTCGGTGAACCATAGATTGCGCTCCGGGCCGCTCGTGATCGTCGCCGGGCCGGTCCCGGGTTCGGGCAGCGGAAAGATGGTGACGGCGCCCGCCGCAGTGATTTGTCCGATCGCCACGGCAGCGTCAGAATTTGCGCCCACCCATGCCGTGAACCACAGATTACCGTCGGGCCCGGCTGTCAGTCCCTCGGGCACCCACGTGTCGGGCAGTTCATAAAACGTGCTCTTTCCGGCGGCCGTCATTTTGATGATGTTGCCGGAGACTGACGAGCCGAGCGACGTGATCCCGACCATCCAGAGATTGCCGTCGGGCCCATAAATGATGTTTGCGCCGAAGCTGACCGGCGGCAGCGTGAACTGACTCAGCGATCCGTCGCGGTCAAGCCGTCCGGCCTTGGGAATTCCCAGGATCGTGAACCAAAGATTTCCCTGCGCGTCCTCGGCGAGCGACGAGGGTTGGATGACCAATCCTGCCGGCAGCGCCGGCGGCGGAGGAGGCGGCGGTGGCGGGGGAGGGTTTTCGACCACGCATCCCACGGCGAGCCCAACGGCCAGACAAGCCGCGATGATGATCGCCGTCCGCGACGGTCGATTCATGGGAGCGCGTTTCATCCGTGGTTCGTGGCGACTCAGAGCTTGTGACCGAAGTTGGCGCCCATCAGGTACTCGTGCTCGCCGCAGATCGGCCGTCCCTCGCGCAAGCGCGCGAAACCGAAGGGGCGGAGGTCCACGGTTGTGGGGCAGCCGGTGAGGATCAGTTCCGCCATCGCGGCGCCCACTGCCGGCGCGGTCTTGAAGCCGGTGCCGCTGAAGCCCGCGGCGACATAGAGTCCGCCGATCTCGGGAACGGGGCCCATCACCGCGCGCGAGTCGGGGCTCACGTCGTAGATTCCGGCATGGCCGCGCGAGTATCCCGCACCAGCCATCGCGGGCACGCGATGCGCCAGGCGCTCGGCGACCTCGGTGACGAAGTCGGCGTCGTTGTCTTCCCGAAAGCTGTCCGGGTCGGGTTCGTATTCCGCTTTAAGGTCGCCGAGGCCGATCAATGTCTCCTCCGCGCCCTGGGGACGGAAGTAGCTGCCCGAGATCGTGTCGATACACCCACAATGCTTAAGCGTCGCGGGCCGTTTGAAAAAAGCGATCTGCGCGCGCTCGGCGCGGATTCCGATCGATGCGGCAAGCGGTTTCAGGAGCCGATCCGTCCATGGACCGGCCACCACGCATACCGCATCGGCCGCATGCTGCTTGCCGGCCGCGTCGATCACGCCGCGTACGCGACCGCCCGCCGCGTCGATGGAAGCGATCGGCACTCCCAACTGGAACCCCGCGCCGTGACGTGCGGCCGCCTCCGCCATCGAGCGCGTGGCCGCGACCGGGTCGGCATAGCCGCTCTGTGGCTCGTACGCGGCGAGCGCGACGTCGTCGACATTGATCGCGGGTTCGAGGCTCCGCAACTCCGCCGGCTCGATCACGCTGGTATCGACGCCGACCTCGCGCAGCATCGCGACATTGGCGCGCAGCTTCTCGGCGTTCGGCGGGCCGACCACGATCGTGAATCCGGTCCTCACGAAGCCGCAACCGCGCCGCTCGGCGTCGCGCCCGACTATCTCGTCCCAGTGGGCGAAGTAACGCAGGCTCTTCCACGCCAGTTCGGCTTCCGGCGCGAAAGTGTAGTGCATCCGCAGGAGCGCGCCCGAACGCGCCGACATTCCGGCGCACACCTCGCGCTCTTTGTCGAAGACGGTGACCCGCGCCCCGCTGTGGGCGAGATGGAACGCGAGGCTGCATCCCACCACCCCGGCGCCGATCACGATTACTTCAGGCTTAGCCATTGATATCTTGCGTTGCGTGATATTTTGCGTTGCGGCGACTTTTACAGGCTGATCCGCTAGGCTAAGTTATTCGTTCGCCCTGGGCCTATCAAACCCGTATGCGCATTTATCTCGACCATAACGCCGGCGCGCCATTGCGGCCCGAAGTGCGCGCCGCTGTTGCCCGCTTCTGCGAAACGGACGAGGCATCGAATCCCGCCGCGGTCCATCGAAGCGGCCAGCGCGCCCGCCGTGCGCTGGAGCAGGCCCGCGAGCAGGTCGCGCATTTCATCGGAGCCGCCGCGCGTGAGGTCGTGTTCACCAGCGGCGGTACCGAGTCGAACAACCTTGCGATTCGCGGCGTAGCCGGCGCGCATTCGGCACGGCACAGGATCATCACCTCGGCGATCGAGCATTCTTCGATTCTCGCGCCGCT
>WNFC01008383.1_pt1 | contig 18593 bp, 20 predicted proteins | sample 5400541 | NCBI WGS metagenome assembly WNFC01 (sample SAMN13153342, study PRJNA577476) | soil metagenome | isolation source: 120 cm saprolite under Douglas fir tree site 2 hole 2 replicate 1 | place: USA:California | collected 2015-04-18 | reverse complement strand
GCGCCGGCTGTGCAGCACCGTCGAGAGCATGGCAACGCCCTGTTCAGTAAAAGCGTAAGGGACTGTTCGCCGCCCACCCCACAAACTGAACTCCCGCGATGAGAGTTGAAACATGAAGTCGGCCGGGAAGCGAACTGAATTACGCTTCACCGCCTGGATGAGCGCTTTTGTGGGCACCGCGTACATTGCTGCAAGATCACGATCGAGAATGACCTTCTGACCGCGGATGACCATAATGGATCGCAGGATTTGTTCGCGGGCCGCGGCAACCGATTTCTTTCGCACCGAGACCGACGGTACCTCGGCGACCAAGTGCAGAACAAAACTTCTACCATGTGTAGCGCGATGATTCCCCTCCCCTTCCGCCCGCCCTTCCGCTGGGACGCCATCGCCAAATTCCTCGGCGACCGCGCGATCGAGGGGATCGAATCGTTCGATGGAATTCGCTACATGCGCGGGCAGGTCACGATCGAGCCGAATGGTGAAGACGTCCTGCGCATGACGGGAGGCATCGATGGCGACACAGCTCGCGCCAGAAGAACATTCGATCTCGAAGCTGATGTCGCAACCATCGACGAGCACCTGCGCAAAGACAAACTCTTCCGGCCGCTGCTCAAGAAACGTCCGGGCCCGCGTGTGCCGGGCGCTTGGGAACCGTTAGAGGTCGCGGTGCGCGCGATCGTCGGGCAGCAGATCACCGTCCGCGCCGCGACGACGATCATGAATCGCTGCTTTGTCAGATCTCAGTGGAGCGGCATGCCGAAAAAGCGAATCGACGCGATCCGCGCGCTTGCCGACGATCCGTCGATTCTGACGCGCGGCGCGTCACTCGACGAAACGATCGAGCGTCTGATGACACGTCCCGGCATCGGGCCATGGACTGCGCACTACATCGCCATGCGCGCGCTCGGCGAGCCCGACGCCTTCCCGCACACGGACCTCGGCCTGCGCAAAGCGGCGGCAGCGATCGGCATTGATCCGGCGAAGTTGCTCGCGCATGGGGAGCGCTGGCGTCCGTGGCGCGCGTACGCGGCCATCGCGTTGTGGGAGTCGCTGTGATGTGGCACGCCTACGCGGGTGATCTCCTGCTCGTCGCAAACGAAGACGGTCTTCTTCAAGTCCATTTCCCGCCCGCCCACCCACCCGTCGATGCGCCGCGCGATGATGCGCGATTGGCGCCAGTGATCAACCAGCTCGCGGAGTATTTCGCGGGCACTCGCAAACAATTCGACGTCCCGCTCGCGCTGCACGGCACACCGTTCCAGCTCGAAGTGTGGCGCGCGCTGCAGCAGATTCCGTACGGCGGGACGCGCAGCTACGCCGACATCGCGCGCGCGATCGGCCGCCCGACCGCCACCCGCGCCGTCGGCGCGGCGAACGGCGCGAATCCGATTCCGATCATCGTTCCGTGCCATCGGGTGCTCGGGAGCAACGGCTCGCTGACGGGGTTCGGGGGCGGGATTGCGGTGAAGCGTCGGCTTTTGGAGCTGGAGGCGGGAATTCGGGTTTTGACGATGGCGTAGCGCGCCAACACCTTGTCCGCCCCAATTCCACATGGAGTGGAATACCGGAGCCTCATCTCTCCTGCTGCTAGGATGATTTTCGCGCTTTGCGGATCGAAAGATTCATTTGGCTCGAGGAAATCGTCGAGAAGATTGCTCGCAAGCACGGCGTCCAAGTACACGAAGCGGAGGAGGTTTTCGAGAATCTTCCCAAGTTTCGATTCGTGGAGAAAGGCCAACGGGAGGCGAAAACGTCTACGCTGCATTGGGTCGCACAGAAGCTGGAAGATACGTTATCGTGTTCTTCGTTCACAAGACGGACGGTCGCGCCTTGCCAGTCTCGGCTCGCGACATGAAGTCTGCTGAGAGAAGAATGTATGGCGGAAGATAAAACCTCGCTTTCGAATGCTCACTCCTATCGCGAAATTGGCGAGTTTTGGGACGACCACGATTTGGCAGAATTCGAAGAACAGACCCAACCTGCCGCGTTCGAAGTTCAGGTTCGTTCCTCACGTATCTACGTCCCGTTAGAGAAGGATCTCGCGAAACAGCTCCGCCATGCGGCGGAAAATCATGGCCTTTCCCCCGAGGCTCTCCTAAATCTCTGGGTTGAAGAGAAGATCGCGGAAGAGTCCGAGCGTAAGTAGCGCGTCCCGGCCTTGGGAGTGCGGCGGCTCGGGATCCGTACATCGAGTAGAAGAACTCCTCGCGCACGATCTTGCCATCCTTGACGGTGTAGATCCCCACCTCATCCATCGCGAAGCGCTTCCCTTTTTGCGGACCGGTCTTCGGCGTCACTTCGAAGTGGAACTTGACGGCGAAGCGGTCTTTGTGAGGGAACGGCCCCTCGACCTTGGCGGAGTGCACCTCGTTGTTCTCGTACCACCATTGATTCTTTCCGCGGATCTTATCGATGCCTTTCATCTCGGCCGGCACCTCCGGGCTGCCATGCGCCTCTACGCTGACGATGTCTTTGCTGTAGAGCGAATTGATGGCGTCCATGTTCTTCCCTTTGCTGCAGAGACTGACCAGCTTTTCACCGACTTCTTTGGTGTCCATGAGAAATCCTCCAGCGGGAGATCAAATCAGAGTCGGGTGATGAGGCGTCAAGCAAAAGACGGTAAATTTTTTGCGTCACAATTACCGACGCCGATCGCCGAACAGACGCAGCAGGAAGAGGAACAGGTTGAGGAAATCGAGATAGAGCGCCAGCGCGCCGATGACCGCCACGTTTTCTTGCATCGGGCCGGTCACGGTAGCCATCGACTTCAACTTCTGGTTATCCCACGCCGTCAGGCCGAGGAAAATGAAGACGCCGACGACCGAGATGACGAACGACAGTCCGCTCGAGCGCAGAAAAAGGTTCACGACGCTGCAGAGGATGATGCCCATCAGGCCCATGAAGAAGAACGCGCCCCACGAAGTGAGGTCTCTCTTTGTCACCAGGCCGTAGACGCTCATGGCGCCGAACATTCCGGCCGCGGTCAGGAAGGCCTGCACGATCGACGCGTGTGAGTACTGCCAGAAAATCACGCTGAGAGTCAGACCGTTCAGGAACGAATAGACGAGGAAAGAGGACGCCGCCACGGCGGGCGACATCTTCGTCAGGCGAAACGACAGGAAAATGACAATGGCCAGCTCGGTCAGGATCAGTCCGATCGTGACGATCGGATTGCCGAGGACGATCGCCTGCATCGCCGGCGACGAGATGACCCAGACCGACGCCAGGGTCGTCAGCAGCAGGCCGCCGAACATCCAGCCGTAGACGCGGCGGATGAAGGCCTGCGTGCGCAGGCTGGTGTCGGCGGTGCTGGCGCTGATCCAGGCAGGTTGTTGAGGAGAGAAAGGATTCATAGCGCGGACGATAACACTGCAAGAGCGCCGGACATTCTTTGGAGTGCGGCGGCTTGCCGCCGCTTTGGTTTGCGGATCAGCCGCGCCGTCAACTTATGACGCACGCCCCTTCGATGGCGACCGCTTTACCCGTGCGCGCTTCGCACGAATCACCGACCGAAGCGCGTTGTTGACTGACTCGGATGATTCGAAGACTTTAGAAACATCCTCATCCAGCACCACGAATCTCTGCTTATGGATCAGTTCCTCGGACGCAAACCGGTTCGGCTTCATATTCTTGAAATCGAAATCGTAATGAGGCCTCAGGTCGTCGTCGAGCTCCTCAGAAGACTTCTTCTTCATAGCGACGCCTCTCTTGTTTGTTTGCCTTTCGGGCGCTGATGATCCGGATCGTTTGGCCACGTTGTACGAAGCTTACCAACAGAAGCCTTCCAGCGGCGGATTGTCCGAAGATGAGCTCCCGCTGCTCTCCGGTGGAATGGTCGGGATCGTCGTCGATTCGCGCCAAAGGATCATCAAAAATGGTCTCTGCTTCAGCAAAAGTGATTCGATGCTTTTCGAAATTGCGCTTCGCCTTGCTTTCGTCCCAGTCGAAAGTCATCGTTGCCGAGGCTAGCACCCCTCGTTTGCACGATCGTCAATTTCTACCAGCAGTAGAAGTAGGCATCATCAACATTCCCCCACCATGTGCCTCTCGACGGCCGGCTCGTGCTCTCCACACCGGCAACACATTGGAGATCGGCGGCAGCGACACCGCCGCGATGATCGCGCTCCTCTTGCGCCGGCGTCGGCAGGCGGCCGGCGCTTCGTTGAGCGAAATCGCGTCGCGGCTTGGCGTAGCGTCGCGCAACGCATACGCGCGTTACGAACGCGGCGACGCTGTGCCTACGGTGGAGAAGCTGGATGAATTACTGAGAGCAACGGCTCCCGGCGGTGAGCTCGTTCTGCGCGCGAGCGAGGAGCGGCGCTAGGACCGCATGTTCGCGGTCAACTTACGAACGCGCTTTCCCACCTCGGTCGCCACCCGGATGATCGCCTCGACGAGCTGCTCATCGACGTCGACGATACCTTCGTACTCGACCGCGTTGCGCTTACGGTGCGCACTGTCGAGAACTCGCCACTGCTCGGGCGCGAGGCCATCCGTATGCGCGAGCATCTGGAAAACGAGATAACGGCTCTCAGATCGATAGCCGTGAAAGCGAAGAGCGGCCAGCGACAGCGCGTGGGCTGCGTTGTACGCAAGATCGAACCGGCTCTCGATCGCCAGGTTGCTGTTCGACGCATCGGCGAGTCGCGCTTCGCCGGAATGCATGAGAGTCTCGAGCTCCGCCTTCGCGGGCGGTTCGCTTTTGAGTTGCCCAATTCGAACGAGCCTATCCAGCTCGGTGGATCCCATCTTCGCTTCCAATCAAGACGACGCGATCGCCCGCCAGCACCTTTTCGAGAAAAGGATTGCGCGCGGCGCGCCTGCGTCGGAACTCTTCGGCGGTGTACAGAGTCGGGTTCACCTTCCGCTGGAGTCTTCGCTCGGCGCGAGCGAGCCGACGGTAAAGCTCCTCGAGAGTGATCCGGTCCGACACGATCATGAGGTCGACATCGCTGTTCGCGCGATCCGTTCCGCGCGCGACCGAGCCGTAGATCAGCGCCAGCGCTATGCGGCTCGAGATCGGGGACAGTGCCGCTTCAATCTCCGCGGGCGTGCCCATTGTTTTACGGACGATCCCTCGCAATTCCTTGAAAATGGCGCTCTTCTCCTGCGGCCGGTAGTACGTGCGCCTGCCTTCCCGACGGACCTGAAGAATGCCGCTGCTGACGAGCGACTCGACTTCGCGTTGCAAGCTGGAGGGAGAAGTTCCGAGTGCCTCAGCCAACTCACTCAGGTACCACCACCGGCTCGGCTCACGAAACGTGGCGCCTAGGATGCCCTTCCGGACGGCGGGAAACAGCGCCCCGCCAACGCCCTTCTTACGCATTCTGCGTAAATATTTACTCAAATTGCGTAAATGTCAAATCGGCCTTAGGAGTGCGGCGGCTTGCCGCTTCGGGACGAGAAGCGGACGGATCTGCTCGACGGTGTAGGAGAAGGGCAGCGTCCTGTTGCCATCGGCGGGGTCGATGATTTTCCATCCGCTGCCGGCCTTGATCGGAGCGGCGGGCGGCGTCAGGCCGTATCCGGCTTCCACTTCATAGTCCTCCCACGCGAACGAGAGCCTCGATAGCGTCTGCAGCGTGTCGACGAGCTGCGTACGACGCTGCCCCTCGGAGATCCGGCGCGAGACCGCCCATCCCACGCCGATGACGAGAAGGACGAGCGCAAGGCCAAAAGCGATCCAGGCGCGCTTCATCGTCAGGAGATTGTATTGTCGTCGGCAATGAGCGAATACATTCCGGTGATGTGCCCCTACTGCGGCGAAACGTCCGAGCTGACCTTCGAGGATGAGGGTTGGAGCCGCCAGTCGTACGTGCAGGACTGCCCGGTGTGCTGCCAGCCGTGGCAGGTGGAGCTCGTTCGGGATGCGGAAGGCGATTGGAGCGCGACGGTGAGGACCGGGGATGAGTAGCCTTCGCGTCTCAATCGCCAGGCCACTGCCGCTCGTAATAGCGCATCGGGCGCCGGCGCGCGATGAGCGGCAGCGCGATTCCCTGCAGCTCGATCACCATTTTCACTTTCTCGGACAACGAAAGCGCGCGATGCGCGTCGTGCAGCGCTCTCTTTCCGCGGCGCAGAGCGTCGATGACTTCGGGCGAGGGACGTGCTGCCGGCGGGTTGGACATCTTCATCTTCCTGGCAGAGTCAGGCCATATTTTTTCAAGAGCGCGTCGAGCCGCGTTCGGTCCACGTCACTCTCTTCCAGCAACGCAACCACTCGCTCCACACGCCTCCGCGTTCGGGCCGATGGTTCGAGATAGAGCGCAATGAGATATTCGGGGCGGATCACTCGGACAGCCAGGCCTTCCAGATCGAGCGTCGCTGCTTCATGGACGGCTTCCTCTGCGAGGGCGTTGTGCGCAGGAATGATCTGCACGGGGATACCTCCCATGATGATGTGTTCCTGCTGAATCGCGTGGCCATGCCTCGATGCCCATGTGTAGAGAGGTTCGAGCGAGACCATAGGGCCGCTTGTTGGCGGCAGAAGAGCGAAAACGTCGACATCGAAGGTGGACACCGGCTCGGACCAAAATGAGATAGCCATCGCGCCTCCGATTGCGTACTCGGTAATCACTCCGTCCTTGCGGAGCCCGTGGATCGCGAGAAGCGCATCGCGGAAGCTCACGCACTCTCCACGCGACGACGGCTAACCACCAACAACGTATTCCGCGGTCGCGGTAGACGATGGGATTGCAAGACCGTCTTCTTTCAAGCCCTCGATGTGCGACTGAATCGCTTCGCGCATGCTCTTTCCGGTCTCCTCGCGAGTTGCACCGGTCGCGACGCAGCCTGGCAAATCTGGCGAGTACGCGGAAAAATTCTGACCGGCATCTTCGACAACGATCAGAAAGCGATCAGTGTTCATTTCTTCAAACCTACCGGTTTGAGGATACTTTCGAACGTCTTTGGCGCCAAATCATCGCTGGCCTTGTTGAACGATCAGCGCGTTCGCCGAAACGCGCGGTCACTCCTCGCGGACGATCTCCTCCGGCAGCTTCACCAGCATTCCGGCGCGCGGAGGTTCCTTCACATCGAAGCCGTTCAGATTCGCGATCGTTTCCGCGTCAGCGGGATTGCGTGTCGCGCGGCGCGCGATATCGCCCCACGACTCTCCGGCGCGCACGGTGCCCACGTGAACGCGCGCCGGTTCCGCGGCCCTCGCGCGTGCGCGATCGATCACCGCGCGGCTGAGAATTGGTATCCGGAGAGCGACGGCGTGAGAAACATCAGCACCGCCACGTGATCGCCGTGCGGGAACTGTGTCGTCTCCACCGTGACCGTTCCGTTGTCGGTCTGACCTTGCCAGATGTCGATGACGAACTGCTGGCCCGATGCTGTGGTCGTTTTTCGGGAGGCGGCGTACTGCAGTCCCATCTGCTGGAACTGATTGCGCATCGCGGACTGCGCGTCGGAGCCCTGCAGTTCGCGATTCTCGATCTCCTGCGCGACGAACGCCATGTTTTGCCGGCGTCCCCTCGGCATCATCGCGAAAAGCGCGCCCTCGGCCGTCGTCGGCATCCATCCGGCCGGCGCCTGCAGAATCAAACCGTGGTCGCGATCGTAGATCGTTCCGTTGCGGATCACGACGCGCTCGGTGCTGTTGCCGGTGATCAGTCCGTCTGTCAGGCGGATGTATGGCTCGCGCTTCGGTTCGACTGCCAGCGCGGCCGGATTCGTGGCGGCGATCTCCTGCAGCTTCTTGCGCACGTCGCGAATGCGCTTGGCCGGGTCTGGATGCGATTGGAAGTAGCGCTCGATGCCGCTGGACGGATTCTTATCGAGGCGCATCAGGCCGACCAGCATCCGCTCGACGCCGATCGGATTGAAGTGCGCGCGCGTGGTGTACTCGGTGCCGACCAGATCGGCCTGGCTTTCCTGTCCGCGCGAGTAGCGCAGGAAGAGGAGACTGAGTCCGAGCTGCGCGAGCTGTCCGTAGTTCTGCGTCGCCTGCGGCCCCGCGATCACCGAGCCGAGGACCAGACCGAATTGCGCGAGCTGGGCGCGGGACATCTGTACGGCCGCGTGCCGCGCAGTGACGTGTGTGGTCTCATGTCCGAGGACGCCCGCCAGCTCGTCTTCGGAATTGATGCGCTCGAGCATTCCGCGCGTGATGTAGATGTAACCGCCTGGAAGCGCCATGGCGTTGACCATCGGCGTATCGATGACCGTGTAGTGCCACTGCAAATTGGGGCGATCAGAAACCCCGGCGATGCGATGTCCGATCGTGTCGACCAGGCGATTGAGCTCCGGCTTCTCGTCGTAGACGCCAAATTGGCGGATCACTTGCGAGTGCGCCTGCTCCCCCATCTGGATTTCCTGACTCTCCGAGACGATGTTGAACTCACGCTTGTGCGTGACCGGATTGGTGGCACAGGCGGCGAGGAGAAGCGCGGCAATGCATAGGCGTCGCATGGCTGCGGACGGTGCAAAGAGGTTGCCGCTCCACCAGGGGCTTTTTTTCCAAGATCTTTCTTCTTTTCGGAATGACTTTCCGGCCCATCAGGGCCGATTTTGTGCTAAACAATCGAGAAAGACGCGCCCGAATCATCATCCAAGGAAAAGATATGAACACTGGAAAACTTGGAAGCCGGCTGTTGGCCCTCTTTCTTCTGCTCAACTCCGTTGCTGCCTTCGCCGGCCTGGGCGTGTGGACGACGAATGGCCCTGAGGGCGGCCCGATCAGATCGATCGCTGTCGATCCGAACAACCCCTCAATCCTCTACGTTGGAACGGACAGCGCGGAGCATGGCGGCGGCGTATTCAAGAGCATCAACAAGGGTCTGACCTGGACGCCCGTCAACAACGGTTGACGTTCATGGAAGTGAGCAGCATCGTCGCGACGTGATTGTTTTTCTTCGGTACTTTCCTGTTGCGGGGTCAACCGGCACGAGGACACTGACCTGGAAATTCAGGATCGCTGAAAAGGGTGAGTGGAAAAAGACTTGACCGAGTTGAGCGGCCCGGCACGTAGAAGTCGGCATAATCTCGCCACACCATGCGCCTCCTCGACGGCCAGCTCGTGCTCTCTCCCAGTGATCTGACAAAGTTCACCCGCTGCGCACACGTCACCACCCTCGACCTCGGGCGTCTCCACAAGACGCTGAAACCGCTCGCCTATCCGCAGCGATCGCTGCACACCGACTTCGTCGCTCGAAAGGGAACGGAGCACGAGGAGAACTACGTCGGGCGTCTCGCGAAAGTCGGCAATCGGCTGATCACGATCGAAGGCGATCGTAGAACCGCCGAGGATCTTCGCAATGCGGCGGCAGCAACGCTCGATGCGATGCGCAGCGGCGCCGACTACATCTACCAGGCGGTCTTCTTCGACGGGAAGTGGGCCGGCTACGCCGATCTGCTCGAGAGAGTCGCGGACGCAAGGTATGAGGTCGTCGACATCAAGTTGGCGCGCACACCGAAGGCCCACGCCCTCCTGCAGCTCGCCGCGTACAGCGAACATCTCGCGCGCATCCAGGGCGTCCGCCCCGAAAAGATGCACATCATCCTCGGCACCAAGGAGCGTGTGACGTTTCGTGTCGCCGACTTCGAGGCCTATTACCGCTACATCAAATCTCGATACGAAGCCCGTGTAGGGGCGCCCGTCCCGGGCGCCCAGGCGGCCGAGACGGCCGCCACTACACCCTACATCGTCGACTTCTGCTCCCTCTGCGAGTGGAGCCTTCACTGCTGGCGGCATCTCGAACAGATGGATCATCTCGTCCGCGTCGCGAACATCCGCCGCGATAACGTTCGCCGGCTCGAAACCGCAGGCATCGACACACTGACAAAGCTCGGCGACACGCCATCAGCAAAAATCGAAAAGATCCGAGAAGACACCTACGCCGCGATGCATCAGCAGGCGCGCCTGCAGAGTGAATACAGACGCACGAATAAGCATCGATATGAGCTGCTGCCTCCGGAGGTCGAGCGCGGCTTTGCCCGTCTTCCGCGTCCGTCCGATGGCGATGTGTTCCTCGATCTCGAAGCCGACCCGTACGCAGGCGAAGGCATCACCTATCTCTTCGGCATCGCGACGCCCGATCGTCAGTACCGCGCCTGGTGGGCGCACGATGCGCTGCAGGAGAAGCAGGCATTCGAGAGCGTCGTCGACTTCATGGTCGCGCGGCGCACGGCCGACCCCACGATGCACGTCTACCACTACGGCGCCCTCGACTCCTCGGCCCTCAAACGCATGTCGAGCGAGTACGGCACGCGCGAGAACGAGATCGACGACTTCCTGCGCAGCGGTGTCTTCGTCGATCTCTTCACCGTCGTGCGCCAGACGATGCGCATCTCGCAGCCGAGCTACTCGCTGAAGAAGGTCGAGACCTTCTTCTTCGAGCGTGAGGAAGAAGGCGTCTTCGAGGCCGGCGGTCCGATCCTGGCGTACGAAGAATGGCTGACCGAGGGCGATCCGGAGATGCTGAAGACGATCGAGAACTACAACCGCGAAGATTGCGTGTCGACAGTCGAGTTGCGCAAATGGCTGCTGCGTCTTCGCGACGAGGCGGGCGTGTCCGCGTGGATGGAAGCGCCGCCTGATGATCGGAAAGAAGATGCGATCGCCCTCGCGATGCAGGCGGACGCGCTTTCGCGCGCGTTGCTCGAAGGCCTGCCGGACGATCTCATCGCTGCGACTGAGGAGCAGAAAGCGCGTTGGTTGCTGGCGAATCTGATCCACTATCACCGCCGCGAGGCGCGTCCGGCGTGGTGGTGGTTTTTCGATCGGAAGAAGATGTCGCCCGAGGAGCTGAAGGACGACAGCGAGTCGATCGGCGGACTGACTCTGGCCACGGACATTCCGACGCGCAGCGAGAAGCGATCGACGATCTTCACGCTGCGGTTCCCCGCGCAGCAGCACAAGCTCGGCGCGGATAAGGACATCGTCGACCCGGCCACCGAGAAACACGTCACGGTCATCAGCATTGATGACGCGAGCGGCCTTCTGGAGATCAAGCGAGGACAGTCATCGAAGGAGCCGATGCCGCTCTCGCTCATTCCCGGCGGTCCGCTGGAGACGAAGAAGCAGCGCGAGGCGATCCGCCGCGTCGCGCAATCGGTGATCGATCACGGCTTCGACGCTTCGCCGTACCGCGCCGCCGTCGACATCCTCCTGCGCCGCCCCCTCCAGACCCCTCTCCCCCCGGGAGAGGGTGGCGCGAAGCGCCGGGTGAGGGGCGCTGCATACCTCTTCGTCCAAGGCCCACCCGGCTCCGGCAAGACCTGGTACGGCGCCGATCGCATCGTCGAGCTCTTGCAAGAAGGCAAGCGCGTAGGAGTTACCTCGACGTCGCACAAGGCCATTCACAATCTGCTGAATGAGGTGGAGCGAGTAGCAAAGAAGGAGCACGTCACTTTCGTTGGCGTGAAGAAGTGCTCGAAGGACGCTCCAGAGACACAGTTCATCGGCAGCTTCATCGCGAATTCCGACGACATCGACGACTTCGTCGATCCGAAGGTGCAACTCGTCGCCGGAACGGCCTGGCTCTTCGCCGATCCTCGCCTCGACCAGACGCTCGATGCTCTTTTCATCGACGAGGCAGGCCAGGTCGCACTGGCGGATGCGCTGGCGGTGGCCACCGCGGCGAAGCATGTCGTTCTTCTCGGCGATCCGCTGCAGCTCGCGCAGGTATCGCAAGCTACCCACCCCGGCACCTCCGGCGCCTCCGTCCTCGAGCACCTCCTCGGCAGCGACGCCACGATTCCGCCGGATCGCGGCCTCTTCCTCGAGCACACGTATCGAATGCATCCCGATGTCAGCCGCTTCGTGTCGGAAGTCGTCTACGACGACCGCCTTCAGTCGGCACCAGAATGCGCGAACCAACGCGTCGATGCCTTTGGAGTGCGGCAGCTTGCTGCCGCTTTCGAACCCGTGGCGGCGGCTCGCGATGGCGCGGCTCGAGTCCCCTCTCCCGCCGCAGCGGGAGAGGGTGCCATCGCTACCCCGCGAGAACCTTCTCCCCGCGCGCGGGGAGAAGGTGGCCCGCAGGGCCGGATGAGGGGCGCGTTGACTGGCACCGGCCTCCGATTCATTCCCATCGAACATCAGGGGAATTCGCAGTCATCACCCGAGGAGGCAAATCGCATTGCAGAAGAGATCGAGAAGTTGCTCGGTGTAGCGGCGGGCTTCAGCCCGCCGGCGACGGTCACGGATTCCAAAGGCATCACGCGCCGCCTTGCGCAGACCGATATCATGGTCGTCGCCCCGTACAACGCGCAGGTGAAATGTGTAGCCGAGGCGCTGCGCGGCCGCGGATTCCCAAGCGTTCCAGTCGGCACCGTCGACAAGTTTCAGGGCCGCCAGGCGGAAGTCGTTTTCTTCTCCATGACCACGTCGAGCGGCGACGACCTCCCCCGCGACATCGACTTCCTCTTCAGCCGCAATCGACTCAACGTCGCAGTCTCCCGCGCGCGATGTCTCGCTGTCGTGGTCGCGTCCCCTCGCCTTCTCGATGTCGCGTGCAACACGCCGGCGCAGATGCAGCTCGTGAATGCGTTGTGCAGGTTTGTGGAGATGGCGGAGCGGTTTTGAAGAGGTTCAATCAGCTCGTCGACAGCTAGATGCGCCACTCTGACAGTGGGGGCATCGACGAATATGAATGTCGCATCCGTTTGCACCGTATTCGATGCCACAGTCGCTACAGCGCACGACGTACACTCGCACTCCGGGCAGGTTTCCTTCTAACGCGGTGCGGCGGATAACGCGTTGTCGTTTTGGATTTTCGAAACCTGGTGTAGTAGTTCCTTTGTCGAGCTTCATGAGTGAGTGATCCGTCACTCTTCTTTCTTCGCCTCCTCTGGAGTCCTGGAAGTAGCTGAAGCAGATCGAGGTTCCGTGACATTTCGATTTGTCGACAGGAGAAGGCTCTCCCGTACGCGACCCGCTATCGAGCTAGTGAGCTGTTTTCGGGAAACCTTGCTCCCGGCTGGCAACCCCAGCTCTACCGCGATCACCCGTAGCTCCGAATGGTCCTTCGCGTTGAGCCGATTAATGATGGTTTCCGGTCCATGATCTCGGCAAACTGAGACAAGTTCGTCGAACTCACGCAAGGCATCCGCTGACGTGATCTGCGGTTTCATAACACCGCCAGCGTTAGCACTCTGTTGCCGAATCGGCTTTGATTTATCTTTAGCCAGGATCGTAAATGCCCGTTTGACGTGACGCTCAATCTGCCCGACACGATTCGAGATGTCGCGGAGAACTTCGCGTATCTGAGTGAGCTCGCGCATTAGTGCAGCGACTTCCTCCGACGCGGACTTGAACGCAGAGCCGTCACTCATGAAGGTAGTCTACTGCTTCCTGCCAGAGGTCCTTGAACGGTTGCACGAGTTCCGGCGGAACGCCGCCAGCAGTGAGGGCACGTTTGATACCCACCCGCTCGGGTATCCACGAATCGAAGAACTTCGCACGGATGTTCTGTCGTTCAGCAGCTTCTCCGCAAACGCGCGCCACTTCCCTCATGTAGAACCGCGCTTCATTCGTCGGCGCGCCGCCCCAGGTTCGGGTCTTGTTCATGAAGACGCCGATCCGCGGAAGCGGAAACGGTTCGATTCTCATCTTCAGGCTATTCAAGATTAGATTCGTTCCCTTCGACGCAAAAAAGTCCGGATTCACTGGGATCAAAACGAGGTCGCAGCACGACAGGACGCTGTACGAAAGAAGAGTAAAAGACGGCGGACAGTCGAAGATTACATAGTCGTACTCCGGAAGCTTCGGTGTGTTAGCAATTTTCCCAAGTAATCGGCGGATGAAGTCCTTCACTCCCTCCCGATCGAAAACCTCTAACTCCATCCAGTAAAGATCCTCGACGGATGGAATGAAGTGCAGGTTGTCCGTAATCTGGTAAATGAAGTCGAAACCAACACCGAAATCGAAATGCTGCGCAGGCTTCGTGAATTGGTCTAGCGCATCGAAGATTGTCTTCCTCCTTTGCGTCGCGGTGTCGTACCAATTCCGGAAGCGTTCCTCGAGCGCGCCCGTCGCCTCGTTCAACGTGATTACCTGAGTGAGAGACATTTGAGCGTCGAGATCGAAAATGAGTACTTTCCCACGAGAGAACGACGACACCACATCTCCGAGACACCAGGTCACAGTCGTCTTGCCGACGCCACCTTTGAAGTTAATTGTGGCGATCGTCTTCGGGTTTCTCTTAGGCACGTAGCCCTCCGGTTATTGATTCCCGCGCACTCGAAAATCTCAAATCCCAAGTTAATGGCGCTGGCGATTCGGATACGGAAGTCCTCCTGATACGGCCGTTTCGAGAGCATCGTGCCGACCGAAGGCGTGGTCAACCGTGTATCTGCGCAAAGTCGGAATTTTAATCGCGATTCGCTCGTCCGAAGAAATGGTGGACGAACCTTGATGCCGATTTGTACATCGAGTCTCGGTGCTGCGCATGTCGAGAGGCCGCCACTACTGCAGGCCCGGCTCATCCCGACACTCCCGTGGTTGCTGGCCAGACAATATCAGGCGATTCGGCCGACTCGAGAAATCAATGGCAATGCGAATGAACGCGTTCGCCGGTGGATGGACAGCGGACAAGCGCGCTACGACGAAATGAAATCAAAGCAAATGAGACGAAGATCCTCGCGAGCGACTCGCGGCGAAGTTGTCGAGGGCGGACTGGGCGACGTCCCAAACTCTCGCCTCAGATCACGTACGGCTTGAAGCAACTCGCCGATGTCTTGATCTCTTTGAAACTTGACTGTGACCTCGCGAATACGACGAATTTGCGGCTTCATCATCGGACGACTCAGAAACCGAATGGATTCCAGCGCGTCCTGGCGGTCAACATCCGGACGGTTCAGGTGCTGCTGAATGATTGTTGCAAGGGTTTGTTGAATTGGGTCGAGCGCTTTCGGAGCTGCTTGAACAGCTGCCTGCTGCTCTGCTGACTTCAGAATGTTTTCGATTGCTCTTTCCTGCAGCTGGAAAACGCTCGACCACATTTCCGGCTCGACGACACGTTGCGTATCGGCACTGCAGGCAATTAGGTTGGCGATAACGTAGCGGTTATCAACAACGCTGTTGTCGTTCAGATCGACATATCTCCAGAAGTGCTGCTTAGCCGTACCCTCTCCAGTCTGGAAATAAAAGAAAACGCCCCGGGCACGTTCACGTCGCAGACCGGAGTGGATGCCATTTGGCAAAGATGCGAGCATCGCGTCACCGCCTGCATTCAGAAGATTGCGAACACTCTGTTGTAGAAATTCATGGCTGATCAGCTCCGTTTGCTGTTCCTCTTCTTCGATCACGCTTCCGTCCTCGTCGCGAATACGCCGCAAAGTGTTGAAGTTTCGCGGATGAACTGTCTCGCCGAGTACGCTTGCGTCGAGGAATCCGAGACGGTCGATGTCTTCGATCCGCCGCGAAAGAGATTCAACCAGACGAAGTAACCGCTCGAGTCCTTCGTCAGGAAACATGTTGTTGATCCAAAGAACATCGAAATCGCTACCGATACGATCAATCCGGCCCGCTCGTTGCACCATGCGCGTCGGATTCCAATGAAGGTCGTAATTTAGAAGATGGCCGCAATCCTGCAGATTCTGTCCTTCGGCCAAAACATCCGTTGAGATGAGGATGTCGATTTCCTCTTTGGAACCCATGAGTTCAGGTTTGCCGTTAGCCTTCGGAGCAAAATGCTGAACGGTGCGGACTCGTTCACGCGCATCCGCTCCGCTGTCCATACGGCGAATAACGGCATTACCAATTTGCGACCGAAAGATTCGAGTCTCGTCCGACTCGGCGAGCTGCTCGTAAAGGTAGCGGGCTGTGTCTCGGTAGTAGGTGAAAACAAGGACCTTCTCTCCCCTCAGTTCATTTAAGAGAAGATCCTTCAGACGTTTCAGCTTCAGATCTTCGCTCGGCGTAATCTCGCGAATCCGCTGGTAGATTGTCGTGAGAATTTGCACGTCTCGCCGGACGTCATCGTGCAGCTTTCGAAGATCGTATTGAGAAGGATCAACTGTCTCCATATCGCCAAGGAGTTCTTTGACGTCCTCGTCGCTCTCCATCGCTTCAGCAAGAGACCGGGGCGTGACGTCATCTTCTTCGTCTTCACGACCGACGTAACGCAATGCGGCCTGAAAATCTGTACTGTTCAAGATTCGGCCGTCGAGAATGTAGGACTCGAATGTCTCGAGAAACTGAAGTGCTCGGCGGACACTGATACGAAATGCCTCGACACTCGATTCGAACCTCTTCAGATACCGGCTCTTGAAGATCCCGACGAGCGCCTGCTCGCGACCCGCCTCGAATTCGTCGATTTTTGCCTTCGATTTCTTATAGACCTCAAGGTGGTATGGTGCGAGAGTCAGCTCCTCGATACCGGAAACAATCTCGTCGTACAGCCCCGCGTATGTTTTCTCGAGGTTGTAGTTAATCGTCCTTAGTTGACGGTCGGGAAAGTGAATTTTTTCGCCGCGGATTGTCGCTTCTGGATAGGCCTTGCGGATGAACGGACGAGTGCGACGAATGACAACCTCTTCGAGTAGGTTGTAAAGAGCAAGGCCTTGGGGTTCTCGGCGCGCTGCGAGGAAGAGTTTGTAAAGATCACCGATTCCAGCGGCCGCGAAGTATGTTCGATCTCCTTGTGTAATGAATGAAAGTTGGTTGTACAAATCGAAGACCGTGTTGCTGACCGGGGTTGCGGTGAGCAAAACAATTTTCTTTCGCGCGCCTGCCTCACCCCGACCGCCATTAGCTGTAACGACTGACGATAGATTCGAAGAGCGCTGAGCGTTGGGATTCTTGAAATTGTGCGATTCGTCAACCACGATGAAGTCCGCGTAAGCCCAGGTGCGCCAATCAAACTCTTCGCGTCCCATTTCTTCTTGCGACAGCACCGTGGCGGCAATCGTCGCATCGCGCAGTTCAGCCTCCCACATTTCGCGTAGCGCAGCTGGACATACGACGAGAGCTTTCTGCCTCATGTGATAGGCATAGTCTTCGAGGAGCTTCTTGCCAATCCATGTTTTCCCAAGGCCGACAGAATCTGCGATCATCACGCCGTCGTAACGAGCAAGGATCTTCCGAGCTTTTTTCACAGCATCTTCCTGGAATTCCGCTAGTTCTATGGCGGAACGCGTTGGGCCAGGCGCTTCTTCGCCGAGGTCATCACGAAAGTATTCGAATAGAGCTTTCATGTAGACCTGATAAGGCGTGTACTCCTTCTGCCCGAACTTCGACGCATCCAGAAGTTCAATTAGCTCTTCCTTGAAGTCACGAGCATCATCCCATTGACGCTGATACCACCTTTCGAGATCGATAATGGCGCGCGCACCGACTTCGCTCTTCAACAGTTGTCGATTCAGAGGAGTGATTGAGGTACTAGGACGCGCATCGCTCAGCCACTCGACCGCCTGCTCTGCCGCAGGATCGTCTGCGTCAGCTTCATCGAGAAGGACCTTGTGCGCGAGATTCAACTCACGATTCGATGTCAGTCCCGGCGCGGTGAAGTTCGATGAGCCGACGATGGCCAGGATCGGCCGGAAACGATCGAACAACATCTGCTGCCCGGGACGGTCGGAGTAAAAGAGCCACGCTTTCGCGTGCAGGAATCCTTTGTCGTGAAGACGAAGGCGAACTCTGTCACCGCGCAACCACGCGATGAGGTCCTCGACCGTGCGGAGCGTTTTCTCATCGAACGGAAGTCGTTCGAGATCGTGCGTAAGGGTTCCACGCGTCAGGCGGGCATCCGGGCGCAGACCGAGTTGCTCGCCGGTCGACGGCTCTGCCCCGAGTAGAAGTCTGAAGCTGCCAAGCCCCGAAAGTTGCTCGCGTAATAATGAATAGCCGCCTACGGTGAAGTAAGCCGTCGCGACATCCAATGATCGCCCCGTGTGTTCGACCAAAACCCTTGCGAGGATGTCCCGCAGGAGATCGGTCTGGTTATCGATGACGTATGGAAGTTTCACGTCGCCATTCTTGCAGAAACGCCGACCTGCTCACAGAGACTCCACACGCGGTAGAAAAACGTCGCCCAACATCAATTCTTGTTACCATCGACGCGGTGCCGAAGGAGCACAACGAGTTCCGCGATCCCGTCCACACGTTCGTGATCGTCGGGTCGGACGAGAGAAAGGTCATCAATTCGCGAGCGTTTCAGCGCCTCCGGCATATTCATCAACTCGCGTTGACCTGGCTCGTTTACCCGGCAGCGACCCACAAACGCTTTGAGCACTCCCTCGGCGTGATGCAGGTCGCAGGCAACATTTTCGATGTTCTTACCCGGTCCGAGAACCGTCGATCCACCGGACGCCTCAGCGAGATCTTTCCGTCGGCAGACCCGAACGACCAAAAACACAGTTACTGGAAATCCGTCGTGCGAATGGGAGCACTCTGTCATGATCTGGGACACATTCCTTTCTCCCATGAGCAGAAGACTTGCTGCCGGCCGGCACGCACCACGAGAGCCTTTCCGTCGACGTGATCCGCTCGCCCGAGATGCAGAAGATCTGGAGCGAGATGACGCCGCCGCTAAATGTGGAGCACGTCGCGAAAGTCGCAGTCGGTCCGGAGAAGTGGAACGGAACGGCATTCACTCCATGGGAAGAATTGATGACTGAGATTGTGACTGGCGACTCCTTCG
>WNFC01006890.1_pt1 | contig 18593 bp, 12 predicted proteins | sample 5400541 | NCBI WGS metagenome assembly WNFC01 (sample SAMN13153342, study PRJNA577476) | soil metagenome | isolation source: 120 cm saprolite under Douglas fir tree site 2 hole 2 replicate 1 | place: USA:California | collected 2015-04-18 | reverse complement strand
CAATTCAAACGCATTGGCGTGTTCGGACGCTTCGATAATCCCTACTCGACCATGAGTCCGCAGTATGAATCGGTGGTGCTGGAAAGTTTTTATACCTTTCTCGAGAAGGGTTTTGTCTACAAAGGACTGCGGTCGGTGTACTGGTGCATTCACGACAAAACCGCCCTGGCAGAAGCCGAAGTCGAGTACGAAAACCATACCAGCACGACGGTCTGGGTGAAGTATCGTTTCACCGGCGACCCAATTTCACTCGATCCTGCGCTCGCCGGTAAAAACATCTTCACCGTAATCTGGACAACCACGCCTTGGACGCTGCCAGCCTCCATGGCTGTTGCTTTTCATCCCGAGGAAGAATATGTAGCTCTCGAATCAGGCGGTGAGGTTTTCATTGTAGCTGCCAAACTCGCAGCTGAATTCTCCACAAAAGTTGGATTGGCTGAAGCAAAAGAAATCGCGCGCTTCGCGGGAAGAAAGCTGGAGCATACGAGTTTTGCGCATCCATTCCTGGACAGAAAAATTCTTGGCGTTCTCGCCGATTACGTCACTATGGACCAAGGCACCGGCGTGGTGCACACTGCTCCCTCCCACGGCGCGGAAGATTTTGCCACTGGACTAAAGTACAAACTCGACGCGACCACCAACGTTGATGAGGCCGGTTTCATGCGGAATGGCCTTCCCGAATACGAAGGCAAGAAGGTCTTCGACGCCAACGCCCCGATTGTAGAACTGTTGAAGAAGCGGGGCGTGCTGATGCACAGTGAGAAGATTGAGCACTCTTATCCGCATTGCTGGCGTTGCCATAATCCCGTCATCTTTCGGGCTACGGAACAGTGGTTCATCTCCATGGAAACTCCGGTGCAGCGCGGCACATTGCGGAGCCGTACCCTGGAAGAAATCAAAAAAGTGAAGTGGGACCCGGCCTGGGGTGAAGAGCGAATCTCAAATATGATCGCTACCCGACCCGACTGGTGCGTTTCGCGCCAGCGTATTTGGGGCGTGCCCATCGCCGTGTTCCTGTGCGAGAAATGCGGCAAGCCGCTGAACGATCCCGCAATCAACCGCCGGGTGGTTGAACTCTTTGCGCGGGCTGGCGCCGACTCATGGTACACGCCAGAGGCTGACAGGTTGCTTTCTTCCGCCACCAAATGTCCTGCCTGTGGTGGACAGAAGTTCAAGAAGGAAACCGACATTCTCGACGTCTGGTTCGAATCAGGATGCAGTCATGCCGCCGTGCTCGGACACGAGCCTAATCTGCCCTGGCCCGCCGATCTTTACCTTGAAGGCGGAGACCAGCACCGCGGATGGTTCCATTCTTCCCTGCTCTGCGCCATGGGCACGCGAGGCGCACCACCATATCGCATGGTGGCCACAAATGGCTGGACGCTTGACGAGCAAGGCAGTGCGATGTCGAAGTCTCGGGGAAACGACGTGGATCCCGTGGACATCGCCAACCGTCTCGGTGGTGAGGTCGTCCGGCTGTGGGTTGCTTCGGTGGATTTTAGGGAAGATGTGGTTGGGTCGGAACAACTGATGCAGCGCGTGGCCGAGAATTACAAGAAGATCCGCAACTCGCTATTTCGTTACATACTGGGCAATCTGTACGATTTTGATCCGCGACGTGACGCAGTTCCGTTCGCTCAGATGCGGGCGATTGATCAATACATGCTGCGGCAAACCGCCGATATTGCCGAACAGGTGACGCGCTGGTACGACGAATTCGCCTTCCATAAGATTTACCAGGCAGTAAACCACTTCTGCATCGTCGAACTGAGCGCGTTCTACTTTGACATTTTGAAGGATCGTCTTTACACCTCAGCGCCGCGCTCGGTCGCTCGCCGCGCCGCGCAAACTGCGATCTGGAGAATCGGCGAGGCACTGGTCCGCCTGCTCGCGCCTATTATGAGCTTCACCTGCGAAGAGGTGTGGCAAAACTTGCCTCAAGGGCCCGAGCGACCGCAGAGTGTTCATGTAGCACGCTTCCCTTCTGCCGACGATATTTTCGGAGGAGAGTTGCCGGCAGGTGATCCAAAACAATTGGCTAATGACTGGAGCACGCTCCGCACCGTACGCGAAGAAGTGCTGAAAACCTTGGAAGAGGCTCGTGCCAATAAGCTGATTGGCGGGGGTCTTGAGGCTGAGATCACGATTGCCGCGGCGGAGCCAGTGTATTCTGTACTTACTCGCTACCAGGACCAGTTGCGCTATCTCTTTATTGTGTCAGGCGTGAGCCTGCAGCTCACTGCCTCAACCAATGGCACTGGCGGGATTACCGTCCGGGTCAATAAGGCCGCAGGGAAGAAATGCGAGCGCTGCTGGAATTATTCAACTCACGTTGGCGAAGACTCGGCCTACCCCGGGGTGTGCGAACGCTGTAGCGCCGTCCTTAAAGAGATCGCAGCCGGCAATGATTTCGCATAATCTAATGGGTAGGCACTCAACACGTCATGCGTAGGTACCATCTTCTAATCGCTGTTTTCGTTGTATTCCTCGACCGGCTGGCCAAATGGTCGGTGGAGCGCAGCATTTCGCTCCACGACAGTATCCAAATCATTCCGGGTTTTTTCCGCATTACTCATGTGGAGAACCGTGGCGCCGCGTTCGGCCTCTTTGCGGATTCGCCTTCCCAATGGAAAATCGCAATGCTGGTTTTGTTCTCGGTCGTCGCGCTGGTCATTATTTCTGCTTTGCTGTGGAAAAACAGTCATTCCATGAGTACAACCGGCATCGGGTTGGCGTTGATTCTGGGCGGCGCTGTCGGAAATCTTTGGGATCGCCTGCTTAGTGGCCATGTTGTGGATTTTCTTCTTTTCTATGTTGGCCAGTATCAGTGGCCAGCGTTTAACGTTGCTGACAGCGCAATTGTCATCGGCGCGGGCCTGCTGGTGTTTGAAATTCTGTCTACCAAATCCCCTGCGCAACAGAAATCAGCCTAACCGCTAGCAACAATGTTGTCCCCCGCGGCCGGGGTCGACCTTCTGTCGGCAAGGAAACTGTCCGCAAAAAAGAGCAAAACTCTTGCCCCAAGAGGTCCTTAATTTGAGAAACTACCTAATAAGCCAATCCATGCCTACAGGACAATAGTGTGCAAGAAATTATCACCCTCAGTGAATGTCTCGGGGTATTATGTGGGGGAGCAATTCCAAGTGGGAGCCGCTTCCTGTTGCAAGTTATTGATTTAGCTAAACAATTGCATCCTTTGTGACCAATCGGGAGTGCGCCCCGAATTGCACAGAATCAGTGGGACTGTCTGCCTGCGGCTGGCGGCCCGAGGAATTTGCTATGAACTATTCTCTACGACGTCTGTGGTGGGATGACGAAGGCCAGGACATCGCCGAATATGCAGTAATGCTGGCCGTGATTCTCGTGATCGTGGTTGGCACGATTCGGCTGATCGGGTCGAATGCTAATAACGTTTTTTCGTCGGTCGCCAGTTCGATTCAACAATAGCAACATCATGAGAGCAGAAATGCTGAGCGCTACGTACTGCGGGGGCCGGCGTAAGATAGCTGCGGCGTATCGGCGGAAAGCATCTTGTGGAAAAGTAATCTTGCCACTGTTGTTGGCCACTTGAGTTTTAGCTTTTTCAACGGCGATGGTCACAACAGCGGAAGTGGATAAATCTCGATATCGAATTTCGAGCCTCTCGGTGCGAAGCGGGGATGGGCTGTTTGAGGAGCAGCAATGAATCGTACTCGACTGTTACTGATTGGAGTGGTGGCACTAGTACTTGGAGCCTGGGTGAGCTACATGGTCTACCACACGCTGCAGGCTGGCACTAACGCTAACAAGGAACCTGGCGTGGACGTGGTGGTGGCAGCGAACGACATTCCTGTGGGAGCCAAGATCGAAGATAAGGACATTAAGGTGACTCGCTTCCCTGCCAGCGACGCACCTCCAGGATATTACTCCAGAAAACAACAGGTTCTTGGGCGGGGTGTCGTACAGCAGATTGGGAAAGGCGAGTTCCTGTTGTCTAACAAACTCGCAGCGGAGAATGCGGGTTCCGGACTGCCGGGTCTGATTCCACCGGGCATGCGGGCGGTTTCAGTACGCGTCAACGAAGTGGTAGGAGTTGCTGGTTTTGTTCAACCGGGGACACGAGTGGATGTGCTGCTGACCGGTAGTCCCGGCAGTGGTCAGCAACAAACCACTACCGTTCTCGAGAACGTCGGCGTGATCGCAGCCGGACCAAGGCTGGAGCGCAACGCGGCCGGGGAAGCACAAGTGACCGCCGTGATCACGTTGCTTGTTTCGCCTGACGATGCGCAGAAGCTTACCCTCGCCAGTACGGAGGGGCGTATTCAGCTATCATTGCGCAATCCTCTCGACACCCGGCAGGAGTCTCTCGGGTCAGTGAAAACGGATTCCCTGTACCGCAGCGGAAGCGCGCCACCCGCAGTCCGCTCAAAAATAATAAAGAAGGCCGCAGTTCCAGTAACACCGGTGCCAAGTTTTTACACCGTAGAAGTGATTCGCGGTAACAAGAAGGAAGAGACGAAATTCTGAAAACGCCAGACGGATACCGTTTTGCGGGATCCGGTTGCTTCTTGCTTGGGAGAGAAAATTACAGATGAACCTTCCCCGAAAGTTTTGGGGGGCAGTGGCAAGCCTCTTTATTTTTATGGCGAGCGCAATGGCCCAGTCGGCGGGACAAGGCGCCGTTCAAAACCCACTCCCGGCTGTACAGCCTTCAGTGCCGCAAACCCCCGCTCAGGAGACCCCAGGACAATCGTCGGCTTCGACTCAATCCACTACCGGTACAGCTGCGACTTCGCTGCCTCCCCAGGGCGAGGCCCAAGGGTCTGCACCTTTGCGGGTTATGGTGGGCAAGTCGCTGTTGATTAATACGACGGAGCGCCTAAAGCGGGTTTCTGTCACTGATCCGAGCGTGGCTGATGCGCTAGTGCTTACTCCAACTCAGATCCTGGTCCATGGTCGCTCTCCCGGCGAGGTTTCGCTGCTGATCTGGGACGAACTGGAACGCTCCCGTAGTTTCGATCTGCGAGTGGATGTTGACGTAAGCGCAGCCGCGGAACAAGAAAAACGGGTATTTCCTGACGAACAGATCGTTGTGACTCCCTCCCGCTCGGCAATTGTTCTTTCGGGACATGTTTCGACGGAAGACGTTGCCAAGAAGGCTGGCATGATTGCCGACGCTTTCTCGAAAAATGTGGTGAATGTCCTCACCTTTGGTCCGGTCGGCGCCCAAGAAGTGCTTCTAGAAGTGAAGTTTGCAGAGGTGGATCGCTCGGCTTTGGCTCAGTTAGGGGTCGATCTCTTCACTACCGGCGCAGGCAACACGATAGGTAGTGTTACAACTGGCCAATTTGGGGGTACGAAAATCGGAAGTATTACTCAGTCAACCGGCCCCGCAAGCGGGCCATTCAACAGCACCTTCACGGTAAATGATCTCTTGAATGTCTTTCTGTTCCGGCCTGACATCCACTTGGGTGCTGTTGTCAAAGCCTTGGAGACGAAGAATCTTTTACAGATCCTTGCGGAACCGAATTTGATCGCGGTAAATGGCAAAGAGGCCAGTTTTCTCGCGGGCGGCGAGTTTCCGTTCCCCATGGTACAGCCGGGGGCGGGTTTTACCGCGGTAAGCATTCAGTTCAAGGAATTCGGCGTTCGACTGAAATTCACTCCGGTGATTATGCCGAGTGGGAATATTCATCTGCGGGTTGTGCCGGAAGTGAGCACCCTCGATTTCGCCAACGCGCTGTCGATTTCCGGTTTCACCGTCCCTGCCCTGAGTACGCGCCGCGCTGATACTGAATTCGAACTGCAAGATGGGCAGAGTTTTGTGATTGCCGGGTTGATGGACAACCGCGTGACTAATATTGTGAACAAGGTACCGGGACTGGGCGATATTCCCATTCTAGGTAATTTCTTCAAAAGCAAGAGCACGCAGAGGAGCAATGCGGAATTGATGGTTTTATGTACGGTGCGGCGCGTCTCAGCCAACGCGCAACCGCCAGCGCCTCCGCAAAATCCGCTGCCGCTGCTGGACAAAGATAAGTTTGATGGAAGGAAACCTTCGGGAAACAAATAACGAGTTGGGACGACATTGCGCCAGGGTGGAACAAGCCTCTGACTAGCGCGAGGTTCCAAGCGGATAACGTCTTGCGAAAGATTTGGGGTTACGCAGTAGGGCCATGTCTGAACTTTCAGTCGTCATAGTCGCCACAGATAGCGAGCAACGTGCCGTATTGCAGGTACTAGTGGACGGCACCAGCGTGGCACGCACGGTTCACAACTGTGCCAGTTTCCCAATGGCAGGGACGGATCCCGTCGTTCGCAGAATTCAGAGCGCCAGTCCGGGCGTTGCGCTAGTGGATATTCCCGCTGACAATCCGACGGCCGCCGTGCATGCCATTGAGGTTTTGCACCAGGACTTGCCTCAGTGTGCCATATTTGCCGTCGGCAGCATGGCTCAGCCGCAGGTGATCGTAAACGCGATGCGGGCCGGAGCGCGGGAATTCATTGAACGGCCCACTACGACCACTGATTTGCTGGAAGCTTTCGTGCGACTCAGTGCGGCTCAACGCAAAGTGCGGCGGGACGAAGCACGAGGCAAAGTATTTACCGTCGTAAATGCAAAGGGCGGAAGCGGAGCTACTACGATTGCCGTCAACCTGGCGCTTGCCCTGCAGTCGGCGCACAGTAACGTTGGACTCGTGGACATAGCTTCACTCGGCCACGCCGCGCTGCATCTCAATCTAAAACCTGCGTTCAGTGTTGCGGATGCAATTCACAACCTGCACCGGCTGGACAGTTCTCTGCTTGAAAGTTTTATGACGCGTCATGCCGGCGGTTTGCAGGTACTCGCCGGTGCCAATACTCCGGCGGCGCTGGAGCCTTCGACGGCGGAATTTGCCAGGCTGTTTGACATGATGGTGAGCCATTTCCGCTACGTGGTCGTAGATGCCTCCACACGCTTGGACAGCGCCACCCGGCTGGTCTGTAACCTTTCAGAAACCGTGCTGCTGGTGGCACATACTGACGTGGCTTCATTGTGGAGTGCCGCTCGGGTACTACATTACCTGGCCGACACTGGTTCAGGCGAGCGGGTTCGCCTGGTTCTCAATCGATTTCGCAAGATCCCTGGTTTCAGCGAGGCCGATGCCGAGGCCGCAGCGGGCGCAAAATTGTTGTGGAAGATTCCCAATCAATACTTCGCAGTATCTGCGGCGATTGATCGCGGCATTCCTCTGATGCAGCAGAACCATACTGAGATCGCGCGCTCGTTTACCGGCCTGGCTGCTGCCTTGACCCAGAATGATGATGAGGTCAAACGGTCAGCGTGGTCGCTATTCAAGACGGTTTAGAAAGCTAACAGAAGATGGCAAACCTACAAACCTTTGAGCGTACCGAGTATCAACAGGTAAAAGCTGACTTGCATCGCAAGATACTGGACCGTCTGGACCTCGAAAAATTGGGGCGCACGGCGGGCGATGCGGCTCGCGAAGAAGTTCTGGTCCTGATTCGTAACTCGGTGAACAGTGAGGCCGTGCCGCTCAGCTTTGCCGAGCGCGAACGTTTATCGCGTGAAATTCTGGACGAAATTTTTGGTCTTGGCCCGCTAGAACCACTTCTTAAAGATCCCAGCATTTCCGACATCCTGGTGAATCGCTTCGATCGTGTCTATATTGAGCGCGCCGGCAAATTGGAACCTACAGGATTGTCATTCAAGGATGATGCGCACCTGATGCAGATCATCGATCGCATCGTCTCCCGCGTGGGCCGGCGAGTCGATGAATCCTCGCCCATGGTGGACGCGCGTCTTGCTGATGGCTCCCGTGTTAACGCGATTATTCCCCCGCTGGCGATTGATGGTCCCTGCCTCTCCATCCGCCGTTTTGGCCGCGATCCGATTACCGCACGCAACATGATCGAGAACAAGACCCTGACCGAACCCATGCTGGAACTACTGTCCACCATGGTAAAAGGACGGCTGAATCTGCTCATTTCCGGAGGAACCGGCGCCGGCAAGACAACTTTACTGAACGTGCTCTCCGGTTACATTCCGAACTCAGAGCGTATCGTCACCATCGAAGATGCCGCGGAGCTGCAAATGAAACAGGAGCACGTGGTCCGGCTGGAGACCCGGCCGCCTAACATTGAAGGCAAGGGTGCCGTGCGGCAGCGGCAACTCGTAATCAATAGTTTGCGTATGCGTCCTGACCGCATCGTGGTGGGCGAGGTGCGCGGCGAAGAAGCATTTGACATGCTGCAAGCTATGAACACCGGCCACGAGGGCTCGCTGACCACCGTCCACGCCAATTCGCAGCGTGACGCGCTGGCCCGGGTGGAAAACATGGTTTCCATGGCCAATCTGAACATTCCCGAACGCGCGGTGCGTCACCAGATCGCCTCCGCCGTTCATGCAGTAGTTCAGATTGCGCGCATGGCCGACGGATCACGCAAAGTCATCACCATTTCGGAAATCACAGGGATGGAAGTCGATGTGGTTAGCATGCAGGATATTTTCGTCTTCGAGCGCCAGGGCATTGATGAAAGCGGCAAGGTGCGAGGGATGTTCCGCGCCACTGGCATTCGTCCTAGATTTGCCGATCGTCTGGCGATAGCCGGATGCCGTCTGCGTCCGGCGCTGTTTGAATCCAAAATGGAGGTATGACCCTGGCAGAAAGGCCAGGACATTAGAAAATGCTGGGACTAATCGCTGTAATGGCTTTTGTGGTCGTCGCGATGGGAGCTTTTGCCATCGGCTCTCTGTTGGATGAACGCAACGCGCGTGCGCGCTTGATGCGGGATCGCCTGACCACGGTTCAAAAAGCAGCGGAGCGCCACCCCAGCGAAGAACTTGCGATTCTGCGCGATGAAATGCTGAGCGAGATTCCAGCGTTCGACAGCATCTTGCGCCGCTCGGGACGCGTTTCACAGCTTCAGAAACTTCTCTCCCAGGGCAACATCGATGTGCGCGCGGGGAATTTCCTTTTGTTTTGCGGTGCCGCGGGAGTAGTGCTCGGCCTCCTGCTCCTGATTATAAATCGTGATTCAAACCTGGGCCCGATTCTCGGTTGGATCGGACTGATCTTCGGCTTCTTCCTTCCCTACGCTTACGCCTCATACCGGCGCACAAAGCGTTTTGAAAAATTTGAGGAACTCTTTCCTGAGGCAATTGATACGCTGGCCCGCGCGGTGCGTGCCGGACACGCCTTCACTACCGCATTGGAAATGATCGGGGATGAAGTTTCCGAACCGGTCGCTGGCGAGTTTCGCAAGCTTTTTGAGGAACAAAAATTCGGACTGCCGGTACGCGATGCGCTACTCAACCTGGTGGATCGCATGCCGTTGGTGGACGTGAAATTCTTTGTGACTGCCGTCATGCTGCAGCGCGAAACTGGCGGAAACCTGGCTGAGATTTTGGACAACCTTTCTTTCGTAATCCGTGAGCGTTTCAAAATTATGCGACAGGTGAGGGTCTACACGGCGCAGGGCCGTCTTACCATGATGCTGTTAATGGGACTGTCGCCTTTGATTGTAGTCACCATGTTGGTCCTGAACCCGGGATTCATTCGGCCTCTCTTTACAGATCATATCGGGCACGTTCTGCTAGTGGCTGGCATCACTTTGCAAACGATTGGATATTTTGTGATTCGAAAGATTATTCGCATTCAGGTGTAACTTATAGGACGTAACGCGGTAAAGCTTACTGTTCAGAGAAGAACATGACATTTGTACTGGCGATACTGATTTTCGTAACTGTGACCCTGGTGGTGTTCGCTTTCGGAGCGGCGGCGGTGGCTCCCACGTCACTTCTCGGCACACGTTTGCGAGCTTTAGGTTGGCAGCGGCCCCAAGTCGAGGAGAAGCCTGCGATCAAAAAGCGGTTCGAGCAGGCCCTCAACCCGCTCAGCAAAGCTTTACCGTTATCGGCAAGCGAGATGTCGAGAACGCGCGCCTGGCTGGTTCAGGCGGGCTACCGTGATGCCCGCCATCTGGCCCTTTATTCCGGACTCCGCATGTTATTGGCCTTGCTGGGACTGGCGGGAGTTATTTTGTCGGGAGCGGGACTGAACTCCCCGCTGCTACTGGTTGGAATTCCCGCGCTAGGTTTTTTTATTCCCCGTTTCATATTGAAACGCATGATCAAGGATCGCCAGCTACGCATCCGACTGGCGCTGCCCGATGCTCTCGACCTCACCGTCATCTGCGTGGAAGCCGGACTTGCACTGGATCAGGCCATGATGCGCGTAGGAGAAGACCTCCGCCCTTCGCACCCCGACTTGAGCGATGAATTTCACCTCGTCACTCTAGAGATGCGAGCCGGCAAACCTCGCGCCGAGGCATTGCGAAATTTAGTGGTTCGCACCGGAGTTGACGATGTCCGCTCCCTCGTCGCCACACTGATACAGACCGATCGATTTGGTACCAGCGTAGCCCAGGCACTGCGGGTGCATTCCGACTCATTGCGCACCGAACGCCGCCAGCGCGCGGAAGAGCAAGCTGCGAAGACTACCATTAAGATGGTTCCTCCCTTGGTCATATTCGTCCTGATACCCATTCTCTTCGTAACCATCGGGCCGGCAGTAATTCAACTGGTTCGGATGCTGCTGCCGGAGGCGGTACAGTTAGGTGCCTGTAAGCGAATGTCTTGGAGACCAAAGTGCTGATGTTAAGGAGTGATGTTGGGTGTCGGCCCCGGTTCCTTATAAGTACGCTTTCAACCGAACGCGTTGCCAGTATCTGGCAACCGAGTTGGAAGTAGCCCAAACCCACTGGACAAGGCTTTGTGGCCTGATCACGACTGATCCTCAGGCATTTCGAAAAGGTTGTGGGCTCTGGATTGTGCCGTGCCATGGCGTGCACACGCTCGCGATGCGCTTCCCGATTGATGCGGTTTATCTCGATGCCAACAGGGTCGTGGTGCATTTGGAGGAAAATATAAGACCTTGGCGCATCGCTCCGGTTCGAATGCACGCTACCTCGGTGCTGGAATTGCCAGGAAATACCGTCCACGCTACCGGAACCATACTAGGGGACGAGATTGAAATTGCAGTGGACCACACCAGAATGGCGAATCACGGATGAATGACGCTCCCAAACTGCTGATTGAATGGTCGTCGCCCTGGGAGGAGTTTGTCTCCGCCATTCGGCCCGCTCTCGGGCGTTCTCCGGCAAAACTGGCGGGTGAAGCGCGCACCGGCTTGTTTCCTTACCCCGGCATTCTGGCATCCTGGGTCTTGGAGGCCTTGTTGCTGGTGGCGGTGATCGTGCTACCGGGAAAACTGGCAAGCCTGAGACCGTATGTCCCGCCCCCTCCGCCCAGATATGAAGTCATTTATTTTTCGGGTGAAGAGTTACCCCGAACGGAAGATGCTGGGGGTGCTCAAGCCGGACACAGCGGACGTGCTGGCGGACACGAGGCTTACCACCGCACTCAAACGATTCGCGTGGCACGCGGCAATTCTCCAGCCGAAAAAGTCGTGGATGCGCTCCAGCTCAATCTGCCTCGCTCCGATTCGCCAGTAGCAAATCTGCTTGCTTTCAAGAGCATTCCCGGACCTGCTCCCGCGGAGGGATTGAGGAGTTCTCTGGCGACTTCGGTGCTGCCACAAATGGCCGTCATAGCTCCGGCGCCCGAGGTCCCTCGTGACAAAATGCGCGCGACGCCGATGCTGAACTCCGGAGTGATCGCGCCGTCTCCTGAAGTTGCACGAAACAACATGCGCATGGCGCCAGAGATGAATGCTGCGGTTATTGCGCCCGCACCCAGCGATACCAATCGCGATATAGCAGCACTCCGCGTTCCCGTAGTTCGCTCCCAGGATGTAATCCCGCCTCCAGTCTCTGCTCCAGAGCGTGAGTCAACCCTGACTTCCAAGCTCTCTCTTCCTGCTCCCAGCGTAATCGCACCACCGCCCAGTCACGTAGCGCGGGAACTCGGCGCAGTGGGCGGCGCAGGCATTGCTGATCTTAAACAGCAGGTAGTACCGCCTCCCACGCAGGCAGGCACGCGGTCATTGGACAGACAGTCAGTGGGCGGCCTTCTGGGAAGTACAACTATAATCGCTCCTCCTGTGCAGGATGGCTCGCGTTCACTCGACACGCAATCTGTCGGTGGAATTCTGGGTAGCACGAATATTGTCCCGCCGCCCCCCTCGATTGGCGACGGTACTTCGGTCTCCGGTCGCGGACTGGGCGCCAAGGGGACTGGAGCGGGTGCGGCGAGGGATCTTGGATCCGCGGTAGCACCGCCTAGCGCCGGGGGCGGAAGCGGTGGCGGAAATGGAATCGTCGTTTCTAATAAGCCGGGAGCCAAGGTGGGGGTACCGGGGAACGGCGGAGCAGGCTCTCTCGCTATGTCACCTGCCGGTGGAGATAAATCGGGATTAGGGGGATCGGGTGGCGGCGCTGGCATCGGCCGCGGAAACGGCGCGGGAAGCGGCCTTCAGGGCGAAGGGCCGGGTGCTGGAAAAGATGGCGTTGGCCGCGGTTCGGATCCCACGGGCGCAGGTAGCGGGGTAAAGGGATCACCAGCAATGCCGGGAGTTTCTGTCCGCGGCGGCAGCACAATCACATTGCCCAGCTTCGGCGAAAACGGGACTGATCCCACCGTCCCTGGACGTTCTCCTGCGGGCTCGAAACACGGATTGGGCATCACGGTGATTGCCAGTTCACGTGCCGGCGGCGCTTTTAATTTTTATGACAAGCTGAAGGGCGATAACTACAGTATCTACATCGAGACTTCCGCTGGCACTGCCGTCATGCAGTTTGCCGACCCCGGTTCCGCAACTCATTCCTACTCGCAAGCTCTCACTGCGCCCGAGCCCATGCGTGCTGACCTGCCAGCGGGACTGGGTCGCTCAAGACTGGTCATCGCCTGCGTTCTCGACCGTTCTGGATTGATAAAGAATGCGAGGGTGCTCGAGGCCGGAGGTCCGGAAATGACCACCAAAGTCCTGGCGGCATTATCGAGTTGGAAGTTTCGCCCGGTATTGCGCAGCGATCAACCGGTTGAGGTCAATGCAATTCTTGGGTTCAATATCGACACCAGGTAGCTGACGATGACTAATCAGTATCAGGGATTCCTGAATCTCGCCGGAAAACAATCGCTGTGTCGTCCTGGTGAATGATTTTCCATTCTGGGGTCATTTTTAGAATGCTCGTCAGTGATGAATTCACCGGTATCAAAACCCAGCTCACATGATTTTCATTCAGCAGCTTGTCCCACCCCGGCTCGGCGCGTATCGTCTTCAAGTAATCCTTTAAGAATGCCTCGCCGTATAAATCATGGCGGTCGTCAACCACAACCTTCAGTTGCGGATACAAACGATAGATCAGGTATCCTCCCCATAAATCGAGGCTGAATACCGGCTCGTGTACTTGCTTCCCAGCCAGAACCTCGACCGCCTGCGCCGGAAAACGTTTCCCATCGAAGTGCGCATCCATGATCTGAAGCGAGCCAAGGCGGCCTTGGTGCAGAGCAATCCCCATTCCGAGTACTAATGCGGCCGCTGGCCAGAAGTGCCCACCGAGGCGAGCTTCCAGGCTTCCCATGCGCTCGGAGAATGATTTCAGGCGCGAAAGATATCTGTGGAGTCTGCCCGAAACCTCACCACCAGGTACGCTCTCGGCGAACGCATGCGATAGAACTGGCGCCACAACGATGCATAGCAAGATCGATGAAATCGGGATATTGCGTGCCGCGTAGAGACCTGCCCAGGTAGCGAATAGGATCACGAGTAGATGGCTCAGTCGCGGCCGCTGGCGTGCCGTCGCGAGAGCAATCATTGTAACTAGCAGGAGTAGAGCAAAGCACTTTTGAGGAAAGCCGTGGAAATTCGGCGAAAGGAATTCGTCAATATGATCCATCAGAAAACGGCTCGATAGGTATTGATACACGTGGACATGCAGCTTATAGCCGTAGGGATTAATGAAACTTGCGAGCACAGATAACCCACTCACCGCGCCTAAAGTCCTCGCCCACCTTCTTGTTTGCAGACGTTGCTGACTATTCCTGCTGGAGAAATATTGCCATCCGGCGGCCGTGAGATAAATTCCCAGCAAAACAAAACCCATCAGAAATCCACCATGCAAATTAACCCAGAGCAGCATCAGTACTGGAAGCCAGAAGGCCTTCCCTACCTTGCTGCTGGCCGTGATCGAGCTTGCTTCGCAGGAGTCCAGGATCTGAAACCAGATGAGCGTCAGCAACCAACTCACGATGTGTGGACGAGCAAGAAAGTGAATGGTGGAAGCTGCTGCCCCCAATAATACAAAGAGTACGGCCAGAGGCAGAATAGTGCCGCGCGCTAGCAGTAAACGAAAAAGATAGGCAAACACGAACGCGATAATCAGCGCGCTGAGAAATACCACGCCGTTCAAGCCGGCGTGCTCATGAATGATCCCCATCTCGAAGTCGTAGAGCCATTCCCAGGCGTACCAGGGCTTGCCTTCTGTCGTCGAGGAAAACGGATCGTTCCGAGGAACCGCGTGTGTGCTGAGGATCTGCTCGCCGTCGCGGATGTGCCAACCGATGCCGGCATCGCCTAATAGCTTTTGCGCCAGCGTCCCGCAGGCCAGCGAGCCCAGCAATAGGACAAAGAACAGATCCGTAACTGACGGAAGAACTGCGCGAAGCCAAACCGGGAGGGCAGCTCGCCGAGAAGCGGACACGTTCGAAGCGACGCTGGCCGCTTCAGCTTCCTCGGCATGACTCTCGGTCTGTGGCGATTTCGGTGGCAAGGCGTTCGTCAGCACCTGACCGGGTCATGTTACCCGAAGCGATGCCGAAACGCTTTATTTCCCGGACTTCCCCACGAATACAGCCTCTCTGTAAATCTCTCGTCCGCGACGAGTTCTGGCTTTTTGCGATGCCTAAACCAGTTCTGAAGGGATTCCATGTAGATGTAATAAACCGGAGTGATGTAGAGAGTAAGGAGCTGGGAAAAGACCAAGCCTCCGACCACTGCCAAACCGAGCGGCCGTCGCGACTCGGCGCCAGCGCCAAAACCAAGCGCAATCGGAAGCGTACCCATGAGGGCTGCCATAGTAGTCATCATGATGGGACGGAAGCGTAGCAGCGCGCCCTGATAAATGGCTTCATGCGCCGCTTCCCCGGTCTCACGCTGTTTCTCGAGCGCTACGTCGATCATCATGATGGCGTTCTTCTTCACGATGCCCACCAACATAATGATCCCGACAAACGCATACAAGTTCAGGTCAAGATGGAAAAGCTTCAGCGTCAGCAACGCGCCGAAACCAGCGGATGGCAAGCCTGAGAGGATGGTCAGCGGATGAATGAAGCTCTCATACAGTATTCCCAGCACGAGATAGATGACCGCAATGGCCATGAACAGCAGCATCCCGAGACCGCTCAGCGATGATTGGAATGCCTGTGCAGTTCCCTGGAAGCTTGTGCTGATAGTCGCCGGCAGCATGTCGTGGGCCACGCGGTTTACGGCATTCACTGCATCGCCCAGCGCCACCCCCGGCCGCAGGTTGAAAGACAGTGTAACTGCCGGCAATTGTCCCAGGTGATTGATGGTAAGTGGACCGACTGTCCGCGTGAGCTTGGCGACGGCACTCAAGGGAACCAGCTGTCCCATTTGCCCGTTGCCGTTTTGTGTATTTGAGGAGCGCACATAAAGCAACGACAGCGCTGACGGATCCATCTGGTATTGCGGCAGCAGTTCGGTGATGACGCGGTACGCATTATTCGGCGCGTAGATGGTAGAGATTTGCCGCTGACCGTAAGCGGTGTAAAGCGCGTCTTCGATCTGCTGCGCCGTTACTCCCAAAGCCGACGCCTTGTCGCGATCGATTTCCACGTTGACCTGGGGGTTAGTGATATAGAGATCGGTGGTGACGTCCTGCAGTATGTTGCGCAGTTGTGGATCATTGTGCAGCTTGGCTTCCAGCTTGGGTGCGTAGTTGTAAAGTTCTTTGGTATCCGGCGTCTGCAAAGTAAACTGATATTGGCTCTTGGTCAGATTTCCGCCAATGCGGATAGTCGGAAGCATCTGTGGGAAGGCCAAGATGCCGGGCACTGCCGCCAGCTTAGGACGCAACTCCTGAATGATTTCCTGCGCCGATTTACGCTCATTGCGCGGCTTCATTCGGAGAAATATGCGTCCCGCATTTCCTCCTGCGGCGGTAGACATGTACGAATCCACCCAGGGCTGTTTCGCCACAACTTCGTTGAGAGCGGTCTGGTGCCGCACCATGCTGTCAAAGGAAATTCCCTGCGGACCTTCCGTGAAGATAAAAATCTGTCCCTGATCTTCATCCGGCAGGAATCCTTTCGGCATGACCATAAACAGGTAGACAGTCCCGACTATCACCAGTAGAGAAACCGCCATCGTCGCGACTCTCTGGCGCATCGTAACTTGCAGGGTACGGTCATAAAGCCGCAGCAAGCCGTCGAAGAAGCGTTCAAATGCGGTGTAGAAACGCCCGTGACCTTCCGCTCGCGGCGGCCGCAAGAAGCGGCTGGACAACATCGGGGTAAGACTGAGAGAAACGAAGCCGGAAACCAGGATGGCAACGCCAATGGTGACAGCGAATTCGTGGAGCAATCGTCCTACCAGCCCGCCCATGAACAGCACTGGTATGAACACTGCTGCGAGCGACAGCGTCATGGAGACGATGGTGAAGCCAATTTCCTTCGCCCCATTGAGGGCGGCTTGCATCGGCGGCTCGCCGAGTTCCATGTGACGAACGATGTTCTCCAGCATCACGATCGCATCGTCGACCACGAAACCCACCGACAGCGTGAGCGCCATCAGCGACAAATTATCCAGAGAGTAGCCCAGTAAATACATCACGGCGAACGTGCCCACAATCGACATGGGCAACGCCATACTCGGAATTGCGGTCGCGGACAGGTTCCGCAAGAAAATGAAGATGACGAGAATGACCAGTACTAGCGCCAGAAATAAAGTGAACTTCACATCATCCACTGACGAGCGGATGGTGAGCGAACGGTCGTACAAAGTGTCAACATTCACGGAAGGAGGCATCACGGCTTTGAAGCTAGGAAGCAACTGCTTGATCCCGTCTACCACTTCCACAGTGTTAGTTCCGGGCTGTCGCTGGATGGCCAGAACGATGGCGCGCCGAATGCCGCTCTTGGTGTCGTAGTACCAGCTTGCAGTCTTATCCACCTCCACACCGTCAACAGCAGTGCCAATGTCCCTCACCCGGACCGGCGCGCCATTGCGGTAAGTGACAATGAGCGGCCCATAGTCCGCAGCCTTGTTCAATTGGCCGTTGGCCTGCACGACGAACTGCTGGTGCGTTCCGTATAACGTCCCTGTCGGAAGATTTACGTTCCCGCTCTGAATCGCCGATTGGACCTCGTCAATACCGACCTGTCGGCTAGCCAGCGATCTCGGATCAAGCTTGACGTGTACGGCATATTTCTGCGCTCCAAAAACACTAACCTGCGCGACGCCACTCACCATAGAGATGCGTTGCGCAATCAAGGTTTCTGCGTACTCATCCACGTCCGAGAGCCGCATCGTTGGCGAATTCAAGGAGAGATAAAGAATAGGCTGATCCGCCGGGTTCACCTTCTGATAAGAAGGCGGACTGGGCATGTTCTGCGGCAGATCGCGAGACGACTTGGCAATCATCGAATTCACGTCTTGCGCCGCTGCGTCAAGACTTCGGCTCAAGTTGAACTGGAGAGTAATCTGCGTGGAGCCCTGAGAGCTCGAAGAAGTCATGGAGTCGAGGCCGGCAATGGTCGAGAACTGCTTTTCCAGCGGCATGGCCACCGCTGAGGCCATGGTGTCGGGAGTGGCGCCCGGCAGGCTCGCCGACACTTGAATGGTGGGAAAATCCACGTTCGGCAAATCACTGACCGGTAAGCTGCGGTAAGCCGTGATGCCGAACATCAGAATCGCCAGCATGACCAGCGTGGTCATGATCGGTCGTCGAATGAATGGCTCCGCAATATTCATGACTGCGGTTCCTGCTGCGATGTCAGATTGAGAGCTTGCTTGACCTGAACTTTGCTGCCCGGCACCAGCCGCAACTGTCCGTCGGTGACCACGCGTTCGCCCGGAGCAAGGCCGCTTTGAATCACCGCCTGCCCGTTTTCATTCTGACTGACAACAATCGGTCTTGCCTCTACCGTCATGTCATTCTTAATGACAAACACAAACTGCCCTTGCTGGCCGTTCTGCACCGCCTGTGACGGCACCACAATTGCGTTCGGCAAGGCGCGCAGCGTGAGAACTGCATCCACAAATTGCCCGGGCCACAGCCGCCGGTCGATATTAGGAAATTGCCCTTTCAGCTTGATAGTGCCGGTGGTCTGGTCGACCGCGTTATCAATGAAGCTTAGTGTGCCCGCTACTTTTCCACGGCTATCATTTGGGATGTTGGCTTCGACCTGGAGTTTCTTTTGGCTCGCGTATTTCTTGATCTCAGCCAGATTCTGCTCCGGCACCATAAAGGTGACATAGATGGGCTCGACTTGGTTGATATTTACCAGCACCGGAACGTCATTGGCCTTGACCTCGTTGCCCTGGTGCACCATAAGGCCGCCGGTCCGGCCATTGATCGGCGAATAAATTGAACAATACAGAAGCTGTACGCGAGCATTCTCAACATCGGCC
>WNFC01008953.1_pt1 | contig 18601 bp, 17 predicted proteins | sample 5400541 | NCBI WGS metagenome assembly WNFC01 (sample SAMN13153342, study PRJNA577476) | soil metagenome | isolation source: 120 cm saprolite under Douglas fir tree site 2 hole 2 replicate 1 | place: USA:California | collected 2015-04-18 | reverse complement strand
GTGCACACGGCCCGGCGCGCTGAGGGGCCGGCCACCGTAGGCGTCTAGAATCACATGCGCGTCGGGGGCTGGCGCAGTTTGGCAGCGCGCACGGTTCGGGACCGTGAGGCCGAGGGTTCAAATCCCTCGCCCCCGACCAATTTCTGAATTCAAACAAGTCAGCGTGAGCGCCCTTAACGTGACAACTCCGCTGTACTACTGCACAAATTCTGTACAAATTTGGCTGAATGTCACGCGACCAGGGGCTGGTGCGTCATCAAGTCCTAGAAGGGAATCTCCACGGTTTCGGACGGCTCGATCGTCAATCCTAGTGCTGTAAGCCGAATGCCCATGGCTTGTTCGCTCACCTTGAATCGCTCTGCCAGCGTGCGAATATGGGGGTTGACGGCGCTTTGGAGTTCATCGCGCACCAGGTCTGCTGGCATCAGAAGCGAAGAGGCGAATTCATTGGCCTCTCGTTCAAAGCGCCAGTTATAGTCGGGGGGAACTCCCTCCATCCGAGTCAGGTCTACGTGAAATGTGTCGTGGTGGGCGAACAGCACGTGACCAAGCTCGTGAGCAGCTGTGAAGCGTCGCCTTTTCGGTGAATCATCTGAATTGACGACGACCACTGGCGAATCAGTCGCATAGGCAACGAATCCCGATAAGCCTTCAGGCAAACGCTTGTTTACGTAGGTGACCCCGAGCTCCTTCATGACAACCTTCTCGTCGATCGGCGGGTGTGTCTGCTTAGCGGCTCGAAGGGCAGCGTTAGCCATATCGGTCGGGCTGCCTTTGGTGAGCGGCCGTCGCAGTGGGGGCAGTTGCCGATCCTCGAAGCTTGCTAGGACGTCATCAACCACATCAGCGAGGTCTCCCGTAGCTAGTTGAGAGGCTCTCGCCCGGGCGAGGACGCGGGCCGAACGCCCGGGAAGAAGGTCCGATGGCTGGACCCCGAGCGCATCGGCTAGGCGGAGAATCTCGTCAACGCCGGGGGCACGCTGACCGGCCTCCCAGTAGGAAATTGCTGTTGGCGTTACCCCGAGTACTTGGGCCAGCTGTAACTGACTGAGTTGTCCCCGCTCGCGTGCCCACCGGATGCGCCGACCGACGGCCAGGCTTGTGCTGTTGGTCATGCTGCGGACGGCCTCCTGATTGTGTTAACGTAGTGGTAAGTCGAATTAACGGCGGTAAGCCGTCGAAGCCTAGCCGAGTCTAGCAGAGGAGAGACGAGATGGAAACAAGAACGATCGAGTACACAGTCAACGGGGAGGAGGAGACCACCGCCCAGCACAAACTGACCGTCCGCCAGATCCTGGAGAATGCCGGTTTCAAGCCTGCCGAAAACTACGATCTGACTCGTAACGAGGGCAACCACGCCTACCACAACTACGACGAAGACGTGCCTCTTCACGAAGACGAGGCCTTTACGGCTACGTTCAAGGGCCCGACGCCGGTCTCGTCACCTGAGTGACAAACCAGGATCTCATCGAGTACTTGCAGCGTCTGGGCCATTCAGTCGAGGTGACTCAAGCGGCGAACGGACAGCGCTTTATCGTTGTCCGAGGCTACCGAATTCCCGCGGGTGGCCTTAGAGGCGCAATCTGCGATATCGGGATCCCGTGGGGGGACGCCGTGCCTTATGTTGCCGCACCTCAACTGCACACCAGGCCGGCATTAATTCCGATGGGCCAGCTCAATACGCAGGCAAGTCCGCTTGGGGCTGAATGGCAATACCTCAGCCGCCGTCTACGGGTTACGCCAACACCGAAAGCGATCCTTGCGCACATTGCTACCGTCTTAAGTGAAGTCTGATGGGCACCACCGGCGCCATCGAGGCTCAGGAGCTCTCGGTTGCCATGACAGAAGTCCTGGCCGAGCAATTGCGCGGGCATTTCGCCAAAGCACGGGCCCGGCAAGAGGATCTGTGTTTCGCATCGTGGCTACCCAGTCGAGGTACCCGCCGTTTGACGGCGGTGCTCCAGCGCCTGATTCTTCCGGCCGGACACGAACGGCTCCTGCACGGGAACGCGTCGTTCACAAGTGAGTACGTTCAGCGGGTTCTCGGCGAAGTGACTCCAGGCCAAGGGGTCGCCTTTCTTCACAGCCACCTCGGTCCTGGTTGGCAAGGAATGAGCACCGATGACGAAGGGGCTGAGCGAGATCGGTTGGCATCGGCAATCGCCGGCCGCACTGGCCTTCCGTTGGTTGGCCTTACTTGGGGCACTGATGGATCCTTCAGTGCTCGTGCTTGGGGCAGGACTGGCCGTCTTGAGTATGGGCGACGTTGGGCCGAGACAGTAAGGGTGGTGGGCCGCCGCCTACAACTCACGTTTCATCCCGACCTTCGACCCCCTCCCGTCGCGTCGAGTGCACAAGTTGCAACAGTTAGCGTCTGGGGTGAAGCTCACCAACGAGACCTCGCCCGAGTGCGGGTTGGAATCGTGGGGCTTGGCAGCGTCGGAAGCATTGTGGCAGAGGGACTGTCGCGCATAGGAGTCAGCCACTTTACCTTCATCGATCCCGATTGTGTGGAGTGGAGGAATCTGGATCGCACCGCTGGCGCGCGCCGTGAGGATGCGCGATTGCGACGTCCCAAGGTGCAGGTTGCAGAGCGGACCGTGCGTAGCGCTAGTACCGCGACTCAACTGGAAGTCAACGCCCACGAATTGAGTCTTTTGACTCCAAAGGGCATGGATTTAGCCCTCGACTGTGATGTGCTGTTTTCGTGTGTCGATCGCCCGTGGCCTCGCCACGTTCTCAACGCCATCGCGTACGCGCACCTAATCCCAGTCGTAGATGGTGGGATTCTGGCCAGAGTGCGAGACGGGAGATTGCTACATGTCGACTGGAGAATTCATACGGTCGGACCAGGACGTCCTTGCTTGGAATGCATAGGCGCGATCCTTCCAGAAGAGATTCAAGTCGACATGACCGGGGGCTTCGACAATCCCGACTACATCGCGGGCCTCCCGCAGGAACTCCTTGATGTAGTCAGTGGGCGCAATGTCTACGCGTTCAGCCTCTCAGTTGGAGCGCATGAAATACTCCAATTCGTCGGGCTCGTGTCTGGCGACGATCGTGTTGGGGGACGTGGTCCACAGATGTATCACGCCTACCCGGGCGAGATGAGGGTCGATTCTGAATCAAGGTGCAGGGCTGAGTGCGACTACTCGAAGTTAACGGGGACTGCCGCCGATCTGTCGGGAAACTTGACCCCGATTCGGTAACTGGCGTCTCGATGCGCGGCTGAACTGAGACTAAACTGGCGGCCCAATGCAGCCCGCTGAGGACACTTCCCTAAGCGACGAGCAGCACTCCGTGGTCGATCACGAGAGCGGACCACTACTTGTAGTTGCCGGACCGGGCAGCGGCAAAACCCGGGTGCTCTCAGAGAGGTTCGTCCGATTAGTTGAAAAAGATCTGGCTAAGCCCGCCGAGATTCTCATGCTTGCTTATAACCGCGACGCGGTAGCGGAAATGGTGCGCCGTGTCAGCTCGCGGCTTGGATTACGTGATTACCCGATCTTCACGTTCCATTCGTTCGCCCTTAGAGCTCTTGGCGAGTCTGGCTGGTTGGCTGGCCTTCCGTCAGCCTTTCGGGTGATTTCGGCGCGAGCTGACCAGTGGATGCGGCTTGTGCGGATTCTGGACCAATTGCGCCCGTCTTACTTCTACCCGCCTCAGCCTCGGAGGGATCTCCGTCCACTCCAGCGCCTCATCAGTAGGGCAAAGCAAGAGGATGTCGATCCCGAGAGGCTCATTGCGTGGACTGACAAGCAGCGCACTGGCACGGGTGACGAGGCCGATCAAAACGCGAAGCTTCTATACCAAGCCGCACACGTTTACAAGGCTCTTCGAGATCAATATGTGACTGAGGGCGCGCTCGAGTTCGAAGACATGATTATGCGTGTCGCACGCGGGCTGAAGGATTCCACCGCATTTCGACATGCGATCCGATCCAGGTATCGCTACTACATGGTGGATGAATTTCAAGACACGAACTTTAGCCAGTCACTACTTGTTGAAAGGCTTGTAAACGATCCATTCAATCTGGTAGTTGTCGCAGACGACGACCAGTCCATCTATCGCTTCCGAGGCGCTTCGCTGAGCAACATCCGACGCTTCAAGACGCTGTACCCCGGCGCACCACGCCTAACGTTAGGAACCAACTACCGTTCCGGTCCGGCGATCGTAGGGGTTACATCTCGGCTCATAGAGCTCTATGAGCACAGGGAATCCAAGCCGCTCAAGGCGCACCGGGATGATGGCAACAAAGTACGAATCGCAGCTGCTCCCGACCTCTCGTCGGAAGTTAGATGGGTAGCACAGGAATGCCGGCGCCTCATTGATGGAGGATCACCGGCGGCCCAAGTTGCGATTCTGGCTCGCAACAACGCCCACTTAGTTCCCTTTAGCCGGGCCTTGGGCGAGGTGGGTCTACCATTCACGCAATCAGGTGGCGGCAACCTCTTTGAGCGTCACGAGATCAAAGATGTCCTAGCGCTCCTCAGGGCCGCAGCCGATCCTCAGGACGACCTGGCTCTGCTACGGCTGGTACGGCTTCCGCAATACGAACTCGCGCCGCGGTCTCGCGTCATCGTCAGCAACCACTTGCGAACCTCAGGCCGACACCTTGTCGATCTCGGCCCTGACGATTACGGCTCGCTGGCCAACGGAGAGGCGGAGAAGCTTGAGCGCTTACGCAACGATGTTGTCGATCTGGGCGCGCGAGCGCTGACCGAGACACCTGCCGATCTGCTTTTCTCCCTACTCGATAGTTCCCACTACGTAGGGATTGCTGATAGCGTAGATGCCAAAGAAGGCGTTCGAGCAGCCGCGAACATCGGCAAGCTCGTGGCCCTGGTCGTCGGTTTTTCAACAGACAATCCGGGCAGCACGGTACATGACCTCCTGCAGTATTTCGACCTTGCGGCGCAAGCCGATACAGAGGAGGGCGATACGCCGAGAGAATCGCCTGCGGATGCAATACGCCTATCTACAGCTCACAGCGCGAAGGGTTTGGAATTTGATCACGTATTCGTGGTTAACGCTGCTGAAGGGGAGTTTCCCGGAAGAATCGGAGGCGAGCGGCGCCTGGATCTGCCAGCAGAACTCGTTGAAGAAGACCTTTCGCCCTCGGAACCGGTAGACGAGGAGCGCCGACTCTTCTATGTCGCGTTGACTCGGGCGCGGCAGACACTCAGCATCACTTATGCCCGGCGCTACCGAGACTGGGAGCGCGAAGATAGACTGCCATCCCGCTTCGTCGAGGAAGTGCGATCGACCGTACCTCATCTACTCGAAGAACTCCAGATTCCACAGGTCAAGCTTCCCCCTGTCCGCGCGACCGTGACTGAGTCTGCCCTAGAGCCGGACCCGCTCGTACCCTCAGTTTCCGAACTGCTGACTATGAGTGACTGTCCTCGTCGCTGGGCTTACGAATATGAGTACGGCTTGCCCAAGCGGCCAACAAAAGAACTGGTGTTGGGAAGCTTGATACACGCTGCTCTGGAGCAAGGCGCTCACCGACGAATGAATGGGGTGAGTGTGACCACGCCGGATCTGCTCATTCTCCTGAAATCGGCGTGGGATCATGCCCAATTTGACAAGCGTGCGTGGGCCGACCTGTACGGACAGGCGAGCGCCTCCCTCCAGGCCTATGCGGAGAGCGATGCCTGGATCAACGCGGATATCATTGAATCCGAAGTCACGTTCGAGGCTGACCTGGACGGCGCTCGTTTCCGCGGGCGCATTGACAGAATCGACCGTCTTGGCGACCAATTTCGGCTAGTGGATTACAAGTCCGGCCGCGCCCGCAGCCCAGGCGAGGTGGCCAAGGATCGACGAATTAGCCGCCAGTTTGGTTTGTACCGCCTTGGCGCCCAACAAAGGCTTGGTAATGCTCCGGTTCGTCTCGAAGCGCACTTTGTTACGGCCGGCGAGGTAGTCGCTATCGAGAAAACGGAAGCGCAACTCTCGAAGGACCGATCATGGGCGTGGGCTGTCGGACGTGAACTTGAGCAGCGGCGTGCGTCAGGCGATTTCACTGCCAAGCCGAACGATTTCAACTGTCCCTTTTGTCCCTATCAGCTTGTATGCGATCAGGGCCAGGCCTACCTGACTCGACGATCAACGACTTGATGGCTAATTCGTTGGCGGACCACAGCCCATCGCTTGCGACCCTCACCACTTGGAGACGTGGCGATGACCGGTCCGCTCGGCCGCGACCTCCGCACGCTGGTTTGAAGGTTTGAGCTGGTTGCCTCGGCAGGACCGCCGGCATAGCATTGCAACGATCGGCATCGCGGATCGGGGACGACCATGTTAGGAGTTACAAGCAGAGGTTGAAGAGTGCCATATAAGCCCGCCGTATTGGCGCTGGTCTTTGACTTCGATGACACGTTGGTACCCGACTCCACCACGAAACTCCTAATTAGCAAAGGACTCGATCCCGAAAAGTTTTGGAAGACCGACGCTCAGCGCCTAGTCGCCCAGGGCTACGATCCTCCATTGGCTTACCTGAAATTGGTCCTCGAAATGGTGGGCTCAGACAAGCCACTAGGCAAATTGAGTGAGGCTGACTTGGAAGCCTTCGGAGCGACCTTGGACGGCGACTTCTACCCTGGCTTGCCTGATCTATTCGTCGAACTGCAGGGCAAGGTTCATGAGTTTAGAGATATCTCGATCGAGTTTTACATCATCTCAGGTGGTTTGGAAGCAGTCATACAAGGCAGCGAAATAGTGCGAAAACACTTTACTGCGTGGTACGGCTGTCGGCTCGATGAAGATCCGGCAACCGGAGTCATTACTCACATCCGTAGGTGCATCACGTTCACCGAAAAGACGCGCTACCTATTCGAAATCAATAAGGGAATCCCGAAGAATGACTCGGCTGCCAACCCATATCTTGTCAATAGTGATCTTGCGGCTCCCGATCGCCGGATCTCGTTCAGGAACATGATCTACGTTGGAGACGGACTAACTGACATTCCGTGCTTCTCACTTGTGAAAAAAGAGGGGGGAACGGCATTTGGTGTGTTTCAGCCTGGTGAGGAGTCCTCAGCTAAAAAGGCATTCCTTGAGTTCCTGAAACCGGCACGGGTGGTCGGTGTGCACGCTCCGCGTTTTCGTCGAGACGATGAGTTAGGGTCCCTCTTGCGTGCCGCCGTCACTGCTCGGTGCAGCCAGATTGTGGTTGAGCGTCGCGAAGCGTGACAGCGCACGCCAGATACGGTGCGGTCGGGGCGGAGGCTCCAAGGCTCGACCGTTGAGCCGCCTATCAAGGGGGCGAGCGGCGCCCGGTATGCGAAGCGCCTCCTGATGCAATCTGTCGGTTACGTCGTTTAGTTCTGCCGGGCTGAAGTCTGATTCGTGCTGGCGCGAGTCAATGTTGCGATTCACCACTATCTCCTGAAGTTTCATGGTCTCGGGCCTGGCAGGCACTATCGACCCTTTGGAGGATGACGCTCGGGGCACGCGATGCCACGTCGTTTCGACATCCTCTTTGCCCGAGATGGTAGCCTTCGAACACCCGTTCGTCAAGTACCGCGCGTTAGGACGAAGTTGCGACGAGATGCTCCAATGGTCGTGGCGCTCTCGGCAACGGTGAACAATGAGCGAGCGACCGGCATCAGCGCCTAGCCTTTGAGCCAACCCTATCGATTCAGTGATGGTTTGTTGCCCAACCACGGTGGGTAGACTCGGACCTAGCGCTCCAGGATCGCTTGCATTCGTTTCGCCGCTTCGTGTTGAAGTTCTGGCACCACGTGGCTATAGGCGTTCATCGTCAAAGCGATCTCAGAGTGACCCAACACTTCCATCACCACGCGCGGCGAAACGCCCTGCACGAGTAGGAGCGTTGCGCACGAGTGCCGCAGGTCGTGAAATCGCACCCGGCGAAGACCTGTTTGTGCTAGCGCATCGTGGAACTGCCGGATCGCATCCCTAGCCTGGGTGGGCCCGCCGGCCCGGTTTGCGAACACGAGTCCGTTCTCTTGCCATTTCGGTCCAGCCCAAAGCTTTTCGGCAACCTGACGTTTCTCGTGCTCGTGCAACCGCTCAATGATCATCGTTGGCATTACCAACGTCCTTCGGCTCCTTTCCGTTTTTGGAGGGACGAGAGTGAGTTTGCCGTCGATCCTCTGGAGTTGGTGACGAACGCGTATGGTGCCGGCGCTAAAGTCGACGTCCTCCCATCGCAGCCCAAGCGCCTCGCCCTGACGCAGGCCGAGTGCAAGCGCCACTGAGAAGAGCGCTTCGAGTCGGTGGCCACGGACGCCAGCGAGGAAACTTCGTGCCTCATCTGGAGTTAGTGGATTGATAGGCTTGCGCTGAATTCGTGGCCTATCGACCAGGCGCGCAACATTACGCGAGACGAGGTCCCATCGAACTGCCAACCCCAGCGCAGTGCGAAGAACCTGGTGGATGTAGGCGACGGACTTCGTTGACAAGCCTGTCGCGAGGCGGTCGTTCATCATCTCTTGGACATGTAGAGGCGTCAGCTGGTCCAAACGGATCCTGCCAAGGGTTGGGACCAAATGTTTCTCGACGTTGACCTTGTAACCGGCATACGTCAGGGGCCGGACACGCGCCTTCACCGAGGTCTCAAGCCGGGAGCGTAGGAATTCAGTAACCGTTGGAGAGCGACCTGCAGGAAGGCGACCTCTATTCAGCTCGGCGTGCAGAGCTGCGAGCTTGGCCTTGACCTCAGCCCGAGACTTGCCATACAGGCGCTTCTGACGCATCCCGTTGGAGACAGCCGCGCACCACAGCCCATCGGACTTGCGTTGGTAGATGCTTCCGACGCCGTAGCGGCGTGTACTCAGAGTTCCTTGCTCCGATCGAGGTACGCCCATTTGGGGAGGCCGAGGCCGGCCTCAAGTGAAGGGGCCATGGTTGACTCTTGGATCCAAGCAAGCAGCGGATCACGCGGAATCCGCATCGCGCGGCCAATCCTGATCGACGGGATCTCGCCGCGACCAGCCATGCTGCACACCTTCGAGCGACTGAGGGACAGAAGCTTTGCGGCCTCCGATGCGTCAAGAAGTAGAGGCGTTTCACGCGAGTCGGTTAATGGACGTACATCCGGAATGGAGTTGGAGAGCTCTGTCAAGTTGTCGATCACTTGGTGCAAAGTCACGACCACGTCGCGCCGGGCAGTCGCGTATGAAGCGGGGGAACCGGACGGCCCCGGTTCCCCCACTCCCCCTCCCGGCCGGTCGAGGGTTTCCAAATTGCGGCGATGAGTTGAGGAAACGCGACTCACTAGGTGCGCTTTTTCCAAGATTTGAACGCCTTGGCGGATTGACGAACGTTTCTCACTAGCAAGCCACCGAGTCCATGCACCTTGCTCAGCAAGCGGGTCGGGGGAGCAAAAGCGACCATGCCACCGACCCAGCCGCGCGCTACCTGCCCTGCCGAGGCGTGCCCGATGCGGACTGCCTGGAAAAGGACAAGGGGCGACAGTGCCGCGATCAGAAGTACGGCCACCCCGGAGGCCATCCAGTTCTCGGTGGTATCCGTATCTGTAGCTGACGTCAGCGCCACCACCATGAGCCGGAAGCCCACGTAGACAGAGGTGGCGACGACGAACGACCGGTATGGAAGCCGGCCAACGGGTGCTGCGGTCGATCTTTGGTGCCCTTGAAGCGGACCGACAGGCCGATCTCGAGATCCTGCTGAATGACATAGAGGCGGCCCAGACCGAAATCTCTACGCGACTGCGGCGATAGGGCCTGAACGCATGGGCGCAACCGAACGGATCCTGATTCCCAACAGCGCGCTCACAATGCTGTCGGTCAGTACGCGCGAAGCCCACACCAGGCACGAGCGTGGGGTAAGCGATCGGCTGGGTCAGACAAATCGGGTCGAGGCGACGGCTTACCGCTGGCTTTCAATCATCGGGGAGGTCACAGCTGTGTCACGCAATTCCGGAACCAGGAGGACACGGGAGGACCTGAGAGGACACGACGAGCCCCGCGACTGAGTACAGGAGGACACGCAAGGAACGGCCGGGATTCGGAAGGACACACCGTTGTGCCGGTTCGGGACCGTGAGGCCGAGGGTTCAAATCCCTCGCCCCCGACCAAAAATCCGAATACGATCCAGGCGTCACGGCTGGTGCTGGGAAAGCGCCGGATCAGAGCCGTATCACAATTTCCAAACGCGGTGCGCTGACTTCGCGACTCACTGGAGCGATTAGATACCGCCGACCAATGGCGGGGGTATCGTTGCGTTTCCGCCTCCTCGAAGCGGCCACCTGTCAGGCTCGAGAGGGAGGATGCATCCCAGAGACACCTCTGGTGGACGCCTAGAGTTCAGAGTCCCTAGGGCGTGTCTCCTAAGGACGCCTCGATGCCGGGTCCCGCATCATGTCGCAGGACTTGCCGCCAACATCTAAGGGCTGGACCAGTGCTGCGGCTTTGGTCCAGCCCTGCACACCTCAACTGATGTTGGAGGATGAATAGCCCGGCCAAATCAGGCCTACGGCGAAGCGAGGCAATCGGTTGCACTTAGCGGTGTGATTGATCAACAAATTGCGACCGTCACAGTTCTGTAACACGCGGTCGCCACGATGGCCACATGAAATTAATCAAATCGATCAAACGTAAGTCGTGGCCTGGCACCATCGTGACCGCATTGTTTCTGGCAGCTGCCTGCGGAGGCGGCGGAGCCGCGGCGAGTGCGTCGCCCTCACCCAACTCGACCTCGGATTCTGCGATGCACCACGCAGCGCTGGACGTGCAAAACTCCCGCTTCGGCCAGATCCTGGTCGACGGCCAGGGTCGTGCGCTGTACCTCTTCGCCGCGGACAAAACTACCGACTCGACATGCTATGACGCAGTACCGTACAGGTGACCTACAACGGCCACCCTCTGTATTACTTCGTTGGCGACAAGAACCCGGGCCAGATCGAGTGCCAGGCCATAGTCAACTTCGGCGGCGCCTGGTACGTCGTCGACCCGAAAGGCAACGCGATCACAACGAAGGGCTGATTCCTAAGTGGCGGGAGGGGCGCTGAGCCCCTCCCGGGATCCACTACCGAATCACCGCTGCCGGCTGCGCTCGTCCGAATAGGTGCCGTGTAGCAATTCATGTAGGAATCTGGCGACCAAATACCGCTGAATTGCGAGCCTAGCGAGGCGCTCCTAAACTAATTCGAACCGAAATCGATCGTTTCCGCCATTTCTGGACGAGAGTTCTTAGAGTTCGGGACTGTGAGGCCCCGGGTTCAAATCCCAGGGCCCGACCACTGCTTGAACTTAGATCTACCCCATGGCCGCCGCGCACTTGTCCACGGACAGGCCGCACGGACATACGATGGACAAGGGCGTTGCCTCACCCCAGCCGGCTATGCCGCCATGACAAGCAGCGTCCCGTCCGCCGTCCGGAGGACGCGGACGAACCGCTCGTATTGCAACGCGGCCGCATCAGAGAAATACACGTAGAAGATGTAGCCCACTGACCCGCCGCCGTTGTTATGGCGACCGACGTAGTCGATTCGCTCGACGTGCATGTCCCCGTGTGTCTCTTCCGCGGCGGCCTCCCTGATTGCCTGATACATCTCAGGCGTCGCGCCGGCATCAGCTGATGCCAGGCTCACGACGCGACCAGACTGAGCTTCGAGGCGGAGGCCTGACAGCTGGCAGGCGGTCGCGAGGCTGACGACGATCGCAATCGCTCCCAGCGCCGCGACCTGGGAGGCAAGACCAGATCTCATCGCGTGAGCCAGTGTCGCCTGGGAATGCCGAGGCGTCACCGGAAGGGCTCCCGGTGTCACTACGGGATTTTGTACGGGTTTAGCCTTTGACCGCCCCTGCCGTCATACCCGCGACGAACTGCTCGACGAAGAACGAGTACAGGAACGCGACTGGAAGCGAACCCACCAGGGCCGCCGCCATCACCTCTCCCCACTTGATCGCCTCGCCGTTGGCCAGGCCCTGTATCACCCCGACCGGGATTGTCTTGGCCTCGCTGCCGTTCATGAAGATCAGCGAGTAGAGGACTTCGTTCCACGAGAGGGTGAAGGCGAATAATCCGGCCGCGAGGATGCCCGGCAGGGCGAGGGGGATCGCGATCCGGACCATCGCCTGGATTCGGCTGGCGCCGTCGACTAGCGCCGACTCTTCCAGCTCCCGCGGGATGGCCTTGAAGTAGCCCATTAGTAGCCAGGTGCAGAAGGGGATCTGCAAGGTCGGGTAAGTGAGGATCAGCGCCCAGAGATTGTCGAACAGATGGAGCCCCCCGATGATCAAGGTGAGGGGCAGGAAGAGCAGCGTGGGCGGCACAAGGTAGGTTACGAAGATGCCCCAGCCGATGGCGCCGGCGCCGCGGTAGCGCAGCCTCGCCAGCGAATAGCCGGCGAGGATGCTACAGAAGAGCGAGATCGCCGTGGAGGCGACAGCCACGACGGTGGAATTCAGCATCCAGCGTGGATAGAGGGACTGGGTGAAGAGGTGCTCGTACCAAGCGAGGGTTGGCCTGGAGACGAAGAGGGGGCTCCTGTCGAGGTCAAACAGCTCAGCTGTGGACTTGAAGGACGTGATCGCCATCCAGTAGAACGGGAACAGCATCACCAGCAGGAGGACTCCAAGCGGGATGTAGATCCGGACCCAGCGGCCCACCCCGCGGTCCCACATCGCACCCATGCTCAGGCAGATTATTCTGGGTCAGGTGGTGGCGTCACCGGGACAACTCCCGGGTCGATACGGGCTTTTCGATGGCCTTTTCCCTGATCAATTGGGACGGGGCTGGTAGAAGAGAGTGCCCACGACGCTGACTCGTCGCGAGCGTGAGGTGGCGAGGCTTGTCAGTGAGGGACTGGCCGACCGCGAGATTGCGACCAGACTGTTCCTCGCCCCCCGCACGGTGGAGTGGCACCTGGAACAGATTCGGGGCAAGCTGGGCTTCAGCAGCCGAGCACAGATCGCCGCCTGGGTCGTTCGGCACGGAATTTCGGATGCTTCGCTGACGGCACTCACGCCGCGCAGCTACCCCAACAACCTTCCGCTGCGAGCCACCACATTCCTAGGACGGGCCCTTGAGTTGGCTGAGATCCGGATGCTTCTGGCCACGACCCGCCTGCTGACGCTGACCGGCGTGGCCGGCGTGGGCAAGACCCGGCTGGCCCTGCAGGCAGCAGCGGCAGAGCTAGAGCGCTTCCCAGACGGGGCCTGGTTCGTCGATCTCAGCCCGATCGAAGATCCGGCGCTGGTGTCGAGGACCGTCTGCGACGTGCTCGGCGTTCGACCTGGTCCCGAGGAGCCAGCCCTCGATGCCCTCACCAGCAGACTGCGAGATAGCCATCTTCTCTTGGTCCTGGACAACTGCGAGCACGTGCTCGAGGCCAGCGACCGCCTGGCCGACCGGCTGCTCGCCTCATGCGCGGGTGTCACAGTGCTTGCCACCAGCCGCGAGAGCCTCCATGTGGAAGGTGAGACCAGCTGGCGGGTACCGCCACTGAGCACGCCAGACGCTCAGGCCTCCAGCCAGCCCGACGAGCTGCTGAGCTACGAGTCGGTGGCCCTGTTCCTTGATCGGGCCTTCAAAGCGGCGCCCGACCACCCGATGACCCCGGAGGGAACGGTTGCAGTTGCCGAGATCTGTCGCCGCTTGGATGGCATCCCGCTTGCCATCGAGATGGCGGCGGCGCGAGCAAGCCTGCTCTCACCGGAGCAGATCCTGGCCCGCCTCGAATACCGCCTCCGGCTACTGACCGGCGGCGGCCGCACGACGGTCAGGCGGCATCAGACGCTCGCCGCGGCGCTGGATTGGAGCCATGCGCTGCTCACAGACGATGAAAGGAAGATGTTTCGGCGGCTGTCAGTGTTCGCCGGAGGCTTCACCCTGGAGTCCGCTGAGGCCGTAGCTTCGGGGGCGGGTCTGGATCCGAGCAGCGTTCTCGATCTCGTGGGCCGCCTGGTCGACAAGTCATTGGTGCTTCCTATCGTCGGTCCCGACGGCGCGATCCGTTACCAGATGCTGACGACCGTGCAGGAATTCGGGCGAGAGCGCTTGGTCGAGAGCGAAGAAACGGAGGCGGTCCGTGGCCTGCACCTCAAGTATTTTCTGAGTCTCGCCGAACAGGCAGCCCCCAAGCTGTTCGAAGGGTCCCAGACGACGATCGACCAGGTCGAGATCGAAATCGACAACCTCCGCCTGGCGATGGCGTGGGCAACGTCGTCCGACCCCGACGCGGGTCTGCGAACTGCGATTGCGCTCGACCAATTTTGGCGGATGCGGGGGCGCTATGCCGAGGGCCGGGAGGCCCTGACATTGGTGCTGGCGTCGGAAGGGGGCGATCCCGCCCTGCGCTTGAACGCCACTGCCGAGCTTGCGCTCCTCTGCGCGACGACTGGCGATTCGCAGGGTGCCGCCGACAACGCAGTCCAGGCGATCGCGATGGGGCGGGTGGTCGGGCCCTGTGGCGGGCTGGCTCGTGCGCTCGGTGTCGCCGGCTTCCATTCCCTGTGGCGGGGTGATCTCACCTCCGCGCGGTCTGAGTTCGAAGAGAGCGTCCGGGTCGGGTCCAATTTCAGCAGCAAACCTTGGCTGTACCTCGGCCGGCAGGGCCTGGTGCGGCTAGCCTTCGACAGTGGCGACGTGCAGCTCGGGCGGCGGCTCGGCGATGAGCTGCTGGCTGTCTGGACGGATCCTCCCGATCCCTGGACCCATGTCCATTTGCGTCAACACCGGGCCTTGGCGGAGCTGGACGCCGGCGAGCTGGAGGCTGCGTACAAACACCTCGAGGTCGCACTGCACATCGCTGCGCGCTTCTCGTTCCACAATCCCGGCAGCACCGCCATCCGCCTCGTCAGTCAGATCGAAGCCGTACGTGGACGGTATGAGCCAGCCTGGCGTCTCGCGGGCGCCGCTAGATCGTTGCGGAACGGTTTCCCACTTGGTCTGATGCAGACGCGGGCCGGCCAGGTCCGCCCACCCGAGTCAGGTTCTTCGCCGCTTTTGCCGGAACGGGTCGCGGAGCTGGTCGCAGAGGGCGAAAGAGGGCGAAGCGATGAGTGCCGCAGAGGCCTACGAGTACGCTCTGCTCAGCCTGCGACCAGGCTGAGCCCGGCCGCCCAGCTAATACGCTCCGTGCGTCCCCAGAATGTCTCGGGCTCGAGTCTGGCCCTTCCAAAACGCCTGAACCAACGCTGTTATCCAAATGCGGGCTCACCGGATCTCCGCCACCACTCAGCTCCACCTTCTACATTGAAACAGCAAATAAAACTCCTGTACGAAGCGAGAGTGATTCTTCATCCTGAAGGGGAAGTGCTCAGGCAGTTGGACCGGCAGCAGACGGGCCGTGCCCGTCATAGGGGGTGTCTGCATGTGTAGTAGTTCATGTAGTAACCCAGGCGAGTCTGGTGGCTGAATCTGCCTTGAAACTCGCCACCGAGTCCTCGAAATGAACCCAAAACCCTCGAAAACGACCTCCATGGACGAAGCCGCGCAGAGTTCGGGACCGTGAGGCCGAGGGTTCAAATCCCTCGCCCCCGACCAATGCACGACGACCCGTCTGTGGCCAGGCTGTTGCCAGCGAACACCACCCACCATTTGGGTTCGTCAATGCGCGGGTAATCCGAGGCGGCCCCCAGTCCTGTTGGTTTGGTCGTACCTGGAGATGTGAAAGCTGCTCCCTATACCGCCGTGCGACAAGCTGATGCTGACGGTCAGGAACCTGTTCACGCGTCGCTCGGCCAGCTGCCGTCCGCATAGCGATCGGCAGTCGCGATCCCCACTTATGAGCTCGGTCCGCGACTCGCCGGATCTTACCGAGCAGCATTTCTGCGCTGACATTGCCTTCGTATCGGTCGAACGTGGGCAAATACGAAACTTGACGCGACCTGAATCGGGGCTATATTCGGGCGAAGTCGCGCCGACACTTTCGTATTGCGGAGGGAGTGGCAATGAAGGCACGCGTCGGTCGTCTCGCCTCACTCGTCTCGCTGGCCGTAATCCTGGTCTTCACCTTTCTGATACAGGCGTCGACGGGGGCGCCCGCCACAACGACCACCGAGGTCGCACCCAACCCCGTCAACATGCTCGACTGCAACGGCCTGAGCCCCGTCTACAAAGCGACCAAGGTGAACATGAAGTCCCTCTGCACCGATCCGGTCACGAGGGGGGACTACGGATCAAGCCGCTTCTATGACAACGGCAAGTACATCGGCCATGACGAGCCGAGCGTGAAGTTCGTCTCAGCCGCACCAGGCAGTGGCAACCACATGACCTACTTGATGCAGCTCGCCGTCGACCCCCCTTCCGCGCCCACGCCTAACGGTTCCGTGACCAAATATGCCGAGCTCTCGATCGCTCCCTGGTTCGGACTGCCCATGTGCGACCCGAAGTCTTATCCCCAGCAGCCCTGTACGCCAGACAGTGACGCCAACACAGGCCTCGGCGCCAAGACCGACGCCGGCTCCGCCTTTATGGAGTTGCAGTTCTACCCGCCGGGCTTCGGCCCCTTTAAGGACGCTTTCAGCTGCGACCAGACGCAGTACTGTGTCGCGCTGACTATCGACAGTCTCTCCTGCAGCTTCAACTTCAAGTTCTGCAACAACAACTGCATCGAGCCGGTGAACTTCGCATACCTGCAGACCGACGGCGTGCCCGCGGGTCCGCCCAGCCCGCAGCTCCTGAACGACGCCAGCTTCGCGCCCAACGACAAGACGTTGAAGATGAACCCCGGCGACAAGGTGTCGGCCACGCTCCAGGACACGCCAGCCGGATTCCTGACCACCGTCACCGATATCACCACCGGCCAGACCGGCTTCATGGTCGCCAGCGAGGCCAATGGGTTCATGAACACGAATCCGCGGACGTGCGGTGGCACCCCATTCGCTTTCCACCCCGAGTACGACACCGCATCGAAGCAGAACCAGGTGCCATGGGCCGCGCTCGAGGGCGGCGTGCTCATGCAGCAGGAAATCGGGCACTTCGAGTCCTGCTCAAGCGTCTCCACCCCGATCGGGTTTTCCTTCGACCAGCAGGCGGCCTGGACCTGCATGGGCGGCCTCGAGCCGGGCGGGACCGGTGAGGGACCGTGCAACTTCACGACCGGTGTCTGCACCAACGCCACGACCGAGGGCGGCACGGCATGCCCGGCCGGCGCCGGACTCTGTGAGTTCTCGGACGCCATCTGCGCACCTTCCGGTCCGCGCACGGTGGTCGTGAGCGGCGCCAACACCACTTGGAACTGGCCGGTGGCAGCCTGCGAGCAGGACTTCACGCAGAACGGCGACCTCGACTTCGACGGCAACCCATACATTGCCGACTGGCCAAACGGCTCGACCAACTTCCCGACGGCCTTCAAGTACGCAGGGCCTTTCGACCCGCAGGGCAACACATATCCCAACATTCAGTTCGAAACCGACCTGGCCGCTTCCGAGAACGACTGCAACGTCGTGACCGGCGCGGGCTGCACGGCCCCGCCGCACGGCTCGGCGTTCTACCCGATCTGGACGATCGGCGTCCAGCCGTCGATCGCGGGGACCGGCAACATATGCGAGTGGAACTTCGGCAACTCGATCAAGCACGTGACCACGGACAACTTCGGGGGCACGGCCGAGTACGGCACGCCGAACACGGCGCGCTTCGCCGGCACGATCATCAGTGGAGTGATCCCCAACCCGCAGCTGGACGCCAGGTGCTGATCTGAGCAGCGCGAAGCACGACTGTTAAGAAGAGGCCGGCGCGGCGGCGCGCCGGCCTCGCCATCAGACGCTGTGGCGCTCTTGCAGGAACGAGTCCCGAGTGGCCGCCGCCATTCCGACCGATGTCCCTCGCCCCGACCAATCTTCGGATTGGGGCGTTACTCCGCACTGTCCCGCGATATGCCAAGGCGTTTCGGCAAGGGCGTAGGCACGGACGCCTGCAAGCCGAAGCCCAGGCAGCGCACCATGTCGACTTGATATCGCCAACGGGTGAAACTCACACTCGTGGCGCCGGGCATGCCTAGTTCGCCTGGCAGTCGACGAATTGCCGGCCAGTTTCGAGTTGACGGGGAGGTAGCGGGATGATCAGCCCGTACACCGCAGTCGGCCTCGTTCCCACAGTGAGAGGCATCCGCAAGCGGGAGGACATCAAGATCAACCTCGACCATTTGGCGCACCTGGTCAAGGCGGCTGCATGGCTGTCGAGCCTCGACCTCCCTGTCCGCCTGATCGCGATCCCGGAAGGTGCCCTGCAAGCGTTTAACGACGAGGTGCTGGATCTGGACCACGTCGAGTTCGCGCGCACTTGCGCCATCGACATCCCGGGCGAGGAGACAGAAGCGTTGGGCAGGCTCGCGCGCCAGTACGACGTATTCGTCATGGCCCAGGCCAAGGCCCGTCATCCCGAGGTGAAGAACCGCTTCTTCAACGTCGGTTTCATCATCAACCCCGAGGGCGAGGTCATCCTCCAGCACTACAAGGTCTCGCCCCTATTCCCTGTCGAGCACTCAGTGTGCCCGCACGACATCTACGACTGGTGGATCGAGAAGTACGGTCGCAACCTGGACGCATTTTGGCCAGTGGCGGACACCGAGATCGGTCGGCTCGGCATCATGATGGCCAACGAGGGTTCGTATCCCGAGAACGCACGTGCCCTGGCGCTGAACGGCGCCGAAGTCGTTTAC